>Ga0102589_1000068_pt1 | contig 295116 bp, 277 predicted proteins | sample AraplaMF_Col_mLB_FD_76858 | JGI IMG/M metagenome (GOLD analysis project Ga0102589, IMG submission 76858) | Arabidopsis root microbial communities from the University of North Carolina, USA - plate scrape MF_Col_mLB | ecosystem: Host-associated > Plants > Roots > Endosphere | place: USA... | reverse complement strand
CGCTGTCTGGGACTCCCGCCGTGGATTTCATCTTGGCCAGCGGTCCACCCGACCGCACTCAACAGGCCGGACATATGGATGCAAGCGATCCGCTCCCAAACCCTGCCCGAATGCCTTGCAGGCAGGGGGCCGTCCACATATGGATGGCCACGCCCCTTTCGGGGCTCGCCATGACGGTCCAATATTTCGAGCCGTTGATCTGATCCCCGGGCTCAGGACGGGGACGGTTTGCGCCGGCGGGGGCGCGCCGCCTCGCCCTCCTCGTCATCGGTGTCGTCGACCGCTCCCCGCTCGATGTCGCGTTCGACCGAGGCGCTGAGCCGCTGGAACAGGCCGAGGCCCAGCATCATGCCGGTCCCGGCCACGATCAGCGCGGTCGGGTACAGCAGCAGGTTCACGTCGTCGCGCGCCACCTTGAAGATCACCACCAGGGCTTCGAGGAAGACGGCGATGATCATGGTCGAGATGAACTTGGTCAGGCTCTTGCGCACTTCGGAGGCGCGGCGCCGCTCCTGGCCGCGCGCGACCTCCTCCTCCAGCAGGTATTTGGCGACGTCGAAGACGGCGGTGGCGATGATCAGGTAGCCGATGACGTCCAGCATCGCCGTGTCGGTCGCGGCGTGCGGCGTCTGGAAGGTCGTCACCACCGAATAGATCGCATAGGCGGTCAGCCCGGCGGCCAGAAGCATCAGGATGACGCTGACGAGAAAGAAGGCCAGGCGGGAAACCAGTTCCATGAATGCCTCCCGAAGGCGCGGCGGTGTGTGCCGACCCGCCGCGTGCTAGCTTCGGGCTGCCCTGTCTGCCGGAGCCCGATCGTTACGTGAACCACCGCTTGGCCACTCCGTTCCCTTCGCCCGCCGCCGCGGCGCCGGAGGTGCTGTGCCGGCCGATCCCCTGGCGCGACCCGGTCGACGCCTTCGCCGCGATCCGCCACCGGCCCCGGCCGGTGCTGCTCGATTCGGCCCTTGTCGACGGCACGCGGGGCCGCTGGTCGCTGGTCGCGGCCGATCCGTTCCGCTGGGTCGAGGTCGGCGCCGCGGAGGCGCCCGCCGATCCCTTCGGCGCCATCGCCGCGCCGCTGGCCCGCTATCGCGTCGAGCCCGATGCGGAGCTGCCGCCGCTCGGTCCCGGCGCGATCGGTGTCCTGGGCTACGAGGCCGGGCGCTTCGCCGACCGCATGCCGGCTGCGCAATCGGTTGGGCTCGACCTGCCGGACATCGCCTTCGGCCTCTATGACTGCGTTGCCGTGTTCGATGCGGTGCGGCAGCGCGCCTGGGTGCTGTCGACCGGCTGGCCCGAGGAGGATTCCGTGGCCCGCCGTCACTGGTCGCAGGCGCAGGCCGACGACCTCGCGGCAGCGATCGCCGGCGCCCCGCCGCTGCCGCCGCCCGCCGCCACGCCCCGCGGCGTCTGGCAGTCGGAAATGCCGGCGGATGGCTATCGCGACGGCGTCCGCCGGATCCGCGACTGGATCGCCGCCGGCGACATCTACCAGGCCAACCTGACCCAGCGCTTCCTGGCCGACCTGCCGGACGGGCTCGACCCCTTCACGCTGCATCGCCGCCTGCGCGCCCTGTCGCCGGCGCCCTTCGCCGCCTTCCTCGATCTGGGGCAGGGGCGCTGGATCGCCAGCGCCTCGCCGGAGCGGTTCCTGGCGGTCGACCCGGCCGGGCGGGTCGAGACCCGGCCGATCAAGGGCACCCGGCCGCGCGGCGTCGATCCGGCGACGGATGCGGCGCTGGCGGCGGAACTGCAGGCCAGCACGAAGGACCGAGCCGAGAACCTGATGATCGTCGACCTGCTGCGCAACGACCTGTCGAAGGTCTGCGCCGTCGGCAGCGTGCGCGTGCCGGTGCTGTGCGGGCTCGAGACCTTCCCCCGGGTGCATCACCTGGTCTCGGTGGTTGAGGGGCGGCTGGCGCCGGGGTGCGGCGCGGTCGACCTGCTGCGCGCCTGCTTCCCCGGCGGCTCGATCACCGGCGCGCCGAAGATCCGGGCGATGGAGATCATCCGGGAATTGGAGCCGGCGCGGCGCGGGGCCTATTGCGGCTCGGTCGTCCATCTCGGCTTCGACGGGTCGATGGATTCCAGCATCGTCATCCGCACGCTGTGCGGGGCGCAGGGGCAGGTCGCGGCCCAGGCCGGCGGCGGCATCGTCTACGATTCGGATCCGGACGCCGAGTACGACGAGGCGATGGTGAAGGTCCGGCCGCTGCTGCAGGCCCTGGCGGGGGCCGGCTGATGCCCTGGCTGAACGGTGAGTTGCTTTCGGCCGCAGCGGCGCGGATCGACCCGGCCGATCGCGGCTTCACCCTCGGCGACGGGCTGTTCGAGACCATCCGGGTGCGCGACGGCGCCGCGGTCTGGCTGGACCGGCATCTGGCACGGCTGGCCGAGGGCAGCGCCGTGCTGGGCATCCCGGCGCGCTTCGACGATGCCGCCTTGGCCGAGGCCTGCGCCGCGGTGATCGCGGCCGAAGGGATCGCGGCGGGCGTGCTGCGGCTGACCGTCAGCCGCGGCACGGGCCCGCGCGGCGTGCTGCCGCCGGCGACGCCATCGCCGACCGTGCTGATCGCCGGCCATGCCGGGCTGCCGCCGCAATCGCCGGTGGTGCTGGTCGTCGCCCGCGGCACCTGCCGCAACCAGGCCTCGCCGCTCAGCCGGGTGAAGTCGCTGAACTATCTCGACGCGGTGCTGGCCCGGCGCGAGGCGGCGGAGCGCCGCGCCGACGACGCGGTGATGCTGAACACCGCCGGCCGGGTGGCCGAGACCAGCATCGCCAACCTGTTCGCCCGGATCGACGGTGCTTGGGTGACGCCGCCGGTAGGGGAGGGGGCACTGCCGGGGATCATGCGCGCCGAGGTGCTGGCACGGCTGGAGGCGGTGGAACGGCCACTCACGGTCGCGGATCTGCGGCGGGTGGAAGCGCTGCTGTTGACCAACGCCTTGTCGATCCGCGCGGTCGTCCGGCTGGAGGCCGCGGCTCTGTCCGCCGGTGAGGAGAAGGCCGCCGGGCTGCGCCAGGATATCGGGCTGCCAGCCTGACGCCTTTTATGCCAGCGGCCCGAAGCATGACCCGTCATGGCGAGCCCCGCAGGGGCGTGGCCATCCAGGGCCGCTCGCACCGGCCCCTGGATGGCCCATTCTTGACTCAAGGGGGGCGGCTTCGCCTCCTCGCCATGACAGAGAAGGGACGGAAGGGTCGATCTCAAGGGCCGCTGCTATTACAGCCGCGGATGGTCGGCGAAGAAGTGCCAGATATGCGGCGTGGCGGCGAAGCCCGGAGTCATCTGGCCGTCCGGCCAGCCGTGGATGCCGCCCTCGACCACGTCGAACCGAACCGCGGTCCCGGCCCGGCAATCGGGGTAATCCTCCACCTTGATGCCCAGCACCGTCGCCCGCGCCACCGGCTGTTCCTCGCAGCCGTCGAAGGCGGCCCAGAAGGCCACCGAATCCCGCACCGGCGGGAACTTGGCGCGGGCATAGCTCTCGCGCTCGGCGGTGCCCTTGAACGGGACCGCCTCGTCATCGGTGCCGTGGATGTGGATCACGGAAACGGGGCGGCTCGGGGCACAGGACGGCACCAGAATGGCGCCCGAGACCACGGCGATTCCGGCGAAGATGTCGCCGGCCTCGCAGGCCAGGCGATAGGCCATCATGCCCCCGGCGGAAAAGCCGGCGGCGTAGATCCGATGGCGGTCGACCGCGCGCTCCTGCTCGATCGTCGACACCAGGGCGCGCAGGAAGCCGATATCGTCGGCGTCCCGCCGCATCGCCGCGCCGCAGCAGTCGCCGGCGTTCCAGCTGAACTGGTCGGCGGTCTCGGCGGTCGGCTTCAGGCGGCCGGTGCCGTTCGGATAGGCGACGATGAAGCCTTCCGCATCGGCCTCGGCGCTGAAGCCGGTCAGGGCGATGGCGCTGTCGGCATTGGCGCCGCCGCCATGCAGCACCACCACCAGCGGCAGCGGGGTGCCGCCCGCCGCGGCCGGCGGCAGGTGCAGGGTATAGCTGCGGGACACGCCGTCGACCGGCAGCGTCGCGTCGATATCCGTGCCGGCGGCGCGGCCGGAAGCCGTCGAGAGCAAGAGTGCGAGGATCGCGATCGGGAGGGCCAGCGCCTGGGAAAGCCGTCGTGTCATGTGTGCCGCTTCGGATAGGTTCGCCGCAGGATAGCGTGCGCGGCGCCGCCTCACGCCCGCGATGAAGGGTCGCGGAGCCGCGACTATCCGCCGGCCCCGCCGCGGCGCCTGCCGGCGTCCTGCGCCAGCTGCTCGATCAGCTCGACGAGCTCGCGATGGGCGAGGGTGGCGGGATCGCGTAGGGCCGAGGTCGGCTGGTCCTCGGTCAGGCGGCTCAGCCGCGCCAGGGCGCGGATACGTTGCCGCCGCGTCTGCTTGAGCTTGGACGAGCCGTGCCGGAACAGGATCCGGGCCAGCTCGCCGTCGCCGAACAGGTCGTTCAGCTCGGCGGCGGTCGTGTAGATCAGGAACAGCACCAGGATCCAGATCTGGATGAACAGGAACCGGTGCCAGGAGAACTGCTCGGCCAGGGCGGCACCGAAGCCGACGACCTGGCCGGTTTCCACGATGTGGTGGATGAGGGCCTCGAGCAGCCGGGCGATGAAGACGAAGGCCCAGTAGACGAAGGTCTTGAACAGGATCGGCCGGATCAGCGGCGCGTTGTCGAACCGGCGCAGGAACGGCATCTTGTCGGCGACCAGCACCGCCTTGCCGACCACCAGCGCCGCCGTGGTCGCGACCAGGAAGTTGATCGACCGCTCGAGGTACTCGGACAGCACCAGGTTCTGCGTGAACACGATCAGGTTGAAGCCGGCCAGGAAGAACAGGGTCGGCGGCAGCACGTGGCGGATCTCATGGCCGAGATGGCGGAGAACACGGTGCAGGCGGCTGTCCTGCGCCGCCAGGGAGGTGCTGGCCATCGACCGTCTCCGGTGATCGGGATCGTTCCGGAATCCTGGCGCCGAAGCGGGGCGCGGCAAAGCATAATCCGCCGCGCCCCGTATGATCAGGCTGCGAGGGCAGTGGCCTCCGAAGGCGGCTGCGCCTCGGCCTCCAGCCGGGCGATCGCGGCGGCCAGGGGCAGCGACTCCTGCCGGCCGTCGCGGAAGCGCAGCGCCACCGTGCCGTCCCGCGCCTCGCGCGCGCCGATCGCGGCCAGCACCGGCACCCCGTCGGCATGGGCGTCGACGATCTTGCGCGACAGCCGCTCCGGCCGGGCGTCGAGGGCGACGCGCAGCCCTGCCGCCTCGAACGCCTCGGCCACCCGGCAGGCCGGGACGACGTCGTCGGCGCCGATCGAGGCGACCACCAGCTGCTCCGGCGCCAGCCACAGCGGCAGCTTGCCCTCATGGTGCTCCAATAGAACGCCGATGAACCGCTCCAGGCTGCCCAGCACCGCATGGTGCAGCATCACCGGCAGCTGGTGGTTGCCGTGCTCGTCGACATAGGCGGCGCCGAGCCGCTCCGGCATCACCAGGTCGAGCTGGATGACGCCGCATTGCCAGCGCCGGCCGCGGCTGTCGCGCAGGTGGAATTCCAGCTTCGGGCCGTAGAAGGCGCCTTCGCCGGGCAGTGTCTCGAAATCGAGCCCGGCCTGCCGCGCCGCGTCCGCCAGCGCCGCCTCGGCCCGGTCCCAGACCTCGTCCGACCCCGCGCGCTGTGCCGGCCGTGTGGCGAAGGCGACGTCGAAATGGTCGAAGCCGAAATCGGCATAGATCCGGCGCAGTAGGCCGCAGAACCGCGCCACCTCGGCCTGGATCTGCTGCTCCAGGCAGAACACATGGGCGTCGTCCTGGACGAAGCCGCGGGCCCGCATCAGCCCCTGCAGCGCGCCGGAGGGCTCGTTACGATGCACGGCGCCGAACTCGAAATAGCGGATCGGCAGCTCGCGATGCGACCGCACGCGCTTGTTGAAGATCTGGACGTGGCCGGGGCAGCTCATCGGCTTCAGCGCCATGATCCGGCCCTCATCGGCCACGGCGTACATCTGGGCGCCGAATTTCTGCCAGTGGCCGCTGCGGTTCCACAGGCCGCGGGCCAGCAGCTGCGGTGTGCGCACCTCGCGGTAGCCGGCCCGGGCCATGCGCCTTCGGACATGGTCCTCGACCACGCGATAGAGCGCCCAGCCGCGCGGATGCCAGAAGACCATGCCAGGGCCGTCCTCCTGCTGGTGGAACAGGTCGAGGCGGTTGCCGAGGCTGCGGTGATCGATGTCGTCCATGGGAAGTCTCCGTTGCGTTGGACCGGCGCAGGGAGAGCCCAGAAAGACCAAGGGCCCCGTCCGTTGCCGGCGGGGCCCTTTGGTGGTCGGCGAGGCGCTGTCTGATCAGCGCGCGCGACCTCCGCACGACCCGCCCGTGGCGGTGGTCGTTTTGGTGGTCGCGGTAATCATCGAACGGATGGCGCTCATGACGTCAGTAGAGCCATGGCCGGCGGACGGCGTCAACTGCGATGCAACGCGGAGGAGGGCTGCCGTGTTGATGGGGCGGGACTTGTCACAGGCTGGGCGCTTCGCTATATTTGTCTCAAACGAGATCAAAGATCTCAAATGAGTTCGACGAGAGGAGCGGTTCGATGATGGCGCAACAGGCGGCGGCGGTGCCGCGCGGTGCCGAAGGGCGGCTGGCCCGGGCGGGGCTGAGCGCCTTCTTCAACATCGTCGAGGCCTGGGGGCTGAAGGACGAGGAGAAGCGCGTGCTGCTGGGCCGCCCGTCCAAGGCCACCTTCTACCGCTGGAAGGCCGGCGCGACCGGCCATCCCTCGGCCGACACGATGGAGCGGATCTCCTACATCCTCGGCATCTACCGGGCGCTGCAGATCCTGTTCAAGGACGCCAAGCTGGCCGATGGCTGGGTGCGGCGGCCGAACATCGCCTCGCCATTCGGTGGGCGCTCGGCGCTCGACCGCATGCTGTCCGGCAATGTCGCCGACCTGTTCGTGGTCCGCCGCTACCTGGATGCGGAGCGCGGCGGTTGGGGCTGATGCAAGCCGCCATCCCGGTCCGCAGGGTCGACTGGCCCGAATGCTGGCGCATCATCCCCAGCCGGTATCCGCCGATCGATCTGTTCGAGCGGGTGGCGCCGCCGCAGGATTGGGAGCTGCTGATCGAGCTCGAATCCCGGACCAACGACCGGCTGCGCGACCAGGTCGGGCAGATTTCGCTGGTGCCGCTGGAGGAGCGGATGAGCGGGGCGGGCACCAGCTTCATCATGGCGCCCTTCACCCATCTGCACCCGGACGGCAGCCGCTTCACCGACGGCACCTATGGCGCCTATTACGGCGCGGCGGCGCTGGACACGGCGGTGGCGGAGACCAGCTATCACCGTGCCCGCTTCTTCGCGGCGACAGCGACGCCGGCGACCACGATCGACATGCGGGTGCTGATCAACAGCCTGTCCGGCGAACTGCACGACATCCGCGGCCTGGGCGCCGAGCTGCCCGGCGTCTACGACCCGCTCGACTATTCGGCCGGCCAGGCCCTGGGACGGCGGCTGCATGGCGACGGCGCCTTCGGCATCGCCTATGACAGCGTCCGCCATGCCGGCGGGCAGTGCGCCGCGGTGTTCCGGCCGCGCAGCGTGCTGACCCCGGTGACCCAGGAGCGGCACCTGTCCTATCACTGGGACGGGACACGGATCGCGGCGGTGAGCGAGATCCGGGCGTTGCAGGCGTAGCGAGCCGCATAGCCGATCTCCGTTCGTTGGGGCTGGGAATATCGGGGCAGCCCACCGATATTGTCCCCCACGGTTTCACGAGGTCGGTCGCGGCGCGGCCGTCGGGGTATTCGATGCAGGCACCGGTCGAGATCCGCACCACCGTCACCATCCCGATCCTGGACGGGGCGGGGAAGGGCGTGTTCCACACCTTCGACGGCTTCGCCGACGGCGGTGAGCATTTCGCCATCGCCCTCGGGCCGAAGGGCCGCGACGTGCCGCTGGTGCGGGTGCATTCCGAATGCCTGACCGGCGACGTCTTCGGCTCGCAGCGCTGCGATTGCGGCCCGCAGTTGAACGACGCCCTGCATCGCATTGGCAAGGAAGGCGGTTTCGTCCTCTATCTGCGGCAGGAGGGGCGCGGTATCGGCCTCTACGCCAAGCTCGACGCCTATGTGCTGCAGGACCAGGGGCTCGACACCTACGAGGCCAATGAGCGGCTGAACTTCCCGCATGATATGCGCGACTTCACCCCGGCGGCGCAGATGCTGCTGGCACTTGGGGTCAAGCGGATCCGGCTGCTGACCAACAATCCCGACAAGGCGACGCAGCTCGAGGCCGCAGGGATCGAGATCGCCGAGATCGTGCCGACCGGCGTCTTCGTCACCGAGCACAACATCCAGTACCTTGAAGCCAAGGTGAAGAAACACGCGCACCGGATTGATCTGTCTGATATTTCCGGTGAAGCCAAAGTGCTGCCCCTGGCTGTCGGCGACACCCCGGGGGTGCGCCGCCTGGGCAAGCCTTGACCCTGCCGGCCGGGCTCTCGCCGGGTTTCGGCTTCGGCGGCGTCCTCCGCGACACCCTGCCGGAGCCGCTGCGCGACGCCGCCCCGCCCACCCGGACGGCGGGCGAAGACGAAGCCTGGATGCTGGAGACGCTGCGGACGGCGATGACCCATAACGGGCTGTCGGACCCGAACCCGGTGGTCGGCTGCGTCATCGTCCGCGACGGCCGCGTCGTGTCGCGCGGCGTCACCGAGCGGATCGGCGAGCGCCATGCCGAGCGCGTGGCGGTCGAGGCGGTGGCCGACCGGGGGGCGTTCCGCGGCGCCACCGCCTATGTCACGCTCGAACCCTGCAGCCATCACGGCCGCCAGCCGCCCTGCGCCGACCTGCTGGCCTCGCTCGGGCTGGCGCGCTGCGTGGTGGCGCTGCGCGATCCCAATCCGCTGGTCGACGGCACCGGCCTGGCCCGGCTGCAGGCGGCCGGCGTCGCCGTCAGCGTCGGGCCGCTGGCGCCGGAGGCGGCGGCCTGGCACGCGCCCTTCCTGCTGCGGCAGCGGCTCGGCCGGCCGCTGGTGGCGGCGAAATGGGCGCAGACGCTGGACGGCCAGCTCGCCTATGACGACGGTGCCGAGCGCTGGCTGACCGGCAAGGCGGCGCGCGCCCACACCCATTGGCTGCGCCAGAAATACGACGCCATCCTGGTCGGCGCCGGCACCGTGCTGGCCGACGATCCGGCCCTGACCGTGCGCGACGCCGCCGGCGATCGGCACCGCCATCCGCTGCGCCTGGTCTACGACCCGAACGGCCGGGCCCTGGCCGCCCTGCCGCAGCGGCTGGAGCGCTGGAAGGCGGGGCTGCTTTCCGCCGACGCGCCGACCGTGTTCCTGCTGGGCGCCGCGGCGGCGCGTCAGGCCGTGGCGCTCGAGGCGCTGCTGCCGCCCTCGGCGGCGATGCTGGCGCTGCCGGACGAGCCGCCGGTCGACGCCCTGTTCGACACCCTGGCCGGCCCGGCCATGGTGGCGCGGCTCGGCCGTCCGGTCGCCTCGGTCATGGTCGAGGGCGGCCCGCGTCTGCTCGGCCTGCTGCTCGAGGCCGGTCGCGTCGACCTGGCGCATGTCTTCATCGCGCCGGCGATCGGCGGCGGCGAGCACAACCGCATCGCCTTTCCGGGCAGCGCCGCCGCCACCCGCGACTGGCGGCCGGTCACCACCGCCGGACTCGGCCCGGATCTGCTGGCGGAATACGTCTCGCCGGCCGTGGCGGAGCATCTGGCGCGGCTTGTCGACGCCGGGGCCACGACCCCGCCACTTCGCCATGGCTAAACGATCGCGCGCATTGTACCGTGCGCGCCCTGCGGTCCGGCGTGCCGGGCCGGACCTGTGATGTCTCGGCCGGGCCAGCCCGAACCGACCGAATTTTGAGAGCTTGCCGTCGATGATGTATTTCGCCCCGTGGAAGAAGGTCACCATCCTGGTGGTGTGCCTCCTCGGCGTGATCCTGAGCCTGCCGAACCTCCTGCCGCGCAGCACGCTCGATGCGCTGCCGTCCTGGATCCCGGCCCGGCAGATGAATCTCGGCCTCGACCTCAGGGGTGGTTCCTACCTCCTGCTGGAGGTCGACATGAAGGCGGTGGTCGACGCCCGCCTCGCCAACATCCAGGATTCGATCCGCAGCCTGCTGCGCCGCGAGAACATCACCTACAGCGACCTTTCGGTGAACGACCATTCGGTCAATTTTACCCTGGCCGACCCCAGCCAGGCCGACCGGGTGCGCACGCTGCTGGCCGAGAACCTGCTGACCGGCGCCGTCGACCCGCTGGCCGGCGGACAGCGTGATCTCGACATCAGCGTCGGCGGCGACGGCAAGGCCAGCTTGACCCTGACCGAGGTCGGCCTGCGCGACCGCGAGGCCCGGGCGGTCGAGCAGTCGATCGAGATCGTCCGCCGCCGCGTCGACGAGAGCGGCACCCGCGAGCCGCTGATCTCGCGCCAGGGATCGAGCCGCATCCTGCTGCAGCTGCCGGGCGAGCAGAACCCCGACCGCATCCGCCGCCTGCTGGGCCAGACGGCGAAGATGACCTTCCACCTGGTCAATCTCGACTACCAGCAGGGCCAGCCGGTGCCGCCGGACACCGAGGTGCTGCCGATCGAGAATCCGCGGCAGGGCGAGCGGACGTCGATCGCCGTGCGCAAGCGGATCGAGGTCGACGGCGCCAACCTGACCGACGCCCGCGCCGGCACGAATTCGCAGAACGGGCAATGGGTGGTGAACTTCGAGTTCGACAGCGCCGGCGCCCGCCGCTTCGGCCAGGTCACCCAGGCCAATGTCGGCAAGCCCTTCGCCATCGTGCTCGACGACAAGGTCATCACCTATCCGAACATCAACGAGCCGATCCTGGGCGGCCGCGGCCAGATCAGCGGCAATTTCAGCGCCCAGAGCGCCAATGACCTGGCCGTGCTGCTGCGCGCCGGCGCGCTGCCGGCGCCGCTGACCATCGTCGAGGAGCGGACGGTCGGCCCCGACCTGGGCGCCGACGCCATCCAGGCCGGCATCATCGCCGTCGCCGTCGGCTTCGTCCTGGTCATCACCTACATGCTCCTGTCCTACGGGCTGTTCGGCCTGTTCGCCAACATCGCCCTGGTCATGAACATGGTGCTGACGGTGGCGATCCTGTCGCTGCTCGAAGCGACGCTGACCCTGCCCGGCATCGCCGGCATGCTGCTGACCCTCGGCATGTCGGTCGACGCCAACATCCTGATCAACGAGCGATTGCACGAGGAGACGAAACGGGGGCGGTCGCCGTTCTCGGCGATGGATGCGGGCTTCAGCCGCGCCTTCGGCACGATCTTCGACGCCAACATCACCTCGCTGATCAAGATGGCGATCCTGTACACACTGACCACGGGCCCGGTGCGCGGCTTCGCCGTCACCACCGGGATCGGCATCCTGACCTCGATGTTCACCGCCATCGTGCTGGTGCGGTTCATGATGGTCACCTGGATCCGCCGCAAGCGTCCCACCGTCCTGCCCGTGCTGAGGAAAGCGTGATGTTCTGGCTCCGTCTCGTCCCGGACGACACCAAGATCCCGTTCATGCGGGGCCGCATCGCCGGCCTCGCCACCTCGGCCTTCCTCAGCATCGCCTCGGTGATCCTGTTCTTCCATCCCGGGCTGAACTACGGCGTCGACTTCAAGGGTGGCATCGCCATCGAGATCCAGACGCCGCAGCCCGCGGACTTCTCGGTGCTGCGCACCGGGCTCGAAGGACTCGGTCTCGGACAGGTCCAGTTGCAGCAGTTCGGCTCGCCCAACGACGTGCTGATCCGGATGGAGGCGCAGCCGACCGAACAGCAGCAGCAGGCGGCGCTCGACACGGTCAAGAAGACCCTGACCGACACCGTGCCGGGCACGGTGATCCGCAGCGTCGATTCGGTCGGCAGCACGGTCTCGGGCGAGCTGTTCCAGAACGGCATGCTGGCGCTCGGCCTCGCCCTGGTCGCCATGCTGTTCTACATCTGGTTCCGCTTCGAGTGGCAGTTCGGCGTCGGCGCCGTGGTCACCATGATACTCGACGTCACCAAGATGATCGGGGTCTATGCCGTCACCGGCATGCAGTTCAACTTGACCTCGATCGCGGCGCTGCTGACCGTCCTCGGCTATTCGGTCAATGACAAGGTCGTGGTCTATGATCGGGTGCGCGAGAACCTGCGGCTCTACAAGTCGATGCCGCTGCGGCAACTGATCGACCTGTCGATCAACCAGACGCTGAACCGCACCATCGGCACCTCGCTGGCCACCTTCCTGGCCTGCCTGCCGCTGGCGATCTGGAGCGGCGAGGCCCTGCAGCAATTCGCCATCGTCATCCTGATCGGCGTCGTCGTCGCCACCACCTCCTCGATCTTCATCGCGGCGCCGATCCTGCTGTTCCTCGGCGAGGACAAGCTGTTCCGCAAGAAGGCGCCGCCGGCGGCTCCGGCGGACGGCAAGCCGGCGGGCAAGGGGGCCTGATCCGGCGATGGCGGCGCGGCCGATCCTGATCGGCAGCGAGGTCTACCGGCGTTCCAGCTACGGGCCGAAGCATCCGCTCGCCATCCCCAGGGTGTCGACCGCGCTGGACCTGATCCGGGCCCAGGGCTGGCTGGCCGAGGGGCAGTACCGCGACGGGCCGCTGGCAGGGCCGGGGGCGCTGACCCGGTTCCATCACGCCGACTATGTCGCCGCGGTGCAGGATGCCGAGCGCGACCAGGATCTCGATCCCGCGCGCCGTCAGCGCCACAATCTCGGCGGCATCGAGAACCCGATCTTCGGCGAGGTGTTCCGCCGTCCCGCCACGGCCTGCGGCTCCTCGCTGCTCGGCGCCGGGCTGGTGGCGGAGGGGGCGGTGGTCTACAGCCCGGCCGGCGGGCTGCATCACGGCCGGCCCGACCGCGCCTCCGGCTTCTGCTACTTCAACGACCCGGTGCTGGCGATCCTCGACCTGCTGGACCGGGGCGTCGACCGCATCGCCTATCTCGACATCGACGCCCATCACGGCGACGGGGTGCAGGATGCCTTTGCCGGCGACCCGCGAGTGCTGACCGTGTCGGTGCATGAGGCGAAGCGCTGGCCCTTCACCGGCGCCGTCGAGGATCGCGGCGGCGGCAACGCCCGCAACCTGGCGGTGCCGCGCGAGCTGAACGACGACGAGATGGCGGCGCTGCGCGACCAGGCGCTGCTGCCGCTGGTCGAGCGGTTCCGGCCGCAGGTCGTGGTGCTGCAATGCGGCGCCGATGCGTTGCACGACGATCCGCTCAGCCGCCTGTCACTGTCCAACCGCGCCCTGTGGGACGTGGTGGCGGCGGTGCGCGAGGTCGCGCCGCGCCTGCTGGTGCTCGGCGGCGGAGGCTACAATCCCTGGACCGTCGGGCGCTGCTGGGCCGGGGTCTGGGCGGTGCTGAACGGCCTCGATCCGGCGGCACCGCTGACGGCGGAGTCCCGCACGGTGCTGGCCGGCCTGTCCTGGTCGCGCCGCCGCGGCACCCCGCCCGAACCCGCCTGGTTCGACCGGATGGACGACACGCCGCGGCCGGGCCCGGTGCGGCCGGAGGTCCAGGCCGTGATCCGTGCCGTCATGACCCCCTGACGAGATGGGACGACCGATGAAGACGCTCCTCGCCGCTTTCGCCCTGCTGCTTGTCGCCGCCGGCCCCGGCTCGGCGCAGGAGGCGACCCAGCCGAAGACCAGCGACCTCACCATCGAGACCGCGGCCGGCAAGAGTTTCCACTTCACGGTCGAGCTGGCGCTGACGCCGGAGCAGCAGCAGCGCGGCCTGATGTTCCGCGAGAAGATGGCGCCGGACGCCGGCATGCTGTTCGTGTTCGACGAGTCCGGGCCGCGGGCCTTCTGGATGAAGAACACGCTGATCCCGCTCGACATGATCTTCATCCGCACCGACGGGACGATCGCCAACATCCTCGAGAAGGTGCCGCCTCAGACACTGGATCCCCGTACCTCCGACGGGCCGGCCAAGGCGGTGCTGGAGCTGAACGGCGGCATCGCCCGCTTCCTCGACATCAAGCCGGGCGACCGGGTGGTTCACCCGCTGATCGCCGCGACCAAGGGCTGAGGTCAGCGCGGCTTGATGGTTTCCTCGTCCGGGCCGGGCAGGGGCGGGGCCCAGCCGCGGCCGGCGGCGATCATGCAGGCCTGCCCGTCCGGTCCGGTATAGATCAGCGTCCAGCTCCGCCCCTTGGGCGCCGTGAACAGCTCGACCCGGCCGCCGCTGTTGGCGGTGCCGGCGCCGGCCGGCGTCTCCTGGAAGGTGCGCGCCAGATAATCCACCACCACGTCGTGCGGGCCGCAGGAGGCCGGCGCCGCCAGGGCCGGCGTCGCAAGAAGAATACCGGAAAATGCGATCGCAGCCGCACGGGCCATGCCTGCCTCGAAGCCGTGTCGGAGTCTCTGCGGCCGGGAGGCCGGGAAAACGATATAATCGGCTCGCCTCGGCCAGACCAGCCGGATCAGAGGCGGCCTCGCGCCGGAAATGTCCGGCCGGGCCGTGAAGGGGCGACACCATTGCGGGCCGAGGGGAATGCCGGACACCAGGACTGAGATCGAGCCGAGGCTGCGGGAGGCGGCGCCACCGCCCTTGCCCGCACCGGCCCGGACTGCGCGCAAGGCACCCCGTCGGCGTCGCCTCCTGCTGGGTCTGCTGATCCTCGCCCTGCTGGCTGCCGGGGGCGCCTGGTATCGCTGGGGCCGGGCAGCGGCGCCCGACCAGCTCTGGCTCACTGCCACGGCCGAGCGCGGCGACATCGAGGATGCGATCACGGCCTTGGGGACGCTGCAGCCGGTCAGCTATGTCGATGTCGGCACCCAGGTCTCCGGCCAGCTGAAGACCCTGCATGTCGCGATCGGCGACCGGGTGAAGGCCGGCGACCTGCTGGCCGAGATCGACCCGACCGTCTACCAGTCGCGGGTCGAGGCCGACCGGGCGCAGATCGCCAACCTCGCCGCCCAGCGGGCCGAGAAGGAGGCGCAGCTGCTGCTGGCCCGGCAGCAGGCCGAGCGGCAGCGCAACCTGAAGGCGTCGCGCGCCACCAGCGACGATGCGCTGCAGGTGGCCGAGGCGGCCTATGCCGCGGCCCAGGCCCAGCTCGACGCCATCGACGCCCAGACCCGCCAGATCCAGTCGACGCTGAAGGGCGACGAGGCCAATCTCGGCTACACCAAGGTCTACGCGCCGATCGACGGCACGGTGGTGTCGCAGTCGGCGCGCCGGGGCCAGACCCTGAACGCCAACCAGTCGGCGCCGATCATCGTCCAGGTCGCAGACCTCGCGACCATGACCGTCGAGGCGCAGGTTTCCGAGGCGGATGTCAGCCGGCTGCGGCTCGGCATGACCGCCTATTTCACCACCCTCGGCATGCCCGACAAGCGCTGGTACGGGGCATTGCGGCAGATTCAGCCGACGCCGGAGGTGGTCAACAACGTCGTACTCTACAACGCGCTGTTCGACGTGCCGAACCAGGACGGTACGCTGATGACGCAGATGACGGCGCAGGTGTTCTTCGTCTCGGCCGCCGCCCAGGACACGCTGCTGGTGCCGGTCTCGGCCCTGTCCGGCCTGTCGCCCGGCACCTCCTCGGCCGCGCCGGGGCGGGCCACGGTCCGCGTGCTGAAACCGAGCGGATCGATCGAGACCCGCACGGTCAGCGTCGGCGTCACCAACCGGGCGCAGGCGGAGATCCTGAGCGGGCTGGAGCCGGGCGAGCAGGTGATCACCGGCTCCCGCCGTCCGAACGCCGAGCCGGCCCCGAGCCAGACGCGGCGCCCGAGGATCTGATGGACATCCGCGAGCCGATACTGATGACGTCCGGCCAGGCCGCCGCCCGGCCGCTGGTGTCGCTGCGCGACGTCACCAAGACCTATGTCAACGGCGACCTGGCTGTGGAGGTGCTGCACGGCATCTCGCTGGACATCCACCCGGGCGAGTTCGTCGCCATCATGGGCGCCTCGGGCTCCGGCAAGTCGACGCTGATGAACATCCTCGGCTGCCTCGACCGGCCGACCAGCGGGACCTACCGGGTCGACGGCACCGATGTGGCGACGCTGGACCGCGACGCCCTGGCGCATCTGCGGCGCGAGACCTTCGGCTTCATCTTCCAGAGCTACAACCTGATCGCGTCGGCGACCGCGGCCGAGAATGTCGAGGTGCCGGCGATCTATGCCGGCATCGCCGCCGCCGAGCGGCGTGAGCGAGCGGAGCAGCTGCTGGCCTCGCTCGGCCTTGGCGACCGCACCGGTCACCGGCCGAACCAGCTGTCGGGCGGCCAGCAGCAGCGGGTGTCGATCGCCCGGGCGCTGATGAATGGCGGCCGGGTGATCCTGGCCGACGAGCCGACCGGCGCCCTGGACAGCCGCAGCGGCGCCGAGGTGATGGCGCTGCTCAAGCGGATGAGCGAGGCCGGCCGCACCGTCATCCTGATCACCCATGACCGGGCAGTGGCGGAGCATGCGCACCGGCTGATTGAGATCCGCGACGGGCACATCGTCGGCGACAGCGGCGCGCGCGGCCCCGCGGCGATCGTGGCCGGGGCCGCCGCGGGCCAGCCTACGGGCGATGCCGGCGCGCTGGGCGTGGCCGACATGGCGGAGGCGGTGAAGATGGCGCTGCGGGCCCTGCGCGCCAACCTGTTCCGCACCATCCTGACCCTGCTCGGCATCGTCATCGGCGTCGGCGCGGTGATCGCCATGCTGGCGATCGGCGACGGGGCGAAGCAGTCGGTGGTCGACCGCATCTCCGCGATGGGCACCGACCTGCTGCTGGTCCGGCCGGCACAGAGCAACAACCGCACCGCCGACGGCGTGATCGCGACACTGGTGCCGGAGGATGCCGAGGCGCTGGCGGCGCTGCCCAACGTCGCCACCGCGGTGCCGGAGCTGACCGGCACCGTCACCCTGCGCTATGGCAATACCGACTACTCGACGCAGGCCGATGCGACGACGCCGGACTTCACCAGGATGCGCAACTGGTCGGTCGAGCGCGGCAGCTTCCTCTCGCCGGTGGACCAGGCGAATTACGCGCCGGTCATCGTGCTGGGCCAGACCGCGGCCGGGATCCTGTTCCCGGACGGCGTCGACCCGCTGGGCCGCTATGTCCTGGTCAACAACATCCCGTTCCAGGTGATCGGGCTGATGGCGGCGAAGGGCGCAACGGCGTGGGGCACCGACCAGGACGATATCGCCTTCATGCCGCTGTCGACCGGCAGCCTGCGGGTGTTCGGCAAGCGCTTCGTCCGCTCGATCACGGTGCAGGTCGAGGACACGGCGCTGATCGACCAGACCCAGGCCGATGTGCAGGCGCTGCTGGAGGCCCGGCATCGCCGCCAGGACGTGCAGATCCGCAACATGTCGTCGCTGATCGAGACCGTCTCGGCGACGCAGAACACGCTGACCATCCTGCTCGGCTCGGTCGCCGCCATCTCGCTGCTGGTCGGCGGCATCGGGGTGATGAACATCATGCTGGTCAGCGTCACGGAGCGGACGCGCGAGATCGGGGTGCGGATGGCGACCGGCGCCCGGATGCGGGACATCCTGCAGCAGTTCATCACCGAATCCGTGGTGGTCTCGGCGATCGGCGGCGCCATCGGCGTGGTCGGCGGCCTCGGGGTGGCGGCGGCGTTGCAGGCCTTCGGCACGCCGATCCTGTTCTCGCCCGGGCCGGTGCTGCTGGCCTTCGGCTGCGCCTTCCTCACCGGCCTGATCTTCGGCTACATGCCGGCACGCAAGGCCGCCACCCTCGACCCCGTCGTCGCCCTGTCCGCCGAGTGACCATGCCGATCCGCTTCCATCGCCCTCTCGCGGCGGTCCTGACCGTCGCCCTGCTGGCTGGCTGCGCCGGGCCGGAGGACGACAGGCCCGCCCTCGACATCCCCGGCGGCTGGAAGGCCGAGGGGCCGGCCGGCACCACCTGGCCGGAGACGGGCTGGTGGCGCAGCTTCGGCTCATCCCAGCTCGACGGCCTGATCCGAACCGCGCAGCAGAACAACCAGGATATTGGCGCCGCCGTCGCCCGGGTGCTGCAGGCCGATGCCCAGGCACGGATCGCCGGCGCCCCGCTGCTGCCGAGCGTCGGGGCCACCGGCGATGGCTCGCATTCGGTGTCGCCGGAGCGCGCCAGCAGCTTCGGCACCGGGTCCAGCCGCACGATCAGCGACCAGTTCTCGGCCGAGCTCTCGGCGAGCTATGAGATCGATCTCTGGGGGAAGAATCGGGCGGCGCTGCAATCGGCGCAGGCCTCGGCGCTGGCCAGCCGCTACGACCGCGACACCGTCGCCCTGACCGTCACCTCCAGCACCGCCACCACCTATATGCAGGTGCTGGAGTTCCAGGACCGGCTGGCGATCGCGCGCGACAACCTGGCCAATGCCCAGCAGGTGCTGAACGTGGTGCTGGCGCAGGAAGGGGCGGGGGCGGCCTCGGCCCTCGACGTGGCGCAGCAGCGCACGGTGGTGGCGCAGCAGAAGGCTGCGATCCCGCCGCTGGAGCAGCAGCGCCAGCAGACCGAGACGACGCTGGCGCTGCTGCTTGGCGAGCCGCCGGCGCGGCTGTCGGTTCAGCGCCAGTCGCTCGACGACCTCGAGATCCCGGTGGTGGCCGCGGGCCTGCCGTCCTCTCTCCTCGACCGCCGGCCGGATATACAGAACGCCGATGCGCAGTTGCTCGCCGCCCGGTTCAATGCGAAGGAGGCGAAGGCGCAGCTGTTCCCGTCGATCCAGCTGACCGGCTCGGGCGGGGTTCAGAGCGCGGCGCTCGGCACCCTGTTCAACTCCGCCAACACCCTCTACAGCCTCGCCGCCTCGCTGACGCAGCCGATCTTCGAGGGCGGCGCCCTGCGCGGCGCGGTCGAGCTCACCGAGGCGCAATACCAGGAGCTGGGGCAGACCTATGTGAAGACCGTGCTGGCCGCTTTCGGTGATGTCGAGAACGCGCTGATCGCCACCCAGCAGACCGGGCTGGCGTATCGGGCGCAGCAGGAGGTGGCGGCCCAGGCGCGCGAGGCGTTCCGCCTGTCCGACGCGCAATACCGGGCCGGGGCGGTCGACCTGCTGACCGTGCTGAACGCGCAGCAGAGCTACTTTTCCGCCCGCGACCAGCTGGTCCAGGCCAAGTCCAACCGGCTGCAGGCCGCTGTCGCCCTCTACAAGGCGCTGGGCGGCGGCTGGTCGACCGGATCGGTGACTATCGCTACCGCAAAATAGGTACAGGAGGTTCCCCCAAACGGAGCATGGGGTCTGGCCGGAATTCCGTCACGTTGCCGACCGATGCTAGGCTTTGCATCGCAGCATCCGGGCAGGGGGATTCCGGATTGGATGGGTTGGATCGTACGGCCCTCCTGATTGACCGCATCTATGCGGCACTGGTCGGGGAGATCGGCTGGGAACTGTTTCTGCGCGAGGTCGCAAGCTGCCTGCCGAATGGCAAGGCGGTGCTGTTCTTCCACGATCTCGACAGCGGCAACGGCGCATTCTCGGTGAACACCGGCTTCTCGGCGGACGCGGTGGCCGCCTATGGCAGCCATTTCAGCCGGGTGAATCCGTGGATGCGAGCGGCGGCGCAGCGCCCGGTCGGGCTGGCGGTCCGGGCGGAACAGATGCTGCCGCGCAGTGAGCTTCTGCGCACCGAGTTCTATGCCGACTATCTGACCCCGAACGGCCTCGGCACCGCCGTGGGAGTCACGGTGTACAAGGAGGAGCGCTGCAACTTCATGCTCAGCGTGCTGGGGGCGGAGACGGACGATGCCACTGCGGACCGTGCCCGCGCGCTGCTGGGCCAGCTGGCGCCGCATCTGCGCCGGGTTTTCGCCTATTACCGCCGCTCGCCCCAGGCCGGCGCCGCACTGCATGGTGGCCTGTCGGTGCTCGACCTGCTCGGCATCGGCCTCGTTCTCGTCGCGCCGGACCGCAGGATCCGGCATTGCAACCAGGCGGCGGAAGCCCTGATTGCCGCCGGCGGGGCGGTCGGCCAGGACGGGGAAGACCGTCTGCGCTTCTCCTCGCCCGATGTGACCGCCGCCCTCGACCGCGCGTTGGGAACGATCCGCATGGGCCTGTCGCGCGGCCTGCTCGACACCCAGCTGCTCCGGCGCGACGGCGGCAGGCCGCCGCTGCGCGTCCGCTTCGTGCAGCTCGATCCGTCTTCGGTGCAGGCCTTCTTCGCCGGCGCCGCGGCGATGGTGCTGATCGAGGACCCGGCGATCTCCTCCGTCGCCGCACGGATCGAGAGCGCCCGCGCCGCCTACGGCCTGACCGCGGCGGAGCTGCGCGTGGCGCGACGGCTGATCGAGGGCCTGACCCCGGCCGAGATCGCCGCGGTCGACGGTGTCTCGCCGCTGACCGTGCGCAGCCAGCTGAAGAGCATCTTCGCCAAGACCGACACCCGCCGCCAAGCCGAGGTGGTACGGAAGCTGTCGGCCGGGGTGCTGTAGGGGGAGGAGGCCGTTTCCGATAAAGCCAGGGCCATGGTATAGTTGCGTGAATTTTCAGATGATGTTTTTCTGGGAGAATATTTCTATGGATAGAATTTCGATGGTCCGAAGTCTTTTTCTGTTCGCCACATTGTCGATTCCAGCCGGTTGCAGTTCGATCCAGGGGTCACAGAATTCTCTCGAGAAGGTCGAAAGTGCAACAGACGATAGCTCTAAATATCTCAGCGATCAGACGGTTATTGACGCTTTCTATGCATCAGATAATACAGCGCGCGGAGGTCTTGACAGTCAAAGCTATCGTAACAAGATCATTGCCTATCGGATGCTCCTGATTAATGAAAATTACAGGGACTTTGTCATCGAGTTGCGTGAGGCGCGTGTTGGATCGGGCCTTTTGGCCGATACGGCCGTCGCCTTGCTTGGTCTGGCCGGAGCGGTCACCGGCGGGGCGACGACCAAATCGGCCCTGGCCGCCGGAACCGGTGCCATCGGTGGGATCAAGGGATCCTTCGACAAGAATGCCTTCTACGAGAAGACGCTCCCGGCCCTGATCTCGCAGATGGATGCCGCCCGAGCGCGCGTCCTGACGAACCTCCGGGCGGGCAGCGGCAAGTCATCGGAAGAATATCCGATTGCGTTTGCCCTGGACGATCTATCCTTGTTGGAACGTGCCGGGTCGGTCGACAGTGCTATTTCTGATATTACGCAAGCTGCAGCCCAGTCTGCGCAGGACGCGAATCAAAATCTGCAGGACGTAACAGTGTTTTTCTCGGAGCCGGAAACCGATTTCGTTTCCAGTCATAGGCCTGCAATAGAATCGCTGGCAAATCGTGTTCGGAGATCTGAAAATAGCGCAGAAGTATTCAGGATCGTGCAGGATGGTCCGAAATTTGATAGAGATTCCCTACTGGCGCAGGCCAAGAGGGTGGATTCCTCTGGAGAAAGAAGGAGATCGGACATACGGGTTGCAAGGCGAATATTGGTTCTTTGGATATTGGGAACAAAAAATCTCGAGCAGATGAATTATTGGAGCGGAGTGACCGGGAAGTTATAAATTTGTTTCGAAGTTGATGGAGGAATTCAATGCCAGATATCGATGAGTCAAAGATAGTAAAGATCGAGCATCATTCGAAGAGCAAGATGAGCCGCGATCAGGCCGAAAAACACGCGAAAAGCTTTCTCCCGGAATTTGACGCTGTTGTGGTCGATGGCGGAGTGGTCTGGAAAATTATTATCTTGGACAAATAGGCTGTCTGCTGGACTCAACCCTCCCTCGCCCCCCGCTTGCGCGCCAGGGCCACGCCGTCGCCGATCGGGATCAGCGAGAAGTCGACCCGCTTGTCGTCGCGCAGCATGGCGTTGACCCGGCGGATCGCCTCGGTGCCCGGGGTACGGTCGGCCGGGTCGGCCACGCGGCCGCTCCACAGCGCGTTGTCCACCAGCAGCAAGCCGCCGGGGCGCAAGAGGCCGATCGCGGCCTCGGCATAGGCCGGGTAGTTGTCCTTGTCGGCGTCGACGAAGACCATGTCGACGGTCCCAGCCCAATCCGCGCGCGTCAGCTCCTCGATCGTGTCGAGGGCCGGCTGCAGGCGCAGTTCGATGCGGTCGGCGACCCCGGCCTCCTGCCAGTAGCGCCGCGCGACCGCGGTCCATTCGGCGCTGACGTCGCAGCACAGCAGGCGGGCCTCCGGCGGCAGCGCCAGCATCACTGCCAGCGCACTGTAGCCGGTGAAGGTGCCGATCTCGACCAGCCGGCGGGCGCCGATCAGCCGGGCCAGCAGGGCCATGAACTGGCCCTGTTCCGGCGTGATCTGCATCCCGGCCCGGTCGGCCGCGACCCGGCGCGTCTCCTGCCGCAGCCGGGCCAGGATCTCCGGCTCGCGCAGCGAGGCGTCGAGCAGGTAGGTCTGGAGCGCGTCGTCGAGGCCGATGCTCATGGCGTCACATGCACGCTGGGGTTGCGCTGCACCGGCACCGGCCGGCGCAGCTCGTTGCGGATCTTCATCGCCTCGAACACCGGGGCGGTGCCGGGGCGCGGCACGAAGCGGCCTTCACCGCGCTGGACTTTCAGCTCGTTGTTCTCCCACACCACCTTGCCCTGGCTCAAGGTGATGGCGGGCAGGCCGCGCACCTCCATGCCCTCGAACACGTTGACCTCGATGTTCGAGTGCTGGGTGGCGGCGCTGATGGCCTTGGTCGCGGCCGGGTCCCACACCACCAGGTCGGCATCGGCGCCGGGCGCGATCACGCCCTTCTGCGGGTAGAGGTTGAAGATCTTCGCGGCGTTGGCCGAGGTCGCGGCGACGAATTCGCTCGGGGTCAGCCGGCCGGTGTTGACGCCATGGGTCCACAGCACCGCCATGCGGTCCTCGATGCCGCCGGTGCCGTTCGGGATCAGGGTGAAGTCGTCGATCCCCATCCGCTTCTGCTCGGTCCGGAAGGCACAGTGGTCGGTGGCGACGACCTGCAGGCTGCCGGCGGTCAGCCCGTCCCACAGCGACTTCTGGTGGTCCTTGGAGCGGAAGGGCGGGCTCATCACTCGGGCGGCGGCATAGGCCCAGTCCTTGTTGCGGTATTCGCTCTCGTCCAGGGTCAAATGCTGGATCAGCGGCTCGCCATAGACCCGCTGGCCGTTGGCGCGGGCCCGGGCGATCGCCTCATGCGCCTCGCGGCAGGAGGTGTGGACGATATAGAGCGGTACGCCGGCGGCGCCGGCGATCATGATGGCGCGGTTGGCGGCCTCGCCCTCGACCTCGGGCGGGCGAGACAGGGCATGGCCCTCGGGCCCGGTGATGCCGGCCTCGAGCAGCGCCTTCTGCAAGAGCCAGACGATGTCGCCGTTCTCGGCATGGACCATCGGCAGGGCGCCGAGCTCGCGGCAGCGGGTGAAGCTGTGCATCAGCACGTCGTCATCGACCATCAGGGCGTTCTTGTACGCCATGAAATGCTTGAAGCTGTTGACGCCGTGCTCGGCCACCAGCGTGCCCATCTCCTCCCGCACCTGGTCGGACCACCAGGTGATGGCGACGTGCAGCGACCAGTCGGAGACCGCCTTCTCGCCCCATTCGCGCCACTGGCGATAGCCGTCCAGCAGGCTCTGCTGCGGGCCGGGGATGCAGAAGTCGATGATCATGGTGGTGCCGCCGGACAGCGCCGCGGCGGTGCCGGTGTAGTAGTCATCGGCCGCCACCGTGCCCATGAATGGGAACTGCATGTGGGTGTGCGGGTCGATGCCACCCGGCAGCAGGTAGCTGCCCGAGGCGTCGATCACCCGGGCGCCGGTCGGCGCGGCGAGGTCGGGGCCGACGGCGACGATCCTGCCGTCGTCGCAGATCACATCGGCGCGGAAGCTGCGGTCGGCGTTCACCACCGTGCCGCCCTTGAGTGCGATCGTCATGGCCGGCGCTCTCCTGTTGTCGCGTGCCTTGTCCCTGTTGCCGGGCAGAGTGGGACGGATCGCGAGGCGAGGCAAGATCGATCCTGACCGTTTGGTCAGGGCCGGGCCAGGACGAAAAAAGCCGGGACCCGAGGGCCCCGGCGAGGTCAGGGAGGAAAGCGGCTCATGCGGAGCCGAGGGATACGTTACGTATCTTCGGTTGAGGTGTCAATACATATCGTATCGTTTTTGGATCAGTCGCGCATCACCCATTTGACCGGCACCGCCCATTCGATCGCGACGTCGGAGATCAGCGGCGCGTTGTAGCTGAACAGGGTGAAGAAGCCGGGGCCGCTGCCGCGCATCAGGATCTTGACGAAGGTACGGCCGTCGGCGAGGCGGATCACGCATTCGCGGCCGATCAGCTGGTCCGGATCGGCCTGGACGTTGCGGTAGTAGATGATGTCGCGGTCGCGGAAGGCGGGGGCCATCGAATCGCCGCGGACGATGACGGCGACGGTGTGCTCGTCGGCCGCGGGCGGGGCGTCGGCCTCGTCGATGCGTTCGGTCGACTGGTCGCCTTCGAACATGTGGATCTCGGCGCCGGCGCCGACATGGCCGACCACCGGCACCATCGGCCGCAGCCCCGCCGGCGCGCCCTCGCCGGTGAGCAGCCAGGCCTCGGAGACGCCGAAGGCGGCGGCGTAGCGCCCGGCGGCATCGCGGCGCAGGCCGCGCAGCCCGGATTCATGGGCGCGATAGGTGATCGGGCTCCAGCCGAAGGCGCGGGCGGCATCCGCCGCGGTCTCGTGACCGGCCTTGGTCCGCGCCAGCACCAGGCGTTGATGCGGTTCCAGCATGTCGGGCATTTAGCACGTTTTGTAACGTGGCGACAATTCATTTCGTATTGCCTTAACTCGATACGAAACGTATCGTCATCTTATGGACAAGACGATCGCAAGCTTCGATGACCTGTTCACTCGCTGGCCGAGGCAGGGTCATCTCTCCGCCGATCTCGGCGTGTCGCCGCAGCACCTGCGGATGATGCGGGTGCGCCGGTCGGTCCCGGTGCGCTTCTGGCCTCGCTTCGTCGATGCGGCCGCCCGGCGCGGCATCGCCGGCGTCGACTACGCGCTGCTGGTCCGGCTGCACGTCCGGGAACAGCCGCAGTGATCCCCGCCACCTATCCCGTCATGGAGACCGTCATGAGCACCCTGCCGACTCTTGAGCAGATCGAGGGCATGCCGATTGCCGCCGTCGCAGCGCTGCCGGCCGAAGCGCTGGCCCAGCTGATCGACGATCTCGTCGTCCTGGTCGAGCACAGCCGCCGGCTGCAAGCGGTGATCGCCGCCGCGCTGGCCCTGCGCAGCGGCCGGCCGGCCCTGCTGGTCGGCGACGGCCGCGAGGTCGAGCGGTGGCTGCGATGAGCGAGCCGCGCAGCAGCCTGGCGCGGTGCCAGCTGAGCCGGCCGCTGGAGGCCGAGCGCCTGCGCCGGATGCGAGCCGAGGCCTGGCAAGGCCAGGGCGTCGTCGTGCTCAGGCCGGAGGATGTCGAGGACGACTGGATCCGCCAGGCGATCGTGAACGAGGCCGACCGCCTCTACGGCAAGCGGAAGACGGAGCCGTGACGGGGGATGCGCCGTCAGGCCTGGCCGCCGAACAGCGCCTCGGCCCGGCGCCGCATCTCCTCCGGCGCCACATCCTCGATGTGAGTGGCGATGCTCCAGACATGGCCGAAGGGGTCGACCACCGTGCCCAGCCGGTCGCCGTAGAACTGGTCGGCGGCCGGCCGCGCCAGGGTGGCGCCGGCGGCCAAAGCGCGCTCCACCACGGCGTCGACATCCTCGACATAGAGGTGCAGCGACACCGGCGTGCCGCCGATGGCGGACGGGCTGGACCAGCCCGTCTCCGGCATCTCGTCGGCCAGCATCACCAGGCTGCCGCCGATCGTCAGCTCGGCATGGCCGATGGTGCCGCCGGGTGCATCCATGCGCAGCCGCTCGGCGGCGCCGAAGGCGGTGCGGTAGAAGTCGATCGCCGCGGCGGCGCCGCGGACGATCAGATAGGGGGTGAGCGTTGGATAGCCGTCCGGAATCGGCTTCACCTGCGCGGCCATGACCTCCTCCCTGAGAAGAATCTCGGCGCGTTCGGTCGCGCCCTGCGGCGATCATACAGGATGTGTGCCGGGGCGGGCAGGGTGGGGCGGGGCGGCGCGATCGCCGATCGCGGCATCGCCGCCTCCGGCAGCCGGCGTGCCGGGCAGCAACTCCCGCACGGACCGGATGATGCGATCCGGCCGGATGGTCGAGTCCGGCGGCAGGCCGTCGCCGGTCCCGTCGACCCAGATCGCATGGATGCCCAGGCGCTGCGGCGCTGCCACCTCCCATTCGAGGTTGTCGCCGACCATCCAGGCTTCGGCAGGATCGATCCCCAGCGCCTGCAGCGCATGGCGGTAGGCGCGCTCCTCCGGCTTGCCGAAGCCGTGCTCGCCCTCGATCTGGATGTGGTCGAACCGGTGCACCAGGTCGAAGCGCACGATCTTGGCGCGCTGGGCTTCGGCCGCGCCGTTGGTGACCAGGGCCAGGCGGACGCCGAGTGCCCGGAAGCCGTCGACCACGCCATGGGCATCCGGGAACAGATGCATCTGCTCGTCGCGATAGGCGGTGAAGCGGTCGGCGAGACGGTGGAGGACATCGGCGGCGGGAAGCGGACGGCCGCCGGCGGCGAGGACGTCGAAGGCACCGGCCACGATCAGGCGCCGGGCCTCGCCGATCTTCTGGCGCCAGATCCGGTGGCGGTCCGCATCGGCCCAGAAGTCGCGCGAGAAGGTGCCGATGGCGGCGGCGATCTCGGCGGAGGACCAGGGGGCCAGCGCCTCGGAGAATTCGGCGGTGACCGCGAGCCACGCCGCGTCCGGCCGGCCATAGGCGGAGATCAGCGTCTCGTCGAGGTCAAACAGGATGGCGCGGGGCAGCAGCATTGCGAGTCTACCAGTCTCCGGATCGAGACTGCATTTGGGCCGCGTCCGCCGTCCCAGGCAAGCATCCCGTCGGGACGGCCGGCCGCCTCGCGGTCAGGGCCGCGGCGGCTTCGCCCGCGGCGACGAATGCTTCGAGGAGGGGCGATGGGGGCGATCCTCCTCGATCCGGATGTGCCGGTCCTGCGCGTCCGGCCGGCGGATCGAGGAGGCGAAGCGGCCGGCGGCGTGGCGGGCGATCTCGACCCGGCTCTGCCGCTCGGCGATCTCGATCCGGCCGATCTCGGCCTTGGTGACATGGCCGCGGCGGCACAGGAAGGGCAGCAGCCAGCGCGGATCGGCGTTGCTGGCGCGGCCGACATTCAGCCGGAACCAGACCGATTCGCCGCCATCCTCGCGGGGCGCGCCGCCCTCGCGGGCGGGACGGGGCGGGCGCCGATCGGCCGAGGCGGAACGCTGCTCGGGCGGCGGCGACAATTCCTCGGGCGCGGGCAGGAGGCTGCGGTGCAGGCGGACCAGGGCGACGGCGAGATCCTCCGGGCTGCGCTCGGCCAAAAGGGCGCGGGCGCCTGCCAGGTCCTCTTCGGTCGCCGGCTCGGCCAGGACCGTGTCCTGGGCCAGCCGAGCCTGGTCGCGGGCGCGGATCTCGTCCGCCCCCGGCGGCGGCGACCAGGCCGCCTCGACCCGGGCGGAGCCGAGCAGCCGTTCGGCCTGGTAGCGGCGGTTGAACGGCACCAGCACGACGCTGACGCCCTTGCGCCCCGCCCGGCCGGTGCGGCCGCTGCGATGCTGCAGGACCTCGGCGTCACGCGGCAGCTCGGCATGGATGACCAGGCCGAGATCCGGCAGGTCGAGCCCGCGCGCCGCGACGTCGGTGGCGACGCAGACCCGCGCCCGGCCGTCGCGCAGCGCCTGCAGCGCCCGGTTGCGCTCGACCTGGCTGAGCTCCCCCGACAGCGCCGCCACGGCGAAGCCGCGCTCCAGCAGATTGCCCTGCAGGCGGCGGACCGCCTCGCGGGTGGAGCAGAACACGATGGCGCCGCGCGCCTCGAAGAAGCGCAGGATATTGACGACGGCGCGCTCCGCCTCGTGCGGCGCGACCAACATGGCCCGGTACTCGATATCGCGATGCGGCTCGTCCCGCGCCGACATGGCGATGCGCAGGGCATCGTGTTGGAAGCGCCGGGCGAGGGCGATGATCTCCTTCGGCAGCGTGGCCGAAAACAGCAGGGTCCGGCGCTCCGCCGGGGCGGCGTCGAGGATCGCCTCGAGGTCCTCGCGGAAGCCGAGGTCCAGCATCTCGTCGGCTTCATCCAGCACTACGGCGCGCAGGGCGGAGAGGTCGAGCTGGCCGCGCTCGATATGATCGCGCAGGCGCCCGGGCGTGCCGACGACGATGTGGCAGCCGCCGGCCAGCAGGCGCTGCTCGCGCCGGGCGTCCATGCCGCCGACGCAGGCCAGGACGCGGCCCCCGGCCGGCTGGTACAGCCAGTCCAGCTCGCGCTGGACCTGCAGCGCCAGCTCGCGGGTCGGGGCGATCACCAGGGCGACCGGCGCCCCGCCCGGACCGAGGCGCTCGGCATCCCCGAGCAGCGTGCGGCCGAGCGCCAGGCCATAGGCGACGGTCTTGCCGGATCCGGTCTGGGCCGAGACCAGCAGGTCGCGCTCGGCGTTCTCGGCTTGCAGCACCGCGGCCTGGACCGGGGTGGGCTCGGCATAGCCGCGCTCGGACAGGGCGCGCAGCAGGCTGGCGGGGGCGGGGGAAAAAGGCATGTCGCACAAGACCCTAGTTTCGAGCCGTGGCGGACACTGCTCCTGGGAATCCCGACCTTCCAATGCCACAGGACGGCCGCCGCATCGCTGCGGGCCGGTCCAACGGCGGGAGATCTCTGGATCGTCGCGCGCATCGATACGCGACCCGGGCGCCGCGCACAAGGGCTGCGCCGCCCTCGGGGTGCGACGGTTTCGCCCTTCCGATCCGGACGCAAGGCGAGTTTGCGGAATCGCCCGGCTCACTCGGCAGCCGATGATGCTGCCGCGGGGATCGGTGCGCCGGGGCCGGCGAGGCTGCCTTCGAAGAGGGGCCGCGACCTGCCGATCTCGCCGGCGAGATAGTCGAGGAACACGCGCACCCGGGCGGATTGGCGCAGGTCGGGATGGGTCAGCAGCCAGAGATCGGCTGCGAAATCGGGGTCGGGCGGGGCGAGGCGGACCAGCGACGGGCGGACATCGCCGATGAAGCAGGGCAGATGCCCGATGCCGAGCCCGCTCTCGACGGCTTCCGCCAGGCCGAGGACGGTGTTGACCTTGTACACGACCCGCTCCGCCGCGACGTGCTGCCGGACGAAGCGCACCGCCTTCAGCCCCGCGAGGTTGTCGCCGAGCGACACCCAGGACCGGTCGGTGAGATCCTGCAGGGCAGGGAACTCGGGCCGGGGGAAATCGGCGGCGCGCCCATAGAGCGCCCAGGCGATCCGGGCGACGCGCCGCCCCACCAGCGTCTCGGGCGGGCGGTCCGTGGCCCGGATCGCGACATCGGCGTCACGCTTGGACAGGTTCAGGGGCTCGTTGCTGAGCACGACGTCCAGCCGGACGTCCGGGCACTGGTGCCGGAACCGCGCGAAGAGCGGGGTCAGCAGGTGGATCAGCAGGGAATCATTGGTGGTGACGCGCAGCTCGCCGGCCGGCGAGATGGTTCGTCCCGAGACCTTGCGGGTGAAGCCGGTGATGTCGTCGTCCACGCGGGCTGCCAGCTCCACCATCTCTTCGCCGACCGGCGTCGGGACATAGCCGGAGCGGCGCCGTTCGAACAGGGTCGTGCCGAGCGCCTGCTCGACCTGCCCGAGGCGGCGGAAGACGGTCGAGTGGTTGAGGCCGAGCTGCGCCGCCGCCCCCTGGAGCCCGTGGGCGTCCGCGATGGCCTTGATCAGCCGGAAATCGTCCCAGGAGATGTTGCTGAAGGGCTCGCCCATATCCTTGGTCCTGCTCGCCTGCCGAGGGTGATGGGGACAAGCTGTCTCTTTCCGTTCCGCAAGGAAGATTGCCTTGATGCAGGATCATCTTTGCATGTGCGCAAGCGTTCGGCCATCGGCTTCCGGCGCATCCCGTACTATCTCAAGGCTCAGGCGGGCCGGTCGGGCCTGCAGTTGGGAGACACATCATGCGCAGCAGCGGCATTCATCACGTCACGGCGATCGCGGGCGCCGCCCAGCGGAACCTCGACTTCTACACGCGGGTGCTCGGGCTCCGCATGGTCAAGAAGACGGTCAATTTCGATGATCCCGGCACCTACCACTTCTACTATGGCGACGAGACCGGCCAGCCCGGCACGATCCTGACCTTCTTCCCCTGGGCCCATGTCGCGCCCGGACGCCTCGGCGTCGGCGAGACCCAGGAGACGGTGTTCCGCGTGCCGGAAGGGGCGATCGGCTATTGGGTGCAGCGCTTCGTCGAGAAGGGCGTGCCGCATCAGGCCATCGAGCAGCGCTTCGGCGAGACCGTGCTGGCCTTCAAGGACCCGGACGGCATGCGCCTCGCGCTCGTCGCGGTGCCGGGGATCGAGAGCGAGCCGGCCTGGGCCGGCGGCGAGGTCCCCGCGGAGCATGCGATTCGCGGCTTCCACGGCGTCAGCCTGCTGCTGGAGGATGCGGCGCCGACCGGCGCGGTGCTGACCGACGTGTTCGGCTTCACCGAGGTCGGGCGGGAAGGGACTGTTGTCCGCTATCGGGCCGGTGACACCGCGATCGGCGGCATCGTCGATCTCCGCGCCGCCGGCGGGTTCCTGCCCAGCCGTCCCGGCGCCGGGTCGGTCCACCACATCGCGTTCCGCGCGGCCGACGACGCGGCGCAGGCCGAGATGGTGCGGCGGCTGGTCGAGAACCACCAGCTGCTGACCACCGAGCAGAAGGACCGCAACTACTTCCGGTCGGTCTATTTCCGGGAGCCGGGGCACGTGCTGTTCGAGATCGCCACGGACATACCGGGCTTCGCGGTCGACGAGCCGGCGGACACGCTCGGCCAGGCGCTGAAGCTGCCGGAGGGTCTGGAATCGCACCGCGCCGAGATCGAACGGATCCTGCCGGCGCTCGCCTGACGGACGAAACCTTGCCGGACGCTGCGGTCCCCGCGGCGTCCGGATCCCCTCTCTCGCCAGGAGCATGCGCGATGACGCAGGCGCAACCCTTGTCCTTCATCCACCGGTTCGTGCCCGCCGAGCGGCCGGGCGTGCCGCCGCTGCTGCTGCTGCACGGCACGGGCGGCGACGAATCCGACCTGCTGCCGCTGGGGCGTGCCGTCGCCCCGGGTTCGGCGCTGCTGTCGCCCCGCGGCAAGGTGCTGGAAGGCGGGATGCCCCGCTTCTTCCGCCGGCTCCGCGAGGGCGTGTTCGACGAGGAGGACGTCCGGATCCGGGCGCATGAGCTCGCGGATTTCGTCGCGGAAGCCCGCGCGGCCCATGGCCTGCCGGCCCCGGTGGCGCTCGGCTTCTCCAACGGGGCGAACATCGCCGCCGCCATGCTCCTGCTGCGGCCGGAGGCGCTGGCCGGCGCCATCCTGCTCAGGGCGATGGTGCCGCTGGGCGATCGTCCGGCCGCGGATCTGCGGGGCAAGCCGGTCCTGCTGCTGTCGGGCCGGATGGATCCGATCGTCCCGGCCGACAATGCGGCCCGGCTCGCCGGGATGCTGCAAGGCGCCGGCGCCGCGGTCCAGCATCGGATCCTGCCGACCGGCCACGGCCTGTCGCAGGACGATGTCGCGGCCGCAAGCACCTGGGTGCGGGAGGTGCCGGCGGCGCCGCTCGCGTAACCGAGCCGCCGCAAGCGCCTCGCTAGGCCTGGGACGAGTATCCTCCGTCGACCGGGATCGCGGTGCCGGTGACGAAGTCGGACGCCCGGCTCGACAGGTAGACCGCGGTGCCCGCGAGGTCTTCGGGCACGCCCCAGCGCCCGGCCGGGGTGCGGGCCAGGACCCGGTCATGCAGATCGGGGACCTCGATCTTGCCCTGCCGGGTCAGCTCGGTATCGATCCAGCCGGGCAGGATGGCATTGACCTGGATGCCGTGCCGGGCCCAGGCGGCGGCGCAGGCCTTGGTGAACTGCACCACGCCGCCCTTGCTGGCGCTGTAGGGCGCGGCGAAGGAGGCGCCGAAGAGCGAGGTCATCGACCCGATATTGATGATCTTGCCGGCGCCCTGGCGCTGCATCGCCGGGAACGCCGCCATCGTGGCCAGGAAGGCGCTGGTCAGGTTGGCGTCGATCAGCGCCCGCCACTCCTCCAGCGAATACGCCTCGGGCGCCTTGCGCCAGTTGGTGCCGGCATTGTTGACCAGGATGTCGATCCGGCCGTGGCGCTGCAGCGCTGCCTCGGCGAAGGCGCGGCAATCCGCTTCAATCGTCACGTCGGCGGCGGCGCCGGAGGCCTCGCCGCCCAGCGCCGCGATCTCGGCCACCGCGCGCTCCGTCTTGGCAGCGTCGCGGCCGACCAGCAGCAGCGCGGCGCCGGCCCTGGCCAGGCCGCGGGCGATGCCCAGGCCGATGCCGCCATTGCCGCCGGTGACGATGGCGACCTTTCCGGTCAGGTCGAACATGGAAGCTCCTGGCGTCGTCGATAGAGAGGAAGGGAAGGGGCGCTCAGGCCTTCGGGGCAGGGCGTGCCTGCTCCTCGAGGATCCGCTGCTTGATGATCTCGCGCAGGGTCTGCGCCAGGTTCGGCGTGGCGCTGGAGCACATCACCATGATTACGCAGGGCCCGTCGCCAACGGCGAGGTAGCCGTGCTTCATGGTGCTGTCGAGATAGACGGTATCGCCCGGCTCCAGCTCGATCGGCTCGTAGTATTCGCTGTAGAGCCGCATCCGGCCCTGCAGCACCTCGACGAACTCCTCGCCGACATGCGAGCTCAGGCCGCCCATCTGCTCCGGCTCGGTGGCGCGCACCTCGATGCGGATCGGGATGATCCGCTTGTGGGCGACGTCGGAGCAAAGATAGGTGTAGCTGTAGAACTCGGTGTCCAGCCGCTGCCCCTCATGCTGGCGGCTGACGCTGCGCCGGGCCACCACCACCGCCGGGGCCGCGGCCTCGCCGGGTGAGAACAGGTCGGCGATCTCGACGCCCAGGCCGCGGGCCAACTGCAGGATCTTGTCGTAGGTCGGCGACAACAGGCCGTTCTCGATCTTCGACAGGGTCGAGGCGGAGATGCCGGTCATGGCGGCGACATCGGCCAGGGTCCAGCCGTGATGGGCGCGGCGCTCGCGCAGCAGCCGGCCCAGCGGCGGCAGGTCGTCGGTCATGGCTCGAACTCGGTCATCCGGCGCAGCGGCCCTCCAGGCATCCGGGCGGCTCATCGCTTGGCCGCCATGCTGTCCTTCAACGACAACGCGCCCAGCACCGCAAGCGTCATCGTCGCCAGCAGCACCAGCGCCACCAGCGCGTTGACCTCCGGCGTGAAGCCGACCCGCATCATCGCCCACAGCCGGATCGGCAGGGTGGCGTCGCCGCCGACCAGGAAGAAGGTGACCAAAGTCTCGTCGAAGGACAGGGTGAAGGCCAAGAGCGCTCCGGTGACGATGGCCGAGCGCAGCTGCGGCAGCACCACGAACAGGAAGGTCTGCAGCGCGGTGGCGCCGAGGTCCAGCGAGGCCTCGATCTGGCTGGTCTCCAGGCTGTCCAGCCGGACCGAGACCATGCGGTACAGGATCGCCAGCACCAGCACCGTGTGCCCGATCGTGACGGTGACCAGGCTGCGCTCGATGCCAAGCTCGCGGAACGCCACCAGCAGCGAGATGCCGGCGATGATGCCGGGCAGGACGAAGGGCAGGAAGATCACGAACTCGACGAAGGGGCGGCCGCGCCTGGCCCCGGTCTTCATGTACCAAGCCAGGCCGAGGGCGAGCGTCAGCGACAACAGCACCGCCGCGGCCGCCACGACCAGGGTGTGGCCCAGCGCCGCCAGCATCTCGGGATTGTCGGACAGGCCGGCATACCAGTGCAGGCTGAAGCTGGACCAGTCGATCGACTGGCCCTTCAGGTCGAAGAAGCTGGTTGTCACCACCGCCAGGGCCGGACCGTACAGTGCGGCGAAGACCAGGGTGGCGATGAGCCAGAGGACGGCGATGACGATGCGTTCCGGCGCGGTCATTTCACCCTCGCATGGCGGGAGACGAGCGCGGCCAGCCCGATGATCGCGACCACCGCCAGCAGCAGCACCACCGCGAGCGCCGCGCCGAAGGGCCAGTTGAAGGCCATGCCGAACTGGCTCCAGATCGCGCGGCCGAAGGTGAAGCCCTGGTTGCCGCCGACCATCTGCGGCGTCAGGAAGTCGCCCAGCGCCAGCACCATCACGAACAGCCCGCCGACGATCGACCCCGGCAGGCTCAGCGGCAGCACCACGGTGCGGAAGGTCTGGCCCGGCCGGGCGCCGAGATCGGCCGAGGCCGCGGCCAGCGACGGCGGGATCCGCTCCAGCGACAGGAAGATCGGCAGGATGGCGTAGGGCAGGTAGATCACCGCCATGGTGATCATCACCGCCGTCTGGTTGAAGATGAACAGCTTGCTCGGCGCCTCGAGGATCCCGGTCGACACCAGGGCCCAGTTCAGGAAGCCGTTGAAGCCCAGGATGCCGCGCATGGCGTAGATCTTGACGATGTAGTTCATCGCCAGCGGGATCACGCTGAACAGCAGCATGAAGTAGCGGATCCGGCCTTCCAGCCGCCAGATCAGATAGGCGATGATGTAGCCGAAGACGAGGCCGACCGCGGCGACGATGCCGGCCAGCTGCAGGGTGCCGAGGAACACCCGGATGTAGCTGGGCTGGGCCAGGAAGGCGGCGTAGTTGGCCAGGGTGAACTCATGCACCACCCGGCCGTCGGCCATCGACCAGAAGCCGGTCAGCAGGAAGGCGGCCAGCGGCGCCAGGATCAGCGCCGTCGGCAGGCCGTAGACGGCGATCCGCGGCAGCCAGCGGCCCGCGGCGCGGGCGGCGGGCGACCCGGCGCCGAGGCGCCGGGCCGGGTCCGCGGGGGCGAAGCTGTCGGCCATGGCCATTCTCACGCCCCCAGCACGCTGACATCGGCGTCGGACCACCAGACCGAGACCGGGTCGCCGACTCCGGCGCTTCCGTCGAATTCCGGCGTCGGCAGCCGGATCTTGACGCTGGACTCGGTCTCGCCGAGGCGGACCACGATCTGGGTGGTGGCGCCGAGGAAGGTCAGGCTCTCCACCGCGCCTTCCGCCGACCGCCGTTCCGCGCCCGGACGCAGACTCAGGCTCTCCGGCCGGATGGCGACGGCAGTCGGGCGGCCCGACGGTGCCAGGGCATGCCGGCCCAGCGGGCTGTCGATGGCGGTGGTACCGGCGGCCCGGGCCGGCAGCAGGTTGTTCTCGCCGAAGAACTTGGCGACGAATTCGCTGCGCGGCCGGTAGTAGATCTCCTTCGGCGTGCCGACCTGCTCGATCCGGCCATGGTCCATCACCACGATCCGGTCGGACATGGCGATCGCCTCCTCCTGGTCGTGGGTGATGAAGACGAAGGTGGTGCGGATGCGGCGCTGCAGGTCCTTCAGGAACTCCTGCATCGACCGGCGCAGCCCGGCGTCCAGCGCCGCCAGCGGCTCGTCCAGCAGCACCACGCGCGGCTCGCAGATGATGGCGCGGGCGAGGGCCACGCGCTGGCGCTGGCCGCCGCTCAGCTCGCCCGGATGGCGCCCGGCCTTGTCGGCCAGGCCGACCACGTCCAGCGTCTCGGCCACCCGGCGCTCGACCTCCGCCCGCGGTCGGCGCCGCATGCGCAGGCCATAGCCGACGTTGCGGGCGACGGTCATGTGCGGGAACAGCGCGTAGTCCTGGAACACGGTGTTGAACGGCCGGCGGAAGATCGGCGTGCCGGTGATGTCCACCCCGTCCAGCAGGATCCGGCCGGTGCTCGGGGCGGTGAAGCCGCCGAGCATCCGCAGGATCGTGGTCTTGCCCGAGCCGGAGGGGCCGAGGATGGTCAGGAACTCGCCGTCGCCGATCTCCAGGTCGAAGGGCTGCAGCACGGTGACCGGGCCGTAGGATTTGCCGACCCCGGCGAGGCGGATGAGGCTTCGGAATGTCATGGCGGCCCTGGCTGTCAGTTGGCCGGTGTGGCCTTGATCTCGTTCCACAGGTCGATGCGTTTGGAGAAGCTCTCCGGCGCCTGCAGGAACACCAGCTTGTCGGCATAGGTCAGGCCGATCGCCTGGTTGGCGTCGCCATTGGTGGTGTTGCCGTAGCCGGTCTTCTCGCTGATATAGGTGCCGACTTGCCTGTCCAGCATGGTGTCGATCCAGGCCTGGGCCAGGGCGGTGTCGCGCGCGCCGGCGCTGATCGCCCAGCAGTCGATCCAGCCGATCGCCCCTTCCTTCGGGATGGTCAGCGCGGCGTCGATGCCCTTCTTCTGCAGCTGCGGCACTTGCGGCTCGCCCATCGACATCATCAGGTCGATGCCGCCCTGGGCGAAGATGCTGACGCCGTCGTCGAAGCCGGCGTAGTAGGACAGCACCGTGCGCTTCTGGTCGATGAGCCTGGCCTTGATCGCGGCGAACTGGTCGTCGGTCAGGTTGAACGGGTCCTTGTAGCCCAGCGCCAGCGCGGTGGTGACGATGGCGTTGTTGGCGTCGTCCATCGCCAGCACCCGGCCCTCGTACTTCTCGTCCCACAGCACCGACCAGCTGTCGGGCGGGGTGGGGAACGCCTTCTTGTCGTAGATCAGCGGGATCGAGCCCCAGGCGAAGGGCACGGCATAGGTCTTGCCGTCGAACACGATGGCCTGGACGTCGCGGAAGGCCGGCAGCAGGTTGCCGGCGTTGGGGATCTTCGCCAGGTCCACCGGCTGCACCAGCTTCTCCTGCACCAGCCGCTTGTAGGACGAGGTCTCGATGGCGATGACGTCATAGTCCTCGCCCTTGGACGCCGTCATCTTGGCGAAGATCTCGTCGACGCTGCCGGTGTAGGTGATCTTGGCCGTGGCGCCCGTCTTCTCTTCGAATGCCTTGACCCAGGGCTCGTCGGCATAGCCCTCCCAGGTCAGCACCCGCAGCTCCTTCTCCGCCGCCGCGGCGGGCAGGGCCGCGCCCAGCACCGCCAGGATGCAGGCGCCCATGACGAACTCACGCCGTCTCACCATCTCAGCCTCCTGTTTCGCTTGTTCCTTGGTTTCAGACCGTCGCCGCTCCGAGCGGATGCTCGGCATCGGCATAGTCCACCGGCGTGCGGTGCCAGCCGGCCGCATGCTTTTCCCAGTACAGCACCTTCAGCCGGGCGCTGACCGGCCCCGGCCGGTCGTTGGCCATGATGTGGCCGTCGACCCGCGACACCGGCATGACGCCGCCGGCGGTGGTGGTGCAGAACATCTCGTCCGCCTGCAGCAGGTCCTCGCGCCGCAGCGCCGCGATCCGGGCGGGCAGGCCGATCTCGGCGCACAGCTCCAGCACCGAACGGCGGGTGATGCCCTCCAGCGATCCGCGGTCCGGCGTCAGCACCGCGCCGTCGCGCACCACGAAGACGTTGAAGCCCGGCCCCTCGGTGACGAAGCCCTCGGCGTCCAGCAGCACGGCGGTGTCGGCGCCCTGGTCATGCGCTTCCAGCAGGCCGCGGGTCAGGTCGCCCCATTGGTAGTTCTTGATCGTCGGGTCAACCGAGGTGCTGGCGACGCGCGGGATCGAGGCGATGTGCAGATGGGCCCCGCGCTCCTGCACCGCCGCCGGGATCACGTCGATCCAGGGGATGGCGTAGGCGATGAAGCTGTTGTCGCAATCCGCCGGGCGGCGCGACCCGAAGATGCGCGGCCGGCCGCGGGTGCAGATCATGGCGACATAGGCGTTGCGCAGGCCGGACAGGGCGACGCAGCGGGCCAGGATCTGCGCGATCTCCGCCCGGCTATGCGGCGGCGCCAGCCGCATGCCGGCCAGGGACCGTTCGAACCGGTCGAGATGGTCGGCCAGGCGGAAGAAGCCGCCATCCCGCACATGCACCACGTCGTAAGTGACGTCGGACCGGGTGAAGCCCCAATCCAGCACCGAGATCTTCGCCTCGGCCGCCGGCACATAGGCGCCGCCGACGAAGGCCGCCCCGGCCGAGAAATCCGTCCCCGTCATGTCCGCCCCATTGTCGTCCGATCGCCGTGCAGCATGCGCAACGAATGTCTCATTGGCAATGAAAAATTTCGTATACGAATTTTTCTTTGACCTTCGGAAAACGCCGCTGCAGTCTGCAGCGAGACACGGCAAAACGGGGAAGCGACGAATGGTTTCTGCGACGGATAGGGTGGGGCTCGGCCCGACAGAGCTGCGGGTCACCCGGCTCGGCCTCGGCACGGCGCCGCTCGGCGGGCTCTACGAGCCTGTCAGCGACGCGCTGGCGGAGGAGACGATTGCAAGGGCCTGGGATCTCGGCCTGCGCTTCTTCGACACCGCGCCGCAATACGGCAACGGCCTGTCGGAGCGGCGGCTGGGCCGCTTCCTGGCCGACAAGCCGCGCGACAGCTACGTGCTGGCGACCAAGGTCGGCCGGCTGCTGCGGGTGCCGCCGCAGCCCGAGGCGCAGGAGGATGCGTTCTACAAGGGCACGCCGCCGGAGCGGCCGGTGTTCGACTTCAGCTATGACGGGGTGATGCGGTCGCTGGAGGAAAGCCTGGAGCGGCTGGGCGTCGACCGCGTCGACGTGCTGCACATCCACGACCCGGATGACCATTACGACGCCGCCATCGCCGGGGCCTATCGCGCGCTCGACACATTGCGGGCCGACGGGGTGATCGGTGCGGTCGGGGCCGGCATGAACCAGGCGGAGATGCTGGCCCGCTTCGCTCGCGACGGGGTGTTCGACTGTTTCCTGCTGGCCGGCCGCTACACGCTGCTGGAGCAGCGGTCGCTCGACGACTTCATGCCGCTGTGCCAGGCGCGCGGCATCGGCGTGATCATCGGCGGCGTCTACAACAGCGGCATCCTGGCCAACCCGAACGCCGGCGCCAAGTTCAACTATCAGGACGCCGACCCGGCGCTGATCGCCCGGGCCCAGGCGTTGGAGGCGGTGTGCCGGCGTCACGACGTGCCGCTGAAGGCCGCGGCGATCCAGTTCCCGGCGGCGCATCCGGCCGTCGCCTCGATCCTGACCGGCGCCCGCAACCCGGCCGAGCTGGCGGAGAACGAGGCCCTGTTCCGCCACCCGATCCCTGCCGATCTCTGGGCCGAGCTGCGCGCCGAAGGACTGATCGCCCCGGCCGCGCCGACGCCATGACCTGCAACGACCGATACGAAGGAGCCGCGCCATGCTGATCGGCATCGACCCCATCCTCGGCCCCGACATCCTGCACGGCCTGCGGGCCATGGGGCATGGCGACGAGCTGGTGATCGCCGATGGCAGCTTCCCGGCCGAGACCGTGGCCCGGCGGCTGGTGCGGGCGGAAGCCGCAGGCCTCGAGCGCATGCTCGGGGCGGTGCTCAGCGTGCTGCCGATCGACGAGTCCGAACCCGATCCGGTGATGGGGATGGAGGTGATCGGCGACCCGGCGATGGTGATGCCGGCCCACACGCTGATCCGCGACGCGCTCACCCGGGCATCGGGTGATCGGTTCCAGCTGACGCTGCTCGAGCGCTTCCGGTTCTATGAGCGGGCGAAGACTGCCTTCCTCGTGATCGCGACCGGGGAGCGCCGCTTCTACGGCAATGTGATCATCCGGAAAGGGACCGTCCCGCTGCCATAGACACCTGCGGGACGCGGTCCGCTGATCGTCAGCGAGCGGAGCATGGGCCATCGAAGGCAGCTTGGCGCGTATGGAGCGCGCTTCGCGTTCTGACGTGTCCGCAAGTACCAAGCTCTACAATATTATGTTAAATACTTACGGCTAAGCTGCGGCCCGGGATCCGCATTCCGAGGCATGCCGCGCCAATGCGTTGGGATGGAGGGGAGGGTGGTCGTCCGTCCTTGCCTGCTGCGCGCGCTGGCCCTGTGGATGGCAGGCCTGGCGATCGGGGTCGTTCATGCCGGCACGGCGGAGGCGGCCGGGCCGCCGGGCCAGCCCGGCATCTTCGTCGAGGTCGTCGCCCAGGGCCTGACAGGCGAGGTGACGGGGCTCCCCGAACTCGACGAACTGACCACCGTCCCGGGCTATCCGGTGATCCTGCGGGGGGTGACGCCGCCCGGCCTCTACGGCAAGCCGCTGCAGATCACGGTCACCCCGCCGCAGACGATCAAGCCGCCGGACGGGACCGAGGCGCCGGAGGAGATCCCCGACAATGACTGCCCGGCCAACTTCGTCTTCGTCGGTCCGATGGAGGCCCTGCCGCCGACGGTGATCGACGTTGTCGCCGATGTCGACGGCAGCTTCGAAACCGAGTTCACGCCGAAGACGATCGGCACCCATGAGGTCGAGGTCCGCGACCCCGAGCAGGGGCAGACGGGCGAGAGCAGCTTCGAGGTCGCCGACCTCAGCGACCTGGTCGACGAGCCCGACTGCGCCAAGAAGGACGAGGCCGACAAGCACGGGATCGAGGCCGAGGCGGAGCAACTGACCGAGACGACCGGGGCGATCATCGACGCGGTCGCCGGCAAGCTCGACGACCTTCCCGCCAGCCCGGCCAAGGATGAGGCGAAGGTGAAGCTGGCGGAGCTGCAGAACGCCATGAAGACGCTGCGCGCCCAGGGTGGATCGCCGGAATGGGTGAACGGGGTGGGCCAGCTGGTGAAGCTGCAATCCGTCGCGTCGGAGATGCGGGTGGCGACCCTGGGGCTGTCCGTGCCGCTCAAGACCTGGCACGCCGTCGCCAAACGCGCGAACGCCCGCGCCTCCGCGGTGCTGGCCGAGGTGACCCGCAAGAATCTCCTGTGCGACCAGCTGGACGTCGCGATCAACGGCCTCAAGGCGGTCGACTTCTTCCTCGGCCTGCTGACCAAGCCCGTCGCCTATTTCGTGGATTGGGCGAAAGAGAATGTGCCGACGAAGCTGATCAGCATGATCCCGGCGGTCAGGCGCACCAAGGCCGGCACCGAGGCGGTCGAGACCTCGTGGAAGGGCATCACCACCTTCGCGCCGCTGCGCGAGGATGCGGCCAAGAACCACTACAAGATCGAGTTCGCGGCCGGCGTCAACAAGATGGCGTATTCGATGAGCGCTTTCATGATCAGCCGCATGTTCGAGCGCTACTGCCAGACCTTCCAGGGTCCGGTCACCGGCAAGATGAGCGCGGAGTTCCGCCACAACGGGAATCTTTACTGGACCTATACGGTCGAGATCAAAGGCGACCTGATCCTGCGCTACCCGAAGGACGCGAAGGGCGATGCGATCGCGCTGACCGGCGAGATCATGGGCAACGCGATGTCGTTCCGGTCCTGGGACAACGCCATCCCCGTGCTGTTCCCGGAGCTGGCCCACGGCACCGTCCTGAAGGGCGTGCGCCAGGATCCGATGGGTCTCGGCGACATCAAGGTGCTGAACGACTCGCAGCGGCTGAAGGGCAAGAAGGTCGCGGGGCAGGACATCCCGAGCTTCAACCCACTGACCTCGATCATCGACCAGGGCGGCGTCATGGTGCGGGCGGGCTTCACCCCGAACTTCTTCCGCGTGCCGGTCCGCGGCGATCTCCGGGGCAACACGCTGCGGCTGGAAGTGCTGTCGGCCACGGTCGATTTCGACGATGCGCGCACCAAAGTGTTGGTCCTGATGCTGCCGGTCCTTTCCATGCGGATTACCCTGCAGGACTACGCCCTGCCGTTCAAAGGCGCGCAGTTCCTGATGCTCCGGGCGATGAACGACGGCCCGGCGGAGTTCACCGTGCAGCGATCCGGCACCACCATGACGATCGCCCGGCAGTTCGAGCGCCGGAAGCAAGGCGACGAGGCTTCGGGCGTCTACAATCTTTCGATCCAGGCCTGCAACCCGTCCTGCTGAGGGGCGTCGTTCGGGTCCGGATGGTCTTGGGGGGTGCGATGCGGATACTGGTCGTCCTGGCAGCCATGGCGATCCTGCTGGCCGCACCGGCGGTCCGGGCAGAAGCGGACGCCGACGAGTTGTGGCAGCGCGTCGTCGCCGCCTATGACGCGCTCGGCACCTATACCGACAGCGGCGAGATCGTCACCGAATACGGCTCCGGCACCGCGGTGGAGATCCGCGAGCGGCACCGCTTCAAGACCGCGCTCAAGCGGCCGCGGCAGTTCTATTTCGAGTTCAACGAGGATCCCGACGCCGGGGCCGATCGCTTCGTCATCTGGTGCGAGGGGGCGGAGTTCAACAGCTGGTGGCTGACGACCAAGGTCCACGACGTCTATCCCCAGGGCAAGGGCATCGACGCCTTCGCCGTGGCCTCGCTGCCGACCAAGGGCACGGCGGTCCTCATCCCCGGGCTGCTGTTCGGATCGGCGGGGCTGCAGGGCCCGCTGCACAGCCTGGAGGATCTGCGGCTCGACGGTAGCGAGCGGATCGATGGACGCGACCACATCAAGCTCAGCGGCATCGTCCGCGAGAAATACGGCACCAGCTACGTGTCGAGCGAATATCCCGCCACGCTATGGATCGACCGGGACAGTCTGCTGATCCGCAGGATTCTCCAGGATACGCCGCTGGGCGGCGGCGGCATCAACCGCAGCCTGACGACCCTCGATCCCGTTGCCGGCCCGGAGGTCGACGACGCCGCGTTCCGGTTCTCGCCGCCATGACCGGCGCCGCGCCGGTCCGGAGGGTGGCGTGGCGGAGTCTCCTGCTGCTCGCAGCGCTCCTGCCCTTCGCCGCGGCCGCATGGGCGGAAGCGCCGCGGCCGACCGTCATCGTCGTCGATGCCTCCGGCAGCATGAGCGCCACGATCGGCGGCGTCCCGCGGCTCGACGCGGCGCGTGGCGTGCTGGGCGAGATGCTGGCGCGCTGGCCCGGGGCCGCGCCGGTCGGCCTCGTCGCCTATGGCCATCGGCGCAGCAGCGACTGCAGCGACATCGAGGTCCTGTCGCCGATCGGCCCGCCCGACACGGCGGCGCTGGGCCGGCGGCTCGCCACGCTGCGCGCCCGCGGCAAGACCCCGCTCGCCGCCTCGCTGCAGCAGGCCGCCGGCATGCTGAAGGCCGCGGGCGGGGGCGGCACCATCATCCTGGTGACAGACGGGATCGAGACCTGCAATCCCGACCCTTGCGGCGTGGCCGCCGCCTTGCGGGCGGCCGATGCGGCGCTGTCGGTCCGCGTCATCGGCTTCGCCGTCGAGGCGAAGGACGAGCAGCAGCTGTCCTGCATCGCCTCGGCCGGCGGTGGTGACTATCGCACCGCGGCCGATGCCGACAGCCTGCTGGCCACCCTCGACACCGCCGCGCGCGCGGCGACCGCCCCCGCGCCGGAGCCCGTGCCGCCCCAGACCGAGTCGGCACCCGCGCCCGTCGCAGCGCCGGCGCCCGTAGAGGTGCCCGAGCCGGTGAAGACGGCGCGGGTCGGCATCGTCGCCGTCATTCCGGGCGAAGGCCCGGTTTCCGATATCGCGCTCGACTGGCGCGTCACCGGCGGCGAGGGCCCCGAGCCCGTCCGCTACGAGGGCCGGACCAGCCTGGTCGAGCTGACGGTGCCGACGGGGCGCTACGCCATCGCGGCCGCGGTCGGCAATGTCGAAGCGCATCGCGATGTCGAGCTTGCCGGCGATACAGCCCGGATCGAGGTGCCGTTGGCGGCGGGGCGCCTCAAGGCGCAGGCGGTGCCGTACAAGGGCGCCGAGCCGATCGCCGACGGGCTGCGCTGGACGCTGGTGCCGCTGGACGGCCAGGCGGCGGTCGAGGTGCCGGCCGTGGCACGGCCGGCGCTGCTGCTGGCGGCCGGGCGCTACCGCCTCGGGGTGGAGCACCAGGGGCGGCGGTCGGACCAGGAGGTGACCGTGGCCGCCGGTCATCCGCTCGATCTCGCGCTCAGCCTGCGGTTGGGCGAGTTGAAGCTGTCGGCCGCGCTGGCGGAAGACGGCGAGCCGCTGACGGATTGGCGCGGCCTGGCCTGGCGCGCCCTGGCACCGGACGGCACCGCCGCGGCCGAGGCGGTCCAGGAGGCGGCGCCGCTTTTCGTCCTGCCGTCCGGCCGATACCGGGTCGAGCTCGCCGTTGCCGGCACCACCATCTTTCGCGATGTCGAGATCGAGGAGGGCGCGCAGCGGGAAGCGCGCATCGTGGTTCCGACCGGCGGCCGGATTCTGACCGCCGCCCTCGGCCCGGGCGTCGATCCCTTCAGCGACTGGCGCGACACCAGCTGGACCGTCACGGCGGTGGACGCGATCGGCATCGCCCCGGGAACGGCGCTGATGCAGGACCAGCCCGTCGCCAACCCGACCGTGCCGCTGCTGCCCGGCCGCTGGCACATCGCGGTGAAGAGCGGGGTGGCGACAGCCGAGCGGGACCTGGTGGTCGCGTCGGACACCGAGGAGACGGTGCGGCTCGACCTGCTGGCCGGGCGTCTCGGCGTGTCGGCGCTGCCGGAGGAGGGCGCGGCTCCGCCGGCAAACATCGTCTTCGAGTTCCAGCCCGGCGCCGCCGATGGAAGCCTCGGCCCCGCAGCGTTCTCCGGCGGCAGCAGCCGATCCCTGGAAACCATCCTGCCGGCCGGCCGCTGGCATGTTTCCGCGGTGGCCGACGACGGTCGACGCGCCGAGGCGATGGTGGACCTTGCCGCCGGGGACGAGAAGCTGCTCGAGATGACCTTGACCGAAGGAAAGTAGCGAGGTTCCGCCTGGGGGCAGCCGGATGTCCATGCCGGCCGTGGTCATGAGCTGGACCCCGGCGCCGATGCGGCCACCACATCGGAGCGGGGATCGAGCCCCGCTCCGACGCAGACAGATCACCGTCCTATGGTCCTCAAACCTCGGCGACGTCAGAAGTCGAATTTGTCGATGTTCTCCTTGGTGAAGACGAAGGGCGCTCCGAGCAGGATCTCGCTGCCGTTGACGACGGTGAGATCGCCCAGCTTGCCCGCCTTCACCGAGGTCGCGCCGGGCTTGAGCGTGCCATCGGCCACGGCCCGCAGCACGTACATGGCGGCGTAGCCCAGGTCGACGGGGTTCCACAGCACCACCGACTTGACGCAGTCCTTCGCCACATAGGGCTTCATGGCGTTGGGCGTGGCCAGGCCGACCACGGCGATCGAGCCGCATTTGCCGGCCTGGGTGACCGCCTCGGCCGAGGCCGGCGTCGCCACGCTGGTCATGCCGACGATGCCCTTGAGCTCGTCGCCATGCTTGTTGATCAGCGTCGTCGCCTGGTTGAAGGACAGGATGTTGTCTTCCTGGGCCTCGACCGTCTCCAGCCACTTCAGCTTCGGGTGGCACTTCTCGGCATAGGCCGCCATCTCGGCGATCCAGCGCGCCTGGTTCGGCGTGGTGAAGGTCGAGGTGACGATGGCGAAGGAGCCGTCCTCACCAATCTCCTTCGCCAGGTTGTCGATCAGCGATTTGGCGATGCCGTTGAACTCCGCCTGGTTGACGAACCATTGGCGGGCGTCCGGCGTCGAATTGGCGTCGTAGCCGACGACATTGATGCCCTTCGACAGGGCCTTCTTCAGCACCGGCGCGATGGCGACCGGGTCGTTGGCGGCGAACAGGATGCCGTCGACGCCGCTGGTGATGGTGTTGTCGATGAAGGTGATCTGCTCGTCGATATTGGCCTTGGTCGGGCCGTCGGTCTTGGCGCTGACGTTGCCGAGCTCCTTCGCCGCGTCGGCGATGCCCTTCGAGGTCGCGTTGAAATAGCCGATGCCGATCAGCTTCGGAATGTCGACCACGGTGATCTTCTTGCCGGCGCGGTCCGGCGCGCCGGTCGGGACCCCGCCGTCATAGGGCTTCGCCGCCGCCGCGGCGGCCGTCGCATCGCAGGCCAGCGGGCTGGTCGGCAGGTCGTCCCCGCCGGTCCAGGCCGATTCCGCCCGCGCCGCACCGGCGGCAAGCAGCACGCCGAATGCAAGGGCCCAAGTCGTCCGCCTCATGTCATCTCCTCCACTGTTGGCGGGCCGGAACCCGGCGAGGCCCGCGTTTCTTGGTCAGCCGTCGCCGTCGCGGCGGAACAGGTTGCCGATGAGAATGGCGAGGATCAGCACCACGCCGATCACGACGATGGTGCCGTCGCCCTTCACCCCGGCCAGGGACAGGCCGTTCTTGATGGCCTGCATCAGAATGAGGCCCAACACCGTACCAATGATTGTGCCGCGCCCGCCGAAAATGCTGGTGCCGCCGAGGACGACGGCGGTGATGACGTCGAGCTCCAGCCCCGTGCCCATGTCCGAGCGCGTGGTCGAGACGCGCGACACGAAGACCACGGCGGCGAGCCCCGCCATCAGGCCCGAGCCCGTGTAGATCAGGAGCTTGGTGCGGTCGACGCCGATGCCCGAGAAGCGGGCGGCGGTCTCGTTGGCGCCGACCGAATAGGTCGAGCGGCCGAAGGTGGTGAGGCCGAGGATCACGGCGGCGGCCGCCGTGACGGCCAGCAGGATCCAGAGCTGCGAGGGCACGCCGAGTGCCTCGCCCTGGCCGAGGCCGAAGAACCAGTCCGGATAGCCGCGCACCGAGCGCGCCTGGCTGATGCCCTCGGCCAGGCCGCGATAGAGGGCGAGAGTGGCCAGGGTGGCGATCAGCGGCGGCACCCGGAAGCGGGTGATGATCAGGCCGTTGACCAGCCCCGCCACGGCGCCGACCACCAGCGCCAGGGCCATCGCCGCGGGCAGCGGCAGGCCGAGGGTCTTCCAGAACACGCCGAGCAGGATGGCGCAGAGCCCGAGGATCGATCCGACCGACAGGTCGATCCCGCCGGTGACGATGACGAAGGTCATGGCCAGCGCCACCAGCCCGACCTCGGCCATCAGCCGGCCCTGGTTCAGCAGATTGTCGATGGTGAAGAAGCGGTCCGACTGGGTGGCCAGAAGGGCGAGGGCGATGGCGACGAGGATGGCGAGGATCGTCTCGTGCCGGAGGAGGAAACGCAGCGACACCGGCGCCCCTCCTCAGATCGCGACGCGCCGGCGCCGCACCATGTCGGCGAGCACCGTGACGAGGATGAGGAGGCCGAGCACGGCGCGGAGCCAGTAGGCCGACACGTTGAGGAAGATCAGCGCCGAGCCGATGGTCGCGAACAAGAGGGCGGCAAGGGTCGAGCCGATCACCGTGCCCATGCCGCCCAGGATCGACACCCCGCCGATGACCGATGCGGTGATGACCGTGAGCTCGAGATTGGGCGGCACGGTCGACTGGATGACCTGGAGCTGGGTCGCGAACAGCACGGCGGTGATGCCGGCGAAGACGCCGTGAATGGCGAAGACGGCGACGGTCGTCGTCTCGATCCGGATGCCGGTCGCCCGCGCCGCCTCGGCATTGCCGCCGATGGCATAGATCGACCGCCCGAAGGCCGAATAGCGCATCCAGAAGGCGGTGAGGAGCGTCAGCACGACCATGAACCAGATCGGCAGCGGCAGGCCGAAGAGGCGCTTCTGGGCGATCAGGTAGTCGGCCGGCAGGTTGGTGATCCAGGCGCCGTCGGTGACGCTGATCAGGCCGCCCTTGAGGATCGACAGCATGCCGAGCGTCACCACGATCGAGGGGATGCGGGCATAGGCGACGAGGCCGCCGACGCAGGCGTTGACCACCACGCCGGCGAGGATCGGCGCGGTCCAGGCGACCCAGACCGGATAGCCGCCGACCGCGAGCGTGCCGGAGAGCGTCGCGAGCACGCCGATCAGCGAGCCGACCGACACGTCGATATGACCCGAGATGATCACCAGGGACATGCCGAGCGCGGCCACTGCGATATAGGCGTTGCTCGAGAAGATGCTGGTCAGGTTGGTGTCGCTGAGGAAGCGCGGGTTGACCGCGCCGACCACGACGAAGAGCGCGACCAGGGCGCCCAGTATGACCAACTCCTGGCCATAGGCTCCGAGGAAGCGACCGAACCGTCCGCTCCGGGCCGATGAGCGGGCCGCGGCCGTGATCGTGGTCATCAGGCGGCCTCCGCCGGGTCGCCGGACCGTGTCATGGCGGCGCCGACCGCATCGGGCGTCGCCTCCGCCCGGTTGAAGGTGGCGGCGATGCGCCCGCCGCTCATGACCAGGACACGGTCGCTCATGCCCAGCACCTCGGGGAGTTCGCTCGAGATCAGCAGGATGGCGAGGCCCTGGGCGGCGAGCCTGCTGATCAGGGCATGCACCTCGGCCTTGGCGCCGACATCGATGCCGCGCGTCGGCTCGTCGAGGATCAGGATGCGCGGCTCGGTGGCGAGCCATTTCGCCAGCACCACCTTCTGCTGGTTGCCGCCGGACAGCTGGCGCACAGCCTGCTCCGGCCCGCGGGTGCGGATGCCGAAGCGCGTGATGGCGTCGCGGGCGAGGGCGCCTTCGCGCCGAAGGTCGACGATGGAGGCCTTGGCAATCCGGCCGAGGATGGCCAGCGACACGTTCTCGCGCACCGTCTGCGGCCGGATCAGGCCCTGCAGCCCCCGGTCTTCCGGCACATAGGCAATGCCCAGATCCCGTGCCTGGCCCGGCCCGCCGATCGCCACCGGCTTGCCGTCCAGCAGGATCTCCCCCGCCGTGGCCGGGGTAATGCCGAAGACGGTAAGCGCCAGCTCGGTGCGGCCCGAGCCGACCAGCCCTGCGATGCCCAGGATCTCGCCGGCATGCAGCGACAGCGAGATGTCCTGCACCGTCGTGTTGTACGAGACGTTGCGCAGCTCGAGCACAGTCCGCCCGATCGCCGCCTCGCCCTTGGGAAACAGCTGTTCGATCGAGCGGCCGACCATCATCGACACCAGCGTCTTCTCGTCGACCTCGCCGATCGGCCGGGTGCCGATCAGGGCCCCGTCCCGCAGCACGGTGACCCGGTCGGCGAGGGCGAAGATCTCCGCCATGCGGTGGCTGACATAGACGATGCCGACGCCCTGGCCGCGCAGCCGGCGCACCACGTCCATCAGCCGCTTGACGTCGGCGTCCGCCAGCGCCGCCGTCGGCTCGTCCATGATGACGAGGCGGGCGTTCCAGGACAGTGCCTTGGCGATCTCGACGCGCTGGCGGTTGGCAACGGAAAGGCTGCCCACCCGGACATCGACGTCGAGGTCGTGGCTGTCGAGCGAGTCGAGCAGCTCGCGCGCCCTGATCCGCATCGCCTCCCAGTCGAGCCCGCCCCAGGACCGGCGCGGCGCATGGCCGAGGAAGATGTTCTCGGCCACCGTGAGCTCGGGAAACAGCAGCAACTCCTGGTAGACCGTGGCGATACCGGCCTGCTGCGCTTCGCGCGGCGAGGAGAAGCTCGCCGGCCTGCCGTCGACGCGCAGCTCCCCGGTGTCCGGCCGGTGCACGCCGGCGAGGATCTTGATCAGCGTCGACTTGCCAGCGCCGTTCTCACCCAGAAGGGCGTGCACCTCCCCGGGGCGCACGTCGAAGCCGATATCCCGGAGCACCGTCAGCCCGGCGAAGGATTTGGAGATGCCCGCCAGTTCGACGACTGCGGGCTCGGCGCGCTCATCCATGGTCGGCGCCCTTTATCCTCATCGCCATGGGTGGCGTTCCCGTCCCTGTCGATCCGCTTCTGAAACTGCCGGTGTGCCGGAGCGCGGCGCGGCAGTTGTCTCCTAATTGTCTGATGATCAGATCATGAAAGCAGCCTTATTGCCACCACCTCCGGAGGTCGGTCCTTCGAAGACGTTGCGACCCGATCGGTCACCTGGGAACATGACCGGAACACTGGTCGGGACCATGCCGGGACGTCCCCGCCTCGGCGTGCCGATCGGTGCCGATCGGTTCCTCTGTGCCCGCTACGCCGGCCTTGCCAAGTCCTGGCAAAACCTCTAGGAAACCTGCGGCGTTCGGGTCACGGGGCGTAGCGCAGTCTGGTAGCGCGCCTGCTTTGGGAGCAGGATGTCGGGAGTTCGAATCTCTCCGCCCCGACCATCCCGCTGTTTCCATCGATCGAGCTTGATGGTAGGAGGGGGCCCGGGATCAGCCAGAGGGTCGGCCGAAGCATGCAGGCGCGCATCTATCGTCGTTCCAAATCCGCGATGCAGAGCGGCCGCGGCAAGGTCCAGGACTGGGTCCTGGAATACGAGCCCGAGACGCCGCGCCGCCCGGAACCGCTGATGGGCTGGGTCGCCTCGGGCGACACGCTGAATCAGGTGCAGCTGACTTTCCCGAGCAAGGAGGAGGCGATCGCCTTCGCCGAGCGCAAAAGCATCGCCTATTCCGTGCTGCCGGAGCACGAGCGCCGGGTGGTGCCGCGCAACTATGCCGACAATTTCCGCCCGCGGCCGCGCTGAGCGCGGCCGCGAAGACCCGGATACGGCCCCGTAGCTCAGCCGGATAGAGCACCCGCCTTCTAAGCGGACGGTCGCTGGTTCGAGTCCAGCCGGGGTCGCCATCCTTCTCCCTTGTCAGAGCACGAAGTCGCCGGCGACGAGGGCGACGGTGCCGGTCAGGGTGATGTGGAAATCCGAGACTTTGTCGCCGTTGACGTCGCCCGCGATGGTGGTAACGCCGGGAGCGGTGACGGCGAAGCGCAGCTGACCCGAGACGCCGGTGAACAGGCCGCTGCCGATGAAATAGCGGCCGATGACCTGGACGCGGAAGGCGCGGCGCCAGCGAGGCAGTGCGTGTGTCGGGGCTGAAGGCCGGGCATTTCCGCAAGGACGGCCGATTTTCCACGGAGCCGGCTGATCGGTCACGGCAGGTCGCCGCCGCCTGTGGCGGTCGTTTCGGAGATGATGTGCGACCAGCCTGTCCGAAGGGCCATAGCCCCGATACCATCGTATAATTTTGCAGCAGCCGGCGTTCGCTTAATGATTCACCTGTTGCCGCGTTTCCTCCCCGCTAACCGGCATGTGGCTCGAACCTCATCCCCCGAGGCGGCCACCAAACTCGAAGCGCTGCCCCAGCGGCGCTACGGCCCGGCCCCGCGAGTTGAAGCCTCGCCTGCGGCCGGGCCTCTTCTTTTCCGGACTGAATTGCCACAGCCTACGGATCCAGTACCGTGGCCGGTTGGAAGGACGGTCCAGTCGCTCGGGTCGCTGCAGTTCGCCATGCAGTATCAATGGCAGTGCAGCTTCGGTTCGATCAGATCAGATAAAGATGCGGAGATGGATGTCGATGGGCGCAACATCCGGTCCGACCTCGAAGAGGTCGGCTAGCGCTCCGGTTCCCCGTTAAGGCGCAAGAGGGTGTTGTTGAGTTCCCGCTCGTCCTCCGGCCGGATATCGCCTCGCCTCCTGCAGGTGATGATCGGCGCGTGTCCGATCCTAAAAAACTTCGATCTATTCATAACTTTATGACCCCATCTTAGGCATTCTTCCAGCCGGGGTCGTCATCCTTCTCCTTTGTCAGAGCACGACGTCGCCGGCACCAAGGCGATGGCGCCGGCTAGGATGTCGCCTGCCGCGGCAGGTTCCACTTGCGCGCATTGAGAAGGACCGGAGGCGCGGGGGCGTGCCAGACCACCTGATAGGCCTCGATCACGTTCCGCTCCGTCACCGCGAGGCCGGGCAGCGCGATCCATGGCGGCAGGGGGCGGCCGACCAGGGCCAGCAGGGTCGCGACGCCGGCGGCGACGCCCTGTTCATGGGGGCGCTGCGAGGCGATGCCCTTGACCAGGCCGCCTTCGCAGAGCTCCGTGGCGGCGGTGATGCCGAGATCGACGGTGGCGATCGGCAGGTCGAGCCCACGCGCCCGTGCCGCCGCGATGACCCTGATCGCCGGCTCGTCCCAGGTGACGAACAGCCCCTCCAGATCGTCGTTCCCGGCGATCAGGCGGTCGAAGGCCGCGCCGGCCTCGTCGATCGTCTTGAACCGCTCGCGGACCAGGGTGACGTCCGGCCGCTGCAGCTGCATCCATTTGCGGAACGCGATCTCGCGCTCATGGGTGGCGAAGAAATCGACGCCGTAGTTGATGATGCCGGCCACCGCTTCCTCCGGCAGATGCGGCGCCAGCAGCTCGGCGGCGATGGTGCCGAGGCCGAAATTGTCGGTCGAGACCATGCTGGCATAGTCGACGCCGGGCAACATGCCCGTCGGCGCATTGTCCAGCAGCACCAGCGTCTTGCCGGCCCGCGAGATCGCCTGGTGCGCGTCGGCCACCGCAGCGTTGCCGATCGGGATGCTGATCACGGCGTCGACCGGCTCCTGCGCCAGCCGCTGCAGCTCCCGGCTCTGCACTGTCATGTCGAAGCCGCAGTCGACCACCTCGACCACCGCGGCGGAATACGAGCCGAGCACGCTGACCATGCCGGCCAGCTCCTGGTTCGACCAGTCGCTGGCCGTGGTGTGCAGGACCACGGCGACGGTGTACCGGCCGGCGCGCGCCGCCGCGGCCTCCGCCTCCGACATCACGATTTGGTCGGCCGGCACCGCCCGCTCGCCGTGCGGCCCCAGACCCGTGATCACCATGCTGCCCCCTGTTCTTCGATCGTCGTGTCCCCGGTCGGAAGGGCCACCCCCTTCAGCGTTTCACCGCGGCGCCGGCGGCCGGGCCGGAGCCTCCGCCCGGCTGCGCGACCGGGCGGCGTTGGCGAGATCCAGCAGGTCGGGCAGGCGGCGCGGCGTGCCCAGTGTGATCCAACCCTGCAGCATTTCGGTCGCGAACAGCTCGTCGGCCGCCACCTGGGCCGCGCCGACCAGGCTGGAGGAGCCGCCCATCTGCGACCGCACGATCCGGAGATCCCGCGTGACCAGCGGGTGCGACTGGCGATAGATGGCCTCGCGGATCGCGGCCAGCAGGATGTCGCCGGACGCATTCACATCCCCGCCCAGGACGACCAGCGCCGGGTTCAGCAGATTGACCAGCGGCGCCAGGCTTTCGCCGACCAGCCGCCCGCAGCGGACCATCAGCTCGGCGCAGAAGGTGTCGCCGAGCTGGGCCCCGTGCCCGACATCGGCGGCCGTGACCTCGCCGTTGCGGGCCAGCGTGTCGGCGAGGTGGCGGCTGCGGCCATCCTGAGCAGCCGCCCGCCCGCTGCGCGCGATGGCCTCGCCGCCGGCCATCGCCTCCAGGCAGCCCCGGCTGCCGCAGCGGCAGGTGACCGCGCCGTCCTCGCCGGTCGGGGCGTGGCCGATCATGCCGGCCACGCCCTGAGCGCCGCGATGCAGCCGGCCGGCGGAGACGACGCCGGCGGTGATGGCGTGTCCGAGGTTGACGAACAGCATGTCGGGCGCGCCGGTCCCCGATCTCAGCTCACCCATCGTCATCATCTGCGTGCGGCTCTGGACCCAGGCCGGGGCGCCGAAGCGAAGGGCCATCTCGGAGACGAGATCGAGCCTGGCCCATTCCTCCAGCGTCTCCAGCGCGAGCTGCGGTCCGACCTCGCCGCCGCCCGTGCCGACGGGGCCTGGAAGCGCCAGGCCGATGCCCCAGATCGCCGGCTTGCCGCCGTGATCCTCCATCAGCCACAGCAGCAGGGTGGTCAGGCGGTCGAGGATAGCCGCCGGGCCGGCGCCGAGATCCGCCGCCTCATGATGTTCGACCAGCAGCCGGCCGGTCAGGTCGGCGACGCCGACGGCGATCGAGGAGCGGTCGAGCGCGGCCACCAGCAGCGCTCCGGCATCGCTGCGGAACTGCAGATGGCGCGGCGCCCGGCCGCGGCCGGGCTGGCCGAGGTCGCCCTCCTCGACAAGTCCGAGCGACTCCAGGATGGCGAGCCGGTCGGCGATCACGGCGCGGCCCAGCTCGGCCTCGTGCTCGAGCTCCAGCCGTGTGGTCGCCCGGCCGCTGCGGATCAGGATCAGCAGCTGCGCCAGGCTGGCATGGGCCGCCTCGATCGTGCGCGGCCGCCCGACCGCTCGGGCCGGTTGCGCCTGCTCCGGGGAGGCCTGGTTGCCGGGGGGACGACCCCTTGTCATCGATGCGGCTCCTTCCCTCACGGGATCCGAACCAGCCATCAATGAACCGGAAATGTCGTTGATACAATATGGGTTTCGAATTTTCCGACAAAAGTCCGCCTCGTTATGCGCCGGAATTGTTTGACCGCTCGCCGAATCGATTGCAATAGTATTCACAACAGACGGAAAAACCATCGACGCGGGTTTGCAATTCGCCGACCTCCACCGGTGCAGACCCGGACGACGCGACAGCGCGAAGGCGCTGATCCGAGGGAGGAGAGCCATGTCGCTCACCACGGATGGGGAGACGCTGATATTTGGGTGTGCGATGCCCATACTCAGATTTTTCTATCCTAGGTCTCTCGCAATCTCGATGCCTTCGGGCGTCAGGGCGCAATCTACAATGAATGTGAAGAAACGCCTAAGCTGCAATCGGTGAAGCGACGGCCAGTCGGCAAGGCTCGCGCGGGTTGTCGACGGCCCTTTCGGAACCACCCGGTCTTCCACTGACCGCCGGTTGCACCGGATGAAGGCGGCCTGATCACCGGCGCCCGCCGACCAGCTTTGCGCTCCTCTCCCGACGGTCCACTCGGCACCGATACCGGTCGCGCGCCTGAATGGCGGCGCCACGTCTACCCGCAACTTGAAGCCATGGAGGAAGTGCATGTGCGCTGACATGGGGATGAGCCCGGACCGGCAGGGTCGTCCCGGCCTGTCGCAGCCTGCCGCAGGGGAGTCGGGGTCGTGACGGCCGCTCTGGACGCAGGCACGGAAGCGTCCGGTGCCCGCCGGACGAATCTCGCCTCGGTCGACCTCAACCTGCTGGTGGCGCTCGAGGCGCTGCTGGAGCAGCGCAACGTGACCCACGCCGGGCAGCGCGTGGGCCTGAGCCAGCCGGCGATGAGCCGGGCGCTGGCGCGGCTGCGGGGCATGTTCAATGACGACCTGCTGGTGCGCACATCCGCCGGTCCGACGCTGACGGCGCGCGGCGAGCAGCTGCTGGCCAAGCTGCCATCCGCCCTGGGGGTGATCCGCGAGATCCTGGTGAGCCGCAGCTTCAGGCCCGAAGAGGCGAAGTCGAAGGTCACCGTGGCGATGCCCGAGCACCAGGCGCTGGTCCTGCTGCCCCGACTGCTGCCGCGCCTGCGGTCGCGGGCGCCGAACCTCGACCTCGTCGTCAGCCCCCTCCTGGCCGGTTCGCTCAAGCGTCTCGAAGGCGGCGAGATCGATCTCGCCGTCGGCCAGGTCGACGGCACGCCATCGGGCTTCTTCCGGCGCACTCTCTACACCGACCGGTTCGTTTGCCTGCTGCGCCGCGATCATCCGTCGCTGCAGCACGAGTGGACGGCAGATCGGTTCCTGGCGCTCCGCCATGCCGTGATCTCGCCGGGGGCCGAAGGCGGTTTCGGCCAGATCTACGACGCGATCGCGAACCTCAATCTGCCGGACCGGGACCCGCTGATCGTGCCCAACGTGATGGCGGCGCCGATGATGGTGGCGGAGAGCGATCTCGTGCTCACTGTACCGCGCCGGGTGGCGATGCGGGCGGCGGCGATGCTGCCCCTGACGGTGGTCGAGCCGCCGGTCGAGCTGCCATCCTACGAGGTCTCGCTGATCTGGCACGAGCGCCATCATCGCGATGCCGAGCACGGCTGGACGCGCTCCGAAATCGCCGCCGCCGCCACGGAGGTGGTCCACAGCCTGGCCGAGCCGCCCGCCGCCCGCGTCGCCTGACCCCGGCCTTCATCCGCGCCATGGTCAGAGCACGAAGTCGCCGGCGACCAGGGCGATGGCGCCGGTGAGCTGGATATGGAAGTCGGAGACCCCGTCGCCATTGACGTCGCCGGCGATGGTGGTGACGCTGGGGGCGGTGACGGCGAATCGCAGCTGGCCGGCGACGCCTGTGAACAGGGCGGTGCCGATGAAGCTGAAGGCCTGGTTGCCGCCGGCGATGGTATTGGCGTCGATCGCCGCCAAGTCGATCCTGTCCGCCTGGGCGTGGCTGAAATCGGTGATGACATCGGCATTGGCGCCGACCGCGCTCTGGGCCGTGCTGGCGTAGACGAAGCGATCCGCCCCCGCGCCGCCGGTGAGCGTGTCCTTGCCGCCGGCCCCGGTGAGCACGTCGTCGCCATTCCAGCCTTGCAGCGTGTTCGCGCTGGTGTCTCCGACCAAGCTGTCATTGCCCTGGCTGCCGGAGAGATTCTCGACGCCGAGCAGCGTGTCGCCCTCGGCCTCGCCGCCGCTGCCGAGGCCGGTGACGAGGCTGACCACGACCCCAGCCGCGCCGGTGTAGTAACTGGCGGTGTCGCTGCCGCTGCCGCCGTCGAGCGCGTCCGCCCCGGCGCCGCCGCGGAGCACGTCGCCGCCGTCGCCGCCATAGAGCGCGTCGTCGCCGCCGAGCCCGTTCAGGGCGTCAGCGCCGCCGAGGCCGTTGATCTCGTCATTGACCAGCGTGTGGCCGTAGAGTGCGTTGGCCTCTTCGGTGCCGGTCACGATCCCGTCGCGCGGGTCGATGATCTGGGTCCGGACCTCGTCGGTGGCGGTGCTGTGCCATGCCACCACCAGCCGGCCATCGGCCAGCGCCGTGACATGGGGGTAGAACTGGCCGCCGGCGCCGTCCGTGCCGGTGTTGACGGTGAACTGGCCGCCGACCCGGGTCCCGAAGGCGTCGAAGCGTTGGCCGGCGATATTGTAATCGGCGCTGCTGGCGCCTGAGGAGGCGTCGGACCAGACGGCGACGAAGCCGCCATCCGGCAGGGCGGTCAGATCGGGAAAGGCTTGGTGGGACGCGAAGATCGAATTGACCAGGAACTCGGCGCCGACCTCCGCGCCGTTGGCATCGTAGATCTGGGCGTGCACGCTGGCGCCGCTGCGATCCTGCAGTGTGGTCGAGAATTCGTTCCAGGCGATGACAAAACCGCCATTGGCCAGCCCGATCACGGCCGCCGGGTTATCGCCCCCGACGGGGGCGTTCGGCGTGTTGGCGACCTGGAGCGAGGCGGTGATGGCGGTGCCGTCCGCTGCGAACACGCGATACCGGTGGTTGTCGCCGCCGTTGTGGTCGATCCAGGTGACGACGTAGCGGTTGCCGCCGGACAATTCCGCGATCGACGGCGCATCCTGGATTCCGGCCGTCGCGTCGCTGTTGACGACCGTGGCGCCGATCCTGATGTCGTCGCCCGACTGGTAGGCGGAGCGGAAGCCGGTGCCGAGCGCGCTGATCGCGCCGTGGCCTTCGAAAACCGCGGGGGCGGCGAAACTCTGCTCAGACTGGAACGCGCCGTCGGCCCCGTAGGTGTTGAGCCAGGCGTTCTTGTCGCCGAGGACGGATTCGGTGAAGCTGACGGCGAAGCCGCCATCCGCCAGCGCGGCGACCTGCGGCTCGGAATAGAAGCCGTCCGGATTCTTGCCGACCACGATCTGGGTGCCGACCGGGACCCCCTGCGCGTCGAAGCGCTGGGCCAGCACATGGTCGGACCCGCTGCCATCCGCCCACACCACGACATAGCCGCCATCCGCGAGACCGGTGACATCCGAGCCGCGGACATTGGTGTTGGCCGTCCCGACGACCTTTTCGCTGCCCCATTTCCGTACCGGCATGACGATCTCCCCCATTCGATGGTGTCGAGCCCGGCGCGACCGGCCGGGCATAGCGGGATAACTTGCCGCGGAACGGGGGCGGGCGACATCGCCCGGACGGGAGATGCGCGCTGGTCCTATTTGATCTATGGTGATGGGTTTTTGATCACAATAATTCCGGGATCATTCGGTCGCGGCAGTGGCCGGCGGTCAGTCCCGCCTGACCCATTTCACCGGCACCACCCATTCGACCACCACATCCTCCATCGGCGGGGCGTTGTAACTGTCGAGGGTGAAATAACCGGGGCTGGAGCCGCGGCGCAGTACCTTGACGAAGGTGCGGCCGTCGGCGAGGCGGACCACCACCTCGCGCCCGATCAGCCCGGCGGGGTCGCCGGTGGCGTCGGCCCGGCGGTAGTAGATCGTCTCGCGCTCGAGATAGCGCGGGAACATGGAATCGCCCTCGACGATCACCGCCACCGTCATGTCGTCGGCGCCGGGCGGGGCCTCGACCTCGTCGATTCGCTCCGACGACGCGTCGCCGTCGAACAGATGCACCTCGGCGCCGGCGCCGACCTTGCCGACCAGACGCACGGCGCGGGGCGTGCCCAGCACCTCCAACTCGCTGGTGCCGAAGGCCTCGGCCGCCAGCCGGATGTAATCGGCGGTCAACCGCCGCTCGCCGCGCTCGAGCTTGATCAGCTGGCCGCGCGAGACGCCCATGGCCTCCGCCGCCTGCTCATGCGTCCAGCCTCGGGCCTGACGCAGCCGTTTCAGTCCGTTCCCCATTCTGGGCATCTTGCGTGATCGGATCCGATTTGTCATTCCCCAATATGGGAAATATCTGCTTGACAGAATTCCCCATATTGGGGAACAATCATCTTAAGGCATTGGTCTTTTCATGCCGTTCAGAAGCCGAACCGGATCATCCCGCGGCTGAATTTCATTCGGAGCTGCATCATGTCCTTCGCATCCACGCTCGCCGGCCCGACGGCCGGTCTCGCCCTCGCCTTGACTCCGGTCCAGCCGGACCCGGCGGCCGCCCAGGCGGAAAACCCCTGCGCCCCCTACGACATCGTCGCCGCGGCGCTGAACGAACGCTTCCACGAGGCCCCGGTGGCGCGGATGCTGTCCGACCGCGGCTTCCTCATCGAGATCCTGGCCTCGGCCGACGGCGCCAGCGTCACCGTGCTCGGCATCCAGGCCAACGGCACCGCCTGCGTGCTGGCGACCGGATCGGGCTTCGCCCTGGTCGACCCGCCGGCGGCGCCCGCGCCGGGGACGGACGCCTGATGGGCGACGCGATCCGGCTCAGCGAACGGACCCGGACGCTGTTTGCCGTCATCGCCGCCGCGGCCGCGGCAGGGGCGCCGACACCCTCGACCCCGGAGCTCGAGGCGGCGCTGGCGGCGGCCGGGCATCGGATCACCGGCAATCCGGGCCTGATCGGCAGCGAACTGCGGCGGCTGCAGCAGGCCGGCCGGATCACCGTCATCGGACGGCAGAGACGGCGCGTCTTTGAGATCGCCGGCACCGGCCAGCGCACGGTGCGGCGGCCAGCCGCCGGGACCAGCCCGGCGTTGGTCTCGGCCGTGGCCCGGACAACGCTCCGGCGCCGGGCCGCGCAGGCGGGATGGCCGCGGCCGACCGCCGAGAGCGCCGCCGCCTACGATGCGGCGGTGCGGCGCCGCGAATTCGCCCGGCACGAGCATCCCGAGCGTCCGAGCCCGCTGATCCGGATCTGCCCACCGGTCCGGCGGTCGCCCACCGGATGTGCCACCGCCCTGATGGTGTTGTGGTGAATGGCGGTCAGATCCGGGCGGCGGCCGGGCCGCTGAAATGGGCGTCGCGGAACGCCGCGAAATCGCGGCGGAACTGTTCCAGCCCATACGGCTCGGGCGGGTCCGGCGGCGTCCGGTGCGTGATCGCGGCCAGCACGCAGTCATGGACCCGGTCCAGGCTGCCGCCGTCACGCGCGATGCGCATGGCCAGGGCGATCCATCCCACCTCCAGCGCCGAGGGCCGATGGCCCTCCTGCCAGTTGAGGAGGTAGATGCGCAGCCAGGCATGGATCGCCTCGGCCTGTTGTGGGGTCTCCGACATGCGACCTCCGTGCTCTCCCTAGAGCAAGGGGGCGAGTCCGGAAATTGTTCCCGATCAAAGGGATGAGGCGGCGTGCCGGCCGCCGACACTGCCGAATTTCCGCAATCAGCAGAGGGACATGATGGCGCGACACAGAACCGGCCGTGGCAGGACGGCTGCGGCCGGCCCGCAGGATGCGGCACGGGAGACGCCGGAGCGGGCCCGGCATGCGGCGGGGATCGTCGACCGGCCGACCGGGACCGCGATCGGCGCCCCGGTCGGCCGCCTGGTGCAGGCACCGCTGGACCGGCTGGCGGCGCGGGGGACGATCAGCCCGCGCATGCATTCGGCCGGGCAGCGGCTGCGCGATCACTTCGAGATCGGCGTGCTGGGGGCGCGGAACTGCAACAGCGAGCTGCTGTCCGGAATCCGGAGCACCGGCACCGCGCTGGCCCCGAGCGAGGTTCAGCTCGGGGCCATCCGCGCCTACAAGGCGGCACTGCGCTGCCTCGGCGCCCATGTCGGCGCGGTGGTGGAGGCGGTGTGCTGCCACGAGGAGGACATCACGGTCGTGGCCGACCGGCAGGGGCGCCATCGCCACCGGGTGATGGGCGTGCTGGAGGACGGGCTGAAGACCCTGGCTGACCATTACCGGCTGACAGGCCGTGATGATCCGGCGCCAGGAGGGGGCGAGGGGGGATCGCGGCGGCGGGTGCGGGACCAGGCCGTGGGGGTATCGTGACGACGAATTCCAGATGTTCGCTCTTTGTTCTTGACGCGACGTGCCGTCGCGTGGCATAGTTCAGGCACAGTCAGAGAGTTGCGCCCGCCCGGCACCGTCGCGGCGGGCGCTTTCGTTCCGGCAGAAGGGGGCAATCGTGGATTTGCGGTGACAATGCATTCTCAGCGGTCTTCCGCGCCTGCGGGGCGAGGCCGGCGGCGCCGGCGCTCGACCCGCTCAGCCGCGGCTCAGGAGGCGGCTGCCTGGACCGCGGACAGCTTCCAATCGGCGCGGTTCTTTCGAGCAAAGGTCCAGATCTCGACGGTCTCGGTCGGCCTTTCGGCATCGCCCTCGACGACCCGCCCGGTCGCACGGTCGCGCGTGGCATCGACGCTCGCGCAATCCGTGTCGGCCTCGCGCCAGGATTCGGCCAGGTCGCCCTGCAGCAGGCGGACATCCGACACCTCGTTCCTGACGCCGCGGGTGGCGTTCTCGCCGAGATCCTCGGCGAAATACGACATCACCTCCGGGGTCATGCGGGCGCGCAGGCCGGCGAAATCCTCGGTGCCGTGCCCGAGTTAATCCTCCGCAGCATCCGGGAAACGATACCCTTCTGAGGATACTTTGCTTTGATCTGAGATCTCGGCGGCTGTCCGCGGAAGACGGCTGCTCATTGAGTCCACGACATCAACCGGCGAATGCCTCACCGCAGGCAGCCCCATACACGAGGATAGCCATCATGCCCCTTTCACCCGGTGCAGCGGCCCTGATCGCGCGCATGTCACCGGCCCCGGACCCGTCGCGGGCCATGCTGATCGCGAGCACCTATGACAGGCTGGCGTCGCGATCCTATTGGGCGAAGCTGGACTGCCTGTATCTCCTCGCCGCGCACAGCTCGCAGGCATCGCGCCTGAACTGGAAGGCGAACGAGTTCAACATCACCGTCAGCGGTTCGCCGACATTCACGACCGACCGCGGCTGGGCGGGCGCCCTGTCCAGTTATCTCGATACGGGCTTTGCGCCGTCGACCGCCGGCCGCAATTACGCTCTCAACAGCGCGACGATGATGGGCTGGTCCATCACGGCGGGCGCCGCCGGCATCGATGCCAACTTCCTGAGCGTCGGCCTGTTTGCCAATCTCGGCGGCAGCGCCACGGGCTACCTGTGCCCTCGGGACAGCACGGACGAGATCGTCGCCCGCGTCAACGACCCGACGGGCATGACGGTTTCGAACACCGCCTCGGACGGCATGTTCACGGCGGTCCGCGACAGCTCCACCAGCAGGGGCATCGGCCACAACGCCACCATGACGGGCGGCGGCCAGGTCAGCAGCTCCATCACCGCGGGCAACCTGATCCTTCTCCCCGGCCAGACCGTCGTTTCCAACCTGACGATGAGCGCGGCCGCCGCGGGGGGAGCCCTGACCGCCACCGAGGTGGCGCAGCTCTACGACGATCTGCTTCCCTACATGCGGGCCGTCACGCCCATGGATGTGATCGGGGCCGGCGCGGCGCAGTTCCTGAGCGAGAAGACCTTCGAGATCTCGTCATTGGACAGCGGCCCGATCAGCTTCGTCGAACCGTGGGGCGGCAGCGAGTTCGGCCACTCCTACACCTTCGCACTCAGCGGCCAACCGACGGGCGTGACGATCGACTCGGACACCGGGCTCCTGGCGACGAGCAGCACGCTCGCGCAGGGCGCATATACATTTTCGGTGGTTGTGACCAACATGAAGACCACCAGCAAGGTCTCGACCTTCTGGATCACGATCGCGGTGCGGGAGGGCGTCACCTCAAGCCGCAGCGGCTATCAGATCCTGCACAAGGACTATGTGGTCTCCTCCGGCACCTATGGCTCGCCGACCGGCAGCGACTACGCGACGGTACTGGCCAATATCCAAAACACGATCACCGGTACGGATCAGCCCGCGGCCGGCGACAACAACCTCTGCGCCACCATCGTCTTCAACGCCGGTACCTCATACGACTATTCGGACAACCGCTGGACCTTCGGCATCCAGCGGCTGAAGATCCGGTCCACCACGGCCGGGACCCAGGCGACCTTGCGGTGCATCACGTCCTCGGCCTTCAGCATCGCGGTCTGCAGCCTGCAACTCGGCCGGGGCTGGGCCAGCGACACGACAGCCACCGGCAGCTATGTCGACGATGCTTCGAAGGACCATGCCTATTTCATCAACACCGTCACCGCCGGTTCGACAGTCGTCACCCTGAAGACCGCGGGCGATGCGGCGAACTTCGTCGTCGGCCGCTGGGTTGCGGTCGCCTCGTACGATCAGCAGGGTGGGGGCTTCCCGGCCAATGCACGGTATGTCGACTACGCGAAGCTGGTGTCCAAGTCGGGAGCCACGATTACCCTCGACCGCAAGCTGCGCTGGACTCATCATGATAATTATTGGGAGAGTTCCGACGTCAATTCCTTAGGCAAGGCAAGGCTGATCGCCATCGATCGCGATACCACCCGCATGACGCTGCGAGTCCATATGCAGGACATCCTGTTCAACCTCAATCCGAACTCTACGTCTACAGCGAGAATGTTCTTCTATGCTGAGGCGCTGGAACAGTATTTCAAGAATGTCACGGTTCATAATTTCTGCATCTCGCAGAGCCGCCATGCCTATCTCGACAGCTGTCTGATCGGCGGCAGCGAGCTCGACAAGCTGTCGACGCGCTTCGTCATGAGCGGCGGGGCCAGCACGCTCGACACGACGGACGGGATCTCCACTGCCACGGGCCTTGAACTCGTGCTGCTCAAGACCGTCAGCAATGTCAGCGGCTCCATACTGTGTCCGCGTCAGCTCCGTGTGATCGGTGGCGAGATGCACGGCGACGCGAACCGGCCGTGGGTCGTTGGGCCGTGGCAGACCTGGCAGGCTTGGTTCAAGGGCGTGACGTTCACCCGGGTGGCGACACCGACAGACAGCGCCTTCCGGGTGTACACGCCTCTCTCATTCGTCACCATCGGCACTGAGGGCGTGACATACGCCAGCGGTGTCCTCACCACCCCGACGAACCTGGGCGGCACGAACCAGTGGACCAGCGTGCGGGACACCGCATTCGAGGGGTGTCTGGTCTATGTCGGCGGCATCTCCAGCGGTCGCAATGGCTACATCACTTCGATCGCACGCAATTCCACCGACACTGCGATTCTATATGGCATCACCTGGTTGAACGGCGCCGCGCCGGGCGCTGGGGATGTGGTCTATACAACTGTCGCGCACGAGGTGTTCGTGGATAGTACTTGCGTGGCCGGCACCAACACCAACTTCCAAGCCATAGATATGGTCTCGAAGGAGACGATTCCGGGGGTCGCGTCGCGCGCGTTTCCAACCGGCTATCCGGCCTCGACATACGGCTTCTGATCTCGTGATCGGCCGGGAATAGCGATGATCTCCCGGTCGGCATCAGCCGATCTCGCCTCTTGTTCGCTTTTTGTTCTTGATGCGACGTGCCGTCGTGTGGCATAGTTCAGGCACAGTCAGAGAGTTGCGCCCGCCCGGCACCGCCGCGGCGGGCGCTTTCGTTCCGGAGGGAGGGGCAATCGTGGATTTGCGGTGGGACTCTCAGCGGCCCTCCGCGCCTGGCGGGGCGAGGCCGGCGGCGCCGGCGCTCGACCCGCTCAGCCGCGGATCAGGCGGCTGCCTGGACCGCGGACAGCTTCCAATCGGCGCGGTTTTTCCGGGCGAAGGTCCAGATCTCAACGGTCTCGGTCGGCCTTTCGGCATCGCCCTCGACGACCCGCCCGGTCGCACGGTCGCGCGTGGCATCGACGCTCGAATACCGCAGCGCGACGGTCGCATAGTCGGTGTCGGCCTCGCGCCAGGATTCGGCCAGGTCGCCCTGCAGCAGGCGGACGTCCGACACCTCGTTCCGCACGCCGCGGGTGGCGTTCTCGCCGAGTTCCTCGGCGAAATAGGACATGACCTCCGGGGTCGTGCGGGCGCGCAGGCCGGCGAAATCCTCTGCGCCATGGGCGGCCTGGATCTCGCCGAGCAGCCGCTCGAAGGCATCGAAATCCGAACGGTCGAGGCCGACCTCGTCGCGCGGCGCCTGGCGCGCGGCGCTCTCCGGGCGCCGGGAGCCGCCCGAACCCGCGAGCCCAGAGGCGAGGCCGCCGGCGGCCTCACGATGCATGCCAGACATCGCCGGGCCGGCAAAGGCGGGACGGCCGGCGCGGCTGAAGATTCGCCGGAACGCCATGACCGCCAGGAGGATCAGGCCGATCTGCAGCACCAGCCCCATCAGTCCGGCGGCGCCGCCGAAGCCGTGGCCGAGCAGCATGCCGACGAGGCCGCCGAGCGCCAGCCCGCCGAGGATGCCGCCGAAGCCGCCGAACCGGCCCGTCGCCGGGCTCTGGACGCCGGCCATCGGCTGGGCCTGGCCCGGCTGGGCGGCCTGGGTGCGCGGCGTCATGGTCCGGTCGATCGGCGCCGCGGTGCCGGGCGCGGTGGGCGTGGCGGGCGGCGCCTGATAGGTCCGCACGCCGCGGCTGCCGAAGCCGCCCGAATTCACGCGCCGGGCATCGGCCTGGTCGACGGCGGCCAGGAGCACGCCCATCCCGAGGACGAGGCTGACGACGATTCTGCCGAAGCGGCTGCGGAAGGGGCTCATCTCTGGTCCGGAATCCATGCTGTTCTCGGTGCCTGTCGCATATGGGGATCCGCGCTCCCAATTTGAGAGCGTCTGCGGGTGAAACCGGCGGGATCAGCCCATCGCGCTTCGTGTTCGCTTTTTGTTCTTGACGCGACGTGCCGTCGCGTGGCATAGTTCAGGCACAGTCAGAGAGTTGCGCCCGCCCGGCACCGCCGCGGCGGGCGCTTTCGTTCCGGAAAGGGGGCTGGGCGATTGCAATGAAGCGCACGGCCAAGCAAATGAAGTTCGTCGAGGAGATTCTCGTCGACGGCTATGGTGACCGGGCGGCGATCCGGGCGGGATACAGCCCCAAGAGCCCCAGTTCTTCCGCGTCCCGCATGCTCCGAGATCCGGAGATGGTCATCGCGGTGCTTGAGGCGGCGGTGGCGCGGCGGCAGAGGGGCGGGCGGCTCAAGAAGCGCGTGCAAAGCGTGCTGCTGAAGCTGGCCGGCCGTGTCGATGTGCCCGGCATGGGCAAGGCATTCCGCCGACCCGTGAAGGAGGCGCGCCGGAGCCTCGGCCGCCTGCATGTGCCGGCCGCCAGGGGCAAGACCAGCCGGGCCAAGGCGGCGGCGCCCCGCCTGCCGGACGATCCGCCGCCCGAGCAGTTCGGTGTCTTCGCCAAGCTGCTGCCGCGGGCCCGGTACAAGGGCGCCTATGGCGGGCGCGGCTCGGGCAAGTCGCATTTCTTCGCCGAACTGCTGGTGCGGCGCTGCCTCAAAGGTCCCGTCCGGGCGGTGTGCATCCGCGAGGTGCAGCGGTCGCTCGACCAGTCGGTCAAGCGGCTGATCGAGGATAAGATCCAGGTGCTGGGCGTCGGCGACCGTTTCACGGTGCAGCAGGAACAGATCCTGACGCCCGGCGGCCGGATCATCTTCCAGGGCATGCAGAACCACACGGCGGAGTCGATCAAGTCGCTGGAGGGCTACGACATCGCCTGGGTCGAGGAGGCGCAGTCGCTGTCGGCCCGCAGCCTGGAGCTGCTGCGCCCGACCATCCGCAAGCCGGGGTCGGAGCTGTGGTTCTCCTGGAACCCGACCCAGCCGAACGATCCGGTCGACGCGCTGTTCCGCGGCCCCGTGCTGCCGCCCGACGCCCTGCTGGTAAAAGCCAATTATTCTGAGAATCCGCATTTCCCGGATGTGCTGCAGGCGGAGATGGAGTGGGACCGGCAGCGCGACCCGGACAAGCACCAGCATGTCTGGCTCGGCGGCTATCGCCGAGTCAGCGAGGCCCAGGTGTTCAAGAACTGGCGGGTCGAGGCGTTCGAGACGCCAGCCGACGTCCGGTTCCTGTTCGGCGCCGATTGGGGCTTCAGCACCGACCCGACGGTGCTGGTGCGATGCTTCGTCGTGGGGCGGACCCTGTTCGTCGACCACGAGGCCTATCGCGTCGGCTGCGAGATCGACCGCACGGCCGATCTGTTCGACACCATCCCGGGGGCGCGGACATGGCCGATCGTCGCCGACAGCGCCCGGCCCGAGACGATCAACTACCTGCAGCGTCATGGCTTCGGCAACCTGCGGCCGGCGGTGAAGGGGGCGGGGTCGGTGGAGGAGGGTGTCGCCTTCCTGCAGAACCACGACATCCTGGTGCATCCGCGCTGCCGGCACCTGATCGACGAGCTGGCCCTCTACAGCTATCGCACCGACCGGCACACCGGCGAGTTGCGGCGGCAGCTCGAGGACCGCGAGAACCACGTCATCGACGCCCTGCGCTATGCCGTCGAGAGCCGGAGGCACAGCACCTACGACGCCTCGATGCGCTGGGTCTGAGACCGTTCGAGACCGCGCCCGGGGCGGCCGCCTGACGGCGGTTTCTCCGCTTCCGGTGCTCACGGACCAATGTCCGCTGCGCGCCGGTTCTCGAAACCACCGCCATTCGACTCACCCCAGGCGCGGTCTCGAACGGCCTCCGCAGCGAGGCCCATCGAGCGACCGCCGTTCGACGTTCGGAGGCCGGCCTTGTTCCTGGACACGCTGACCAACCTCGTCGCCGGGCTGTTCACCGGCAAGGACAAGCTGGCGCATGACCGCTTCGGCCTGGTGCCGCAGGATCGCGGCCAGCTCGACGCCGCCTATCGTGGCGACTGGATCGCCCGCAAGGTGATCGACGTGCCGCCCTTCGACATGATCCGGGAATGGCGGCGCTGGCACGCCGCGCCGGAGCAGATCGCGGCGATCGAGGCGGAGGAGGCGCGGCTCGACGTCCAGCGCAAGGTGGCGCGGGCGTTGCGCCTGGCCCGGCTGTATGGCGGCGCCGCCCTGGTGCTGGGCGCCGGCGACGGCGACCCGGCGCAGCCGCTGCCGCCCCTCGGCCGCGGGGGGCTGCGCTACCTGCATGTCATGCATCGCTGGGAGATCGCACCCGGCGAGATCGATCGCGACGTGCTGTCGCCCGGCTTCGGCGAGCCCGGCTGGTACCAGGTCGCGTCCGCAGGGCGGGGCGGCGTGCGGCTGCATCCGAGCCGGGTGGTGCGCCTGGCCGGCGCCGAGCTGCCGGACGGGGCGGGCACCGACGGCTGGGGCGACAGCGTGCTGCAGGCGGTGATGGACGCGATCCGCCACGCCGGGCTGGCCGCCCAGGGCGTGGCGACGCTGATCCACGAGGCCAAGCTCGACGTCATCCGCATCCCGCAGCTGACCCAGAACCTGGCGCAGGCCGACTATGCCCAGCGGCTGGTCGACCGCTTCACCCTGGCCAACACGATGAAGGGGCTGGTCAACGCCCTGGTGATCGACAAGGAGGAGGAGTGGGACCGCAAGCAGCTGAGCTTCGCCCAGCTGCCGGAGATCATGCAGCAATACCTGCAGATCGCCGCCGGCGCCGCCGACATCCCGGCCACAAGGCTGCTGGGCCAAGCCCCGGCCGGGCTGAACGCCACCGGCGAAGGCGACATCCGCAACTACTATGACCGGATCGCGGCGGAGCAGCGGGTGACGCTGGGCCCGGCCCTGCGCCGGCTGGACGAAGCGCTGATCCTGAGCGCGCTCGGGAGCCGGCCGCCGGAGATCCGGTCCGAATGGGCGCCGCTGTGGCAGCTCGGGGCGGGGGAGGTGGCGGCGATTGGCAAGACCAAGGCCGAGACCAGTGCGCTCTACGCCGCGTCCGGGCTGATCCCGCCCGAGGTGCTGGCCCGGGCCGTGCGCAACCAGGTCGTCGAGGACGGCACCTATCCCGGCATCGAGGCGGCCTTCGGCGGGGCAGGCGAGGGCGCGGAGACAACCGCCTGACGCCCGATTCGTCCCCTTCTTTTCTCATTGCCGGGCTTGACCCGGCAATCCAGGGGCGACCAGTGCCGGTCTCGACATTCTCTGGATCACCGGGTCAAGCCCGGTGATGACAGATGAAGGGCTGAAGCCGCTTCGCCCGCCCGCATCCCAAGGAGATCCCATGCTCATCACCGATACGGTGACGCTGGTCGGCGACCGGCGCACCACGCAGGACGGCTATCTGGTCGCGGCCGCCCGTGTCGCCCGCACCGGCGTCCAGACCTACAGCGGCGCCGAGATGGGCCGCACCGACCTCGCCACCGTGCGGGTCTGGCGGCCCGAAGAAGAGGTGTTTGCCGCCGACGCCCTGGCGTCGATGGCGCACCGCCCGGTCACGCTCGATCACCCGGCCGAGCCGGTCACCGCCGCCAACTGGAAGGCGCACGGCGTCGGCCAGGTCGGCGGCGAGGTGGCGCGGGACGGCGACTATATCCGCGTGCCGCTGGTGCTGATGGACCATGCGGCCGTCGACGCCGTCGTCGCCGGCAAGCGGCAGCTCAGCGTCGGCTACGCCGCCGAGATCGACTGGACCCCCGGCACCACGCCGGCGGGCGAGGCCTATGACGCCGTGCAGCGCCGGATCCGCGCCAACCACCTGGCGGTGGTCGACGCCGCCCGCGCCGGCCCGGCCTGCCGCATCGGCGACGCCTGGAATGGTGCGGCACCCATCCCGCCGGCAGCGCCTGTGGACGAGGTCGCAGCGTTGCGGGCCGCATTGGAGGCCAAGGACGGCGAGATCGCGGCGCTGACCGCCCGCTTGCGCGACGCCGAACTGAGCCCGGCCCGGCTGGACCAGGCGGTGGCCGCCCGCGCCCTCCTGCTGGCCGAGGCCCGGCGGGTCGGCGGCGAGGCGCTGGCGGTCGAGGGTCGCGGCGAGGCTGAGATCCGCCGCGCCGCCGTGGCCGCCCGGATCGGCGACGCCACCGTCCGCGACATGAGCGACGCCGCGGTCGAGGGCGCCTTCCGGGTGCTGGCCGCCGCGGCCGGCCCCGCGGGCCCGGCGGGCTCCGCCCGGCCCGACCCGTTGCGGCAGGTCCTGGCCGAGCGGCCGGTCCCGGGCGACGCCCGGGCCGAGGCGCTGCGCCGGCGCGACGCCCGCCTGACTGGTGCCTGGAAAGCAACCGCGGCCTGAGCCGCCTGCCATCAATGAGAGGAGAGACGGATATGGCCGTCGTGCAGAACAGCTACAGCGAGACCATGCGCCCGGCCATGGCCGGTATGGCTGCCAACTTGACCAATGCCGATGCCGACACCCGCATCGTCGAGACCTCCGCCGGCATCGGCTTCGGCCTCGCCGTCGGCCAGGGCGCCGGAGCCAAGGGGGGCGTGCTCGGCGCCGCCGCGGCCGCCGGCTTCGTCGGCATCTCGATCCGCGACGTCGTGCTCGACCCGCGCGACGGCGACATCTATCGGCAGGGCGCCAGCAGCGCCGTGCTGACCGAGGGCGACATCTGGGTGGTGACCGGCGGCGCCGTCGCGGCCGGCGACAATGTCGTGTTCGAGGCCGCGACCGGCATCCTGTCCAGCCTGCCGGCCGACGCCACCCATTTCGCCATCGCCGGCGCCCGCTGGATGACCGGCGCCGCCAATGGCGGCCTGGCCGTGGTGCGCCTGGGCGGCGCGCTGCCCTCGGTCTGATCCGGACCTTCCGACGCCCAGCCCTTCGAAGGAGCCTTCCATGTTCGCATTCGACGCCCAGCAGGCGCTGGGCTTCCTCGTCTCCCAGACCGCCAGCATCGAGGCGCAGGTCTACGAGATCCAGTATCCCGACATTCAGTATCCGGCGCTGCTGCCGGTCGACACCTCGGCCAATCCCTGGGCCAGGAGCGTCACCTTCTTCTCCACCGACAAGGTCGGCCAGGCCGACTGGATCAACCACCAGGCCAAGGACATCCCGCTCGCCGATGTGGAGCGCGCGCAGCACGACCGTCCGATCGAGATGGCGGCGATCGGCTACCGCTACACGCTGCAGGAGCTGGGCCAGGCGATGATGGTGCCGGGCACCAATCTTTCGGCGGATCGGGCCGCGGCAGCCGTCCGTGCCTATGAGGAGTTCATGGACGGCCTCGCCCTGCGCGGCGTGCCGCCGAGCGGCGTCGTCAAGGGCTGGACCGGCCTGATCAACGACCCGAACGTCACCGCGGGCCTCGTCCTCAATGACGGCAGCGGGGCGTCGACCTTGTGGGCCGACAAGACCCCCGACCAGATCCTGCGCGACATCAACGCCCTGCTGACCGGCGTCTATCAGGGGTCGCTCACGGTGGAGATGGCGGACACGCTGCTGCTGCCGGTGGCCCGGTTCACCGCCCTGGCCGACACGGCGCGGAGCGGCTTCTCCGACACGACCATCCTCGAGTATCTGCGCCGCAACAACACCTACACCGCGATCACCGGCGCGCCGCTGACGATCCGGGCCGTGCGCGGGCTGGAGAATGCCGGGGCCGGCAACGCCGCGCGGATGGTCGCCTATCGCCGCGACCCGCAGGTGGTCCGGCTGCACCTGCCGATGCCGCACCAGTTCCTGGCGCCGTCGCCGTCCGGGCCGCTGACATTCGACGTTCCGGGCATCTTCCGCACCGGCGGGGTCGAGATCCGGCGGCCGAAGGCTTTCCGCTACGCCGACGGCATCTGAGCCGCCTGTCCGATCATGCGCCCGGGGCGGCCGTCTGACGGCGGTTTCTGCGCTTCCGGTGCTCACGGACTTTAACGTCCGCTGCGCGCCGGTTCTCGATACCACCGCCAGCCGACTCACCCCGAACGCATGCTCGAACAGGCTTCGATCTCTTCCCAATTCTTCGGAGAACGGTCATGCGCGTCACCAACATCTCGCCCGGGCCGCGCTTTCTGCATGCGCAGGGCGAGGCGCGGCTGCTGGAGCCGGGCGAGACCGCCGAGCTCGAGCTGAGCGCGGCGGAGGCGGCCGGCGTGCGGCGGCAGGTCGAGGCCGGGGTGCTGGCCTGGGCCGAGCCGCCGGCGGCAGCAGGGCCGAAGGCGGTGAACCGAGGGTTCGGCAGGCACTACATCATCGGTGCCGGCGGCGATGTCCTGGCCGGCCCGATGCGCAAGGAGGAGGCCGCGGCGGAGCTGGCCCGGCTTCTGGGGCAGGGAGGCTGACGATGGACGAACCGACCCCCGCCGATCTCAAGGCCCGCTTCCCGGGCTTCGCCGCCGTCGCCGACGCCGTGGTGCAGTCGGCGCTGGACGAGGCGGCGCTGCAGGCCGGCGCCGACTGGGCCGGCGGGGCCGATATCCGGCTCGGCCGGCTGCTCCTCGCCGCCCATATCCTGACCCTGGACGGGCAGGGCAGCGGCGCCGAGGCCGCAGCGGCCGCCGCCGGCGGGTTCCGCCGGATGCGCAGCGGCGCGCTGGAGCTGGAGCGCGCCGACACGGCCGATGCCGGCCCCGGCGCGCTGGGCTCGACCGGCTACGGCCGCCGCTTCCTCGAGCTGATGCGGCGCAACGTGCCGGCCGTCGCGGTGGTGTAGCGGCGAGTGGGACGTCTGGAAACCTTGGTTCTGACGTCCCACGTTTTCTGACAGCGTGTTTCCCGTATGATACAAATCCACGATCGAGCGATGTCAGGAGCGGATCATGGGCGGACCCGCGAACAAGATCGAAAAGCGCAAGAGCGATGGGGGCAAGATCGTCTACCCGGCCAAGTCGGGCAAGGCGCAGGATCTTGGTGCCCTGCGCAAGCGGGTGATGCGCATGACAAAGGACGCGCGTGCCGTCCTCGCCAAATGAGCCGATCTGGCTGACCGCCGATGATCTGATCGAGACCAACAAGGACGAAGTCTCGGAAACCGGAGAAACCCATCTTCTCCGAGACCGTCCGGTTGGGTCTGCATCTATTGATGGGCGTCGCCCAGAACCATGCCTTCGAGCAGGGGAACAAGCGTACCGCGTTGACGGCTGCGCTCATGTTCATCGAGGCCAACGGATACGCGCTGGATCTCGGCGAGGATACGACCTGGCTCGGTGAGCTGGTGCTGGCGGTGATCGAGCACAATGCCGACCTCGAGCAGCTCGAACAGGCGATCAGAGGCTGCGTCGTCGATCCTTCGTAGCCATCTCAATCACGCGTGAAACAGGGCCGCCTTCCAAGGCGGCCCTGGTCTTTCAAGGAGGGCACCATGTCCCTGCTGAACGGACCCCTGCGCGCAGCGTTCGGCGCCGCCTTTGCGCCGCTGCTGCTCGACGGCACGCTGCATGTCGCGGCCAAGGACGCGGACGGGCAGGTGATCCGGCCGCCAGTCTTCGCCGGTATCCCGGTCAAGGGCCATCGCGACGAGGTCGGCGACCGGCAGCGGGCCGATTGGAACATCCCGGACCGGGCAGCTCGGCTGATCGTGCTGCAGGCCGGTGTGACGCCGGAGCCGACGGCGGACGACGAGATCACCCTGGCCGGCGGCCGCTGGCGGATCGGCACGGTCGAGCGCGACCCGGCCGGTGCCGTCTGGATCCTGACCGGGATGCCTGCCTGATGGCCCGGGTCACTGGTACGGGCAGCCGTCTCCGCGGCCTGGTCCGGATCGGGCCGGCCATGCGGATGCAGATCGACAAGGCGTTGGCCGAAGCCGCGCGGCGCATCCAGGCCGAGGCGCGGTCTCGCCTGCGGAAGACGCCGGGCGGGGTCGAGGTCGAGGTCACAGTGTCACGACGGGGCGAACTGGCGGTGGACGTGGTCGCCGCCGGACCCGACGCCGTGGAGCTCGAATACGGCAGCGCCGGGACCGCCGCACGGCCCTTTCTGCGCCCCGCGGTCGAGGCCGTTCGCGCCGATATCGACGATCTGATCACGCGCGCCGTGCGGAAGGCGACGCAGTGAGAGACAGACCATAGCGGAGACGCAACGATGCCCTGGTTCGCCTTCACCACCGATTTCGATTTCCGCCCGGCCCGCCGCATCATCCTGGCCTATCGCGCCGGGACGACGCTGCTGATCCCGACCGCGGCGGCCGATGCCGCCGAAGCCGCCGGCGCCGGCCGGCGCACGCTGAAGCCGAAGGAGTCTGCGCATGAGCGGCCGTGACCTGTCCGGCCCGCTGCGCCAGGCCGTCGTCGCAGCCCTGCTGGCCGATCCGGGCGTGACCGCCCTGGTCGGGACGCGCGTCTACGACTATGTCGCGGCGTCGCCGACCTATCCCTTCCTGCGCTGCACCGTCGCGACGGCGACGCCCTGGGAGGCGACCGGGGCGGTCCGCGGGGCGACATCGACGGTGCAGGTCGACGCCTTCACCAAGGATTACAGCCGGGCGACGGCCGAGCAACTCGCCGCCGCGGTCGCCGCGGCGCTGGACGAGGCCGACCTCGATCTCGATGGGGCCACCCTGCTGTCGCTGCAATGGCGGCAGACCCGCCTGCTCGACGACCCGGCCGACCAGGGTGTCGCCCACGGCGTGATCGAGTTTGAAGGCATCGCTGCGCTGTAGCGCCCGGTTCATTCCGTGCCGCCCGCCGGCATGCCCCGACCCCGCCGCGTGCGGGGTTTTTCATGTGAGGAGATCTTCAAGATGGCTCAGGCCAAGACCTTCAAGTTCAGCGACGTCATGATCCTGCTCGGCGACGGGGCGACCCCGACCGAGACCTTCGCCGCGCCCTGCGGCCTGACCGAGCTGGGCATGACGATCGCCACCGATACCAATGAGAGCATCATCCCGGATTGCGAAAACCCGGACGACCCGGCCTGGAAGATCACCGACATCTCCGCGCTGCAGATGACGCTGTCCGGCCAGGGCATCCTGGATCGGAACGCGCGCAAGACCTGGGAAGACTGGGCCTTCTCCGGCGTCGAGAAGACCGTGCGCTGGATCTACGACGTTACCGCGGCAGATTTCGGCGGCTATTACCAGGCACCGGCGATCCTGACCAACTACCAGGTCACCGCCCAGCGCGGCCAGCGGGTGACGGTGCAGATCGCCGTCACCCTTAACGGCAAGCCGACCTGGACGGCAGTCGCCTGACCCGGAGAAGCAGGATGGCCACGGGAACGCAGCCTAACATCGCCGCCGAGGTGGTGCTGAACTGGGCGGACGGGGACTATCTGTTCGCCCTGAAGCTGAAGCAGATCGAGGAGCTTCAGCGACTCTGCCGGGCCGGCCTGGGCGAGATCGCGCAGCGGCTGTTCTCGGGCCGCTGGTACGCCGCCGACGTGGTCGAGACCATCCGTCTCGGCCTGATCGGCGGCGGCCTCCCGCCGGCGCGGGCGCGGGAGCTGGTCGAGACCTATGTCGATGGCCGGCCCGTCGCCGATCCGCGCGACGCCAACAACGCGCTGGCGGTTGCCCAGGCGGTGCTGGGCGCCGCTTATTTCGGCGTCGCCGAGGCCCTGGGCGAGGACAAGGCCGGCGACGGGGAGGGCGGGGATCAGCCGGGAAAAGAGGAGGCCGCGACGGAGGACGGATCGACGTCGCGGCCTTCTACGGCCAGGGACTCGCTCTCGGCCTCTCCCCCCGAGAGATCGGGGGGCTGAGCCTGGCCGAGTTCCTGATCGCCGGCCGGGCCTATGCCCGGCTGTCGGATTCGTCGCCGGCCGCGGCGCCGTCGGAGGAGGGGTTCGCGGCGATGGTGGACGCGTTGCGGGACATCGGCATGGCCGACGTCGTGGTTTAGGGTGTGAGGCGCGGCGGCGTGTGGTTCAGAGACACACGCTGTCGAACCATCCGCGTATTCCCGTCAGATGGCCCGCCTCATCCGCGTCCCAGGCCACGTTTGCCTCATCGACGCAGATGATCGACGAGATGCGATACAGGGCAGCCCGGCGTCCCGGATTGGTCTCGAAGCGATGTCGGACCAGCGCGGCGACCAACTCGCTTTCGCTCGATCCAGGTGGGTACCAACTCTCCAGGCGACTCTGAAACTCCGGCTCCGACGCCCGAGTGAAGTTCGACGACTCCTTCGCCAGTAGCGACGGATACGGCGTGAAGGCGCCGTCTCCCCAGAGAATGAGCAGGAACAGGAAAACCAGGCCGAGGAGCCCGATCAGCAGGATCCTGAGTGATAGATGGAGAATGGCGAACACGATCTTGTTCACCGCTTTCCGCGTTCTTCCGACGGGGCCGTCGCGCCCGCCCGGGACGCTCAGGGATCGTCCGGTGTCGAAGGGCGATTGCCAGTCGAAACCCATGTCAAATGCCGCGGCCTCGTCCGCCTGAAGCCGACAGCGTCCTGCGGTCGATGTCCCGGCGGAACTCATCGATGTTGTCCCAGGTCCATAGGGTTCCGTCCAGAGTCGCCTCGACCGACCCGTCGGTGAAGACCGAATAGCCGATAGGCCCATAGCTGTTGCGAGAGGCGAATGCACGGGGCGCCCCGATGACGACGGGCGTTGATCGCCACGGCTTTGCCCCAGACGGCTGGGGTAGCGCGAATTCGTGACCGCAGTGGCGGCAGACCAGGGCCGCTGCCGAGACCGTTTCGACGCAGCGCGGGCAGGTCTTGACGGGACCCCGCGGCAGCCGTTTGAGCGCAAACAGGATGATCAGAGGAAAGAAGCCGAACAGAAAGCCGAGGATGAACCAGCCGACAACATTTCTGCCTCGGATATACGCCACGATGGCAGTGACCAGGGCGAAACAGAACAGGATGAAGAGCCGTTCAGCGGACACGGTCGTTTCCCTCAATATCGAATCCAATCAGCGCCGGTAAGGCTTCCAATATCTCTTCCAAACTGCTGCCGCGGGTCACGGCAGACCGCCCTTGTCGCCCTGGCGGCTGGATAGCGACATCACGTCTCGGTCCAGAGGACCGTGCCGGCTCAGCCAGCAACCGAAAGCAACCGGCGAGCGCCCGTGAGGCGTCCTGGTCTCCAACCTTCCGACGGAACAATTCCAGAACTCCAGCCGAGAGTCCAGACCCACGATCTGGCTGAAGGAGGCTTCATGGCCATCAAGACGGATGGGATCACCGTCGAACTCAGGGCGAACACTGTACCGTTGGAGCGAGGCCTGGCAACTGCCGGCGCCGCGACGGAACGCGCTGAAAGACGCATGACGCAAGCGGCTCGGAACGGCGCCGACATACGGGCGCAGCAAGCCGGCAAGGCGGCTGCGAAAATGCAGGCCGTTTACACTGGAGCAATGCCCCGTGACGGGATGCAGGGCCTGGGGACTCAACTGCTGAAAGCCCAGTCGGTGGCCGAAGCCCGGCGACTGTTCAGCGTCGAGGATCTGTCACCTGCGCGCATCCGGTCGGATCCGCGGTCTCGGATCCAGGTAGCCAGCGCTTTAGACTGGGTGAAGGACGGGATAGGTTTCGTCGCCGATTTGACCTCCCTCTCAGATTTCTTTCCCAGCAGTTCCAATCCGGCGCAAAGCGCCCTCACCCGAGAGGCGGTGGCGCAGCGGCTCGGACACTCGATCCCGGAGACCGAAGAACGTGCTACGGCCATGTCGCCTAGTGAAGCGACACTGGAAAGGGATCGGGTGGACAGCGCCATTCTGACGGAACGCGGCAAATATCAGAATGAGATTAGAGATCTATTTTCGGATCTTGGTTGGCAGTTGCCTCTCTATCGAGATTTGCTGAACAAGCAGAATGAACAGGTCCAATTCAGAAAAAACATGTTTGGAGAAAATCAGGAGCAGATTTATGGTAATGACGAAGATCTAAAGCGTATTGAATACACAAAAGATGTTGTGGCATTCTTTGACGAGAATGCCGGTAAAGATTTGGCGGATATCGACTTTGTTGATCTGTATTCCAAGATCGGGAGAGCGCCAGGCGACACCGGTCTTCCGATCTATGCGGCGGCGGACAAGCAAAGAGATTTTCGAGAGTGGTTGGGCTTGGTCCAAGGGCAGAGGGCCGTGCTTGCCGCCCGTCTGGCGAACGGAACACAGATACCCGGCGACACGGGAGGAGAGACGACGGAGACAGTACAGCCGACAATCGCGCCGACCACCCCCGCCAGGGACAAGAGCGACTACACCATCGTCCCGACCCCTCGCCCCGATCGCGCGACCGGGGGCGCGGTGCGTCGTCCTTCGGCCGGCGAGATCGAACCGGTTGGCCGTTCCTCCTTGTTCCTGTCCGACCAGGAGAAATTCGCCGGCTTGCTGGAAGCGGCCGTGCCTCTGATCGCCACTTATAGGGCCGAGCTGGAGGCGCTGACCGTCCAGGAGGCTGTGCACGACGCACAGCTGAAAGCTGGCATCATCACGCAGGCGGAGCACACGAAGGCCCAAGACGAGGCCAAGACGCGACAGAAGGAGGTGGCTGAAGCCATCACCGCCGTCGGCGACGTCTTCACCAACGGCATCAAAGGGGCCAAGGATTTCAACGACGCGCTGGACAGCATCGGGCTCGGCCTGCTGGACCTCGCAGGCAAGGGGCTGTTCGGGCAGGGCGCGCTCGGCGGCGTGTTCAATCAGCTCTTCGGCGTGGATAGTGGCGGGGCCGGGCTGCTGAGCTGGCTCGCCGGGCCGTCCGATGCTTCATCAGGCGGTTCAGCCGGCGGCGTGGTGTGGGGCGGGATCGGAAGCCTTTTCGGAAGTCTCTTCGGGGGACTGTTCGGTGGCAGCCGCGCCGGCGGCGGCCAGGTGCTTCCCGGAAAGCTCTACCAAGTCGGCGAGACCGGCCGGGAATGGTTCGCCCCGTCGGTGCCGGGCCAGGTGATCCCGAACCACGTCGTCAAGGCGGCGGCCGGGAGCGGCGGCGGATCGAGCCAGCCGATCACCTTCAACATCTCCATGGCCGGCGCCAATGGCGACCGCACCATCGCCGAGATCGCCGCGGCGGCGGTCAAGCGGGGCCTGACCAGCGTGCCCGAGATCAACCGCCAGCACCGGATCCGCTTCGCATGAGCACGCCCATGATCATCTATGACTGGCCGGCGGTCCTGGTCGCCAATGCCGAGACCTTCCGGATTGACGCGCGCACCCGCTCCGGCGGCGAGACCATCTCCGGCCGCGAGCAGGTCGTCACATCGAATCTCGGCCGCTGGGTGGCGCAGCTGACCGTGCCGCTGCGCACGCCGGCCGTGTTGGGCCCCGCGACTGCCGCGACGGCAAACTGATCCCGGTGGTTGGCAATATTCCCTATAGCGACCGGTCGCTATGCAGCGACGGCACTGGTTCAGGCAGGGTGGTATCGCGCCGAAGATGGCGGCGCCAACGGCGGCCGGTGCCGCGACGATCCGGATCGTCAACGGATCGACCGTGCTGCCAGTGCTCGAAGCAGCTCCCTCGGCCTCTCGCCGCTCGACATCGGCCGCATGAGCCTGGCCGAGTTCCTGCTGGTCGGCCGGGCCTATGCCAGGACCGTGGATCCCGCCGGTGCCCCGGCCGCGGCGTCGCCGACCGATGACGCCTTCGACGTGATGCTGGCGATGGCCCGGGAGACCGGGTTTCTGGCGGGATGAGGGCCGAGGCCGTTCAGTGTCGGCAGATCGCCTCCACTGCGTCGGCGGCGGCGGAGATCTGCGCGATCCGCTCATCCGAGCCTTTGTCGAGGGCCTCTTTCACCGCGCGGAACCGGCCGGCGATCGTCTCGAGCGAGGCCTTCAACTCCGGGCTCACCGTTTTCGCAATGGCGAGCTGCAGGATCAGGGCGGCAACCTGGGCCTCGTGCAAACTCAGTGCCTTGATCTGTTCGAGGGAGGCGATCTGCCCGGTGATGCCGGCGTTAAGCCCGAGGGAGAGCGCCTGGCACTGCTGCGGGGTCTGCCCGGCGGCCGGCAGAGAGACGGCCGCCGCCAGCAGCATCGCGAGCATAGCCACTCGGCGTCGTTGAAAGTTGTGCATTCATAAATTCATCCCCCCAAAATAGAAAAGAACTGTCTCACATTCCCGCCCGCGGGTCGAGGCCTCTCCCGGCTGGTCGGAATCGGTCGCCTCGACGGCTGACACGGTGCGCCGACCTTTAAATCCTATCCAGCGTCCCACACGTCCCGGCCGGATGTCGAGCCGGGTCCAGCTTCGAGGTGTCCATGGCCGTCACCGCCGACCAGATCACCGTCGAAATCACGGCGGTGTACGACCAGTACGAGCGGACGATGGTCCAGGTCGCCGCCGTCACCAGCCGCAACATGGCGGCGGTCTCACCAATGCCCGAGATCAACCGCCAGCACCGGATCCGCTTCGCATGAGCACGCCGATGATCATCTACGACTGGCCGGCGATCCTGATCGCCAATGCCGAGACCTTCCGGATCGACGCGCGCACCCGTTCCGGCGGTGAGACCATCTCCGGCCGCGAGCAGGTCGTGACATCGAATCTCGGCCGCTGGGTGGCGCAACTGACCGTGCCACTACACACGCCGGCCAAGATCCGGGCCATGCGGTCGCTGCTGGCCCGCCTCGACGGCCGGACCAACGCGGTCCGCGTCGGGCCCTGCGACTGCCGCAACGGCAACCGGCTGATTCCGGTGGTGGACGACATCCCCTACAGCGATCGGTCGCTGCACAGCGACGGCTCCGGTTTCAGGCAGGGCGGCGCCGCGCCGACCTTGGCGGAGCCGGCCGCGGCCGGCGCCACGACGATCCGGATCGTCAACGGATCGACCGTGCTGCCGGTGCTGGAAGGCAGCTTTCTCGGCCTTGGCGGCCATCTCCATGTCGTCGTCGGCGTCGACCCGGAACCGAACGAGGAGACGGTGCTCGACATCCGGCCGAAACTGCGCGCCGGCGCCGCCGAGGGGGCTACGGTCGAATGGTGCCGTGCCCGGGCGCCGATGCGGCTGTCGACCGACGACAGCGGGGCCTTCGAGCTGCAGCTCGCTCGCACCGGCACGGCGACGCTGGACCTCGTGGAGGTGTGGTGACATGGCCTTCTTCCCGACCCCTCCGCCGCCGCTCGAGGATCCGGTCCGCGCCCAGGCGCGGGGCCAGCATGTGGTCTGCGCCCTGTTCGTGACCTTCGCCTTCAGTGGCGGCACCCTGCAAGTGTGGGAGGGCGACGGCCCGATCTGGCGCGGCGGCGTCGACTGGATCGGCATGGGGCAACGGGTCGACGGCAGCGGCAATCCGCTGCAGTCGATCGACGGGCTGGAGCAGGCGGCCAACGGCACGGCGCCGCAGCTCAGCCTGACGCTGAACGGCGTCGACTCCACCGTCGTAGCGGCGGCCAAGAGCACGGACCCGGACAAGATCGAAGGACGCGACCTGACGGTGCAGATCGGGTTCTACGACGCCACCATCCCGGGGGGACTGGTGCCGCTCGGAGAACTTCTCACGCTCGGCATCTGGACCATGCAGAAGCCCAGCTTCACCGCGACCGGCCCGACGCTGCGGACCATCAGGCTGCCCTGCGAGACGCTGTTCGCGCAGCGGAGCCGGGCGCCGTTCGGGCTGCTGACCGACCGGGACCAGCAGCGCCGATTCCCAGGCGACCTCGGCTGCCAGTTTCCGCCGAAGCTCGTCGACCGCGACGTGGCGTGGCCGCGTCACTGACTCAGGAGACACCTATGCAGTTCGATGAATTATGCGCTCTCGTCGGCGCGCTGCGGACCCGTGTTGCCGAACTGGAGGCCAAGGAGGAAGCGCGGGCCGAGCGCGAGGCGAAGACCGTCGCGACCGGCAGCGGCCTGCCCGTCAACCCGCGCAGCCCCAGCGGCGGCAGGCCGATCAGCGTGGCGGATCGAAATCGGCTCTCCTGATGTCCTCGCTTCTCGCCGATCTCGCCGTCCACCAACGTGTCGGCAACACGACGCCGTTCGTGCTCGGCAGGATGGATTGCAGCCTCTGGGCGGCGGACTGGGTGCTGCAGCGGACCGGAATTGATCCGGCGGCCAGTTGGCGTGGCGCCTATCGCACCGAGCGCGAATACGTGCGGCTGCTGCTGGCCGAAGGCGGCCTGGTCCGTGTCGCCGCGAGCGCCATGAGGCGCATCGGTGCAAGGCTTGTCGCGCCGCCGGACGCCCGGGCCGGCGACATCGGCATCATCGTCACCGGGAGGGGCCCGGCGCTGGCGATCCGCGGGCAGCTCGCCTGGATGGCCAAGACCGGCGACCAGTTATCGACCACGCCGCACGCTTCGTTCGCCTGGAGGTTCTGATGCCGGCTGCACTTCCTCTCGCGATCGGTGCGGGCAGCGCCTTCGTCGGGGCCGCCGGCGCGGCAGCCGGCGCGGCCGGTGCGGCCGGCTTCCTCGGCCTGACCGTGACCGGGTGGACGGCCATCGGCGTCGGCCTGTCGATCGCCGGGACGCTGGCGCAGACGCTGCTGGCCCAGACGCCGGACAAGCCGAAGATGCAGGACGGCGATGTCAGCGTCAAACAGGCCATCCCGCCGCGGACGCGTCTGTACGGCCGCCAGCGCCTGGGCGGCGTGTTCCTCTACTACGACAGCACGCCGGACGGCGATCTGAAGACGTTGATCTGCCATGCCGCGCATGAGTGCGACGCGCTGGAAGAGCATTGGCTGAACGACGAGCGGGTGCAGGTCGATGACGGCGTGGTCACCGATGACCCATGGGGCAAGTTCGAGGTTGTCACGATCGTGCATTGGCCCGGCGCGCCGGACCAGAGCATCACCGACATCGACGACGATTTCTGGACGACGGATCACCGTGGCCGCGGCCTGTGCTGCACCTATGTGAAGTATGCCGACCTCAAGGACGAGGATCAGATCAAAGTCTTCCCGTCCGGGCCGCCGCCGTACCGGACGGTGCTGCGGGGCGCCAAGGTCTTCGACCCGCGCGCGGCGGGGACCGGTCCTGCAGACCAGGACATCGACGACGAGGCGACCTGGACCTGGTCGGACAATGCGGCGCTGGTGGTCCTGGACTACATGACGCGCCTGGAGCGGGGCGTTCCGGTCGGCTTCGGCATCGCGCTCGACCGGATCGACCTGGACAGCTTCGCGGCCGCCGCCGACATCTGCGACCAGGAGATTCCGCTGAAGGCAGGCGGCACCGAGAAGCGCTGGCGGGCCTGGGGCGCCTATGAGCTGACCGAGGACCGCAAGGCAGTGCTGCAGGATCTGCTGGACGCGTGCGGCGGCCGGATCATCCAGGGACCGGACGGCAGGCTGGGCCTGACGGTCGGCGCGCCGGGGCCGACCGCCGCGGTCACGCTGACCGAGGACCATATCCTCGAATGGGACCTGAACCAGGGCAAGCCCGCGATCGAGCGCATCAACGAGGTGCGGGCGACCTATGTCAGCCAGGCCTGGGAATGGACGGAGACCGAGGCCGGCATCCAGCTCGACCAGGCGGCGATCGACCGCAACGGCGTCGAGAGCAGCCAGGTCAAGCTGCGCTTCGTCCCGTCCGAGAGCCAGGCCCAGCGCGTCGCCAGGGAGGTCCTGAGGCGCGGCAATCCCTCGCATACCGGCCGCATCCGGACGATGCTGGCCGGGCTCGATGCCTGGGGCGAGCGGTGGATCCGGCTGCAGATCGCCGAGCTCGACATCGACGCGCTGTTCGAGATCACCAGCATGAGCCTCAACCAGGCCGACATGACGGTGAGCCTGGAGGTGACCAGCTACGACGCCTGGTGGGAGTGGACCGCGGCGACCGATGAGCAGGACCCCGCCATCCCGCCGCCGAACAGCGACGACGATGCCGAGGTGCCGGTACCGGAAAACGTCACGGTCGCCATCGCGCATCGCCTCTACAACACGCAGACGCCCGTCGCGGTCGGCGTCGTCACCTGGGACCCGCCGCCGCGGTCGGTCTATGTGGCGAAGGCCCGCTATCGGCCGGTGACCGATCCTGCTGCTCCCTGGCAGCCGCTGCCGGTGGCGCAGGACGACAATCAGGTCGAGACCTTCCCGCTGGAGGACGGCACGGCCTATGAGGCGCAGGTGCGGTTCATCGGGCCACGGGGATCGGGCAGCGACTGGTCGGCGCCGCCCGCGACCTTCACCGCGGTGGCCGATCCGGTGGCGCCGGCATCCCCGATCAGCCTGACCGCGCAGGCGAATGTGCCGGCTACGGGGCAGGTGACCGTCTCCGCCAAGGCGCCGAACGATCCGCGGCACCTGTCGCTGCGCTTCTTCCGGAACGGCAGCAACAGCTTCGCCGGGGCGACGCTGATCGACGGGCCGCTGTATTGCGCGCCGCTGTCGACCCAGACCCATGTCGATACGCCCCCGGCGGCCGGCGACTGGTACTATTTTGCCACGTCGTCGAACTGGAGCAACGTCGAGAGCGCGCCGCTTGGCGGCGTCCTGGCGGAGGTGTCGCCGGCGGCGCCGGCGATCACCAGCCCGGCCGGGCCGATCAGCAGCTACGACAAGCGGCCCGCGGTGGCCGGCAACGGCGCCACGGCCGGAGCATCGATCAAGCTCTACGCCAATGCGGTGCAGGTCGGCACCGCCACGGCCGCCGGCGACGGCAGCTGGACGGTGACGCCCTCGACCGATCTCGGCATCGGCGCCAACGCCATGACGGCGAAGCAGACCGTCGGCGGCAACGAGAGCGTGGCTTCAGGCTCGGTGGCGATCACCGTCGTCGCGATCGACGCCGACGCCTGGGCGATCATCACGGCCATGACGAACCGGCCGGACTTCGTGCGCCAGTCCCTGATCAAGACCCTGGTCGATGCGCTGAAGTCGGCCGCCGTCTGGACCAGGATCGACCGGCTGTTCGTCCTGGCGGCGCATGACAGCCAGGCGTCGCTGCTGGAGTGGAAGAGTCACGCGACGGGGCTGACGGCGACCACCGTCACCACGGCGCCGACCTTCACCGCGGATCGCGGCTGGCAGGGCGGAGGCGCCGGCGCGACGGCGGGCGGCTATCTCGCCGGGACGTTCAGCGCCACCGTCGGATCCAACCAGTTCCTCCAGGACAGCTCGCATCTTGCGGTCTGGACCAACCTGGCATCCAGCGGCAGCGTGCAGGGCACCTATCGCGAGGCTGGCGGAGGGCAGGCGCTGATCGCGTGCAGGAACCCGACGGCGGTGCTGTGGTGCATGTCCAATGCGGCCGCCGCCGACATTCCGGCCCAGACCGGCGCCGGCACCGGTTTCTACGCCTGGAGCCGTCAGGCTTCGGCCGGCTACACCGCCTATCAGGACGCCAATTCAATGCCGGTGACCCGCGCGTCCGCGGCGTTGGCCTCCGGCGCCTTTCATGTGCTGCGCGGCGGTTCGGGCTTTTCGAATGCCAGGGTCTCCGCCGCCTGCTGGGGCGGCGGCCTGAGCGGTGCCGAGGTCGCCGCGCTGCGCACCGCCTTGAACGGCTACATGGTCGGCGTCGGCGCCGCTTGATCCCGCCGCCACGGCGGTTCTACCCGATAACCTGATGGAGCGATGCCGCCATGGCCACGCCGAATGTTGACGAGATCTGGGCGGACTACAACCCCGACGGCTCGGTCCACGAGCCGAACAAGGTGGACGTCCGCCGCTGGGGCCGGTTCCTCGAGGCCATCGCCACGGCCGCAGGCATGAAGACCTATCCCAACAAGGGGGTCATGGATGCCGACCTGACGCAGGAGGACGGCACGCCCGCGCTGCTGTGGTCCGATCCGACCGCGGCCAACAATTTTCCGACCGTCTGGGTGTTCAACGACTCCCTGAATCAGTGGATCGCGGGCGTAGACCGAATCTCATCCATTGAAACGCGGATCGACGTTACCAACGGCGACATCGACGACATCAAGACCGGTGTGCCTGGCCTGCCTGCTCGAGCCAACTTCAAGGCGAAAACCGGTTACGGGCAGACCTGGACGACAATCTCGAATCCGGCCACGCGCTGGACTATCACCGCGACGGAAGCTTCCTATAAGATCGACACGACCGGGGCACTGCCGCAGGTATGGCCGGTCGGGGTAAAGATGCCTTATGACCTGGTCCCAGGAGACACAATCGAGGCTGAGTTCAAACTCACCGCCGGCACGATCGGCGGGGACGGTGGGCCGTTCATCGGCACCGACACCGCAACTTCGGGCGATATCTCAACCGGAGCAATCCTATATCACTGGCGCAATCCTGCGGCCGGCGCCGGAATCTACGGCCAGAACTACCAAGGCGTCGGCGGCATCGTCTCAGGCTATGCCACCGTTCCGCAAGCAGGCACGGATGCGCAGCCCGCGCCGTTTGCCGTCAACGATGTTTTGAAAATCAAGGCGCAGGTGCTCTCGAACCGGAGCCTGAACCTGGAGATGTTTGTCAACGGCATCTCCAAGGTCAAGGTGTCGGCGCCCGGCGTGCTGCCGATTGGCCGTGTCGTTGTCGGCATCGTTACGCCGGTCAGTGCTTCAGCGACGCTCATCAGCGTGAAGCGGATCGGTTTCAACGGCACGGTTGTGCACGTCGACAGCGGCGCCGCGATCAGCGGCAACGGCATGCTGTCGGCGCCAGTCAAGACCTGGGACGAGGCGGTCGCCATCGCCCTCGCCAACCGGCTGTCGACACTCGATGTGAGGATCCTGTCGGCCGAGTTGCGCGCCGCGATCGTAGCGGATGACAAGGTGTTCGCCCGGTACAGGATCCGGGGCCGGGGTGGGTCACAGACCAAGATCATCAGCGCTGAGCACACTCCCGCCGACTGGACCCTGCTCGGCGGCACGACCAAGGTCTATTTCCGACCTAACAAAAACGCGGCCGGCAACGCCAACACAGCCAATTCGGGCGGGATTTACTTGATCGGCGTGGCCATGAACCCTAGGCCCTGGTACAGCCTGCCTGACAGCATCTTGCCATATAGGGGTGTTGCTCCCGCAACTCTTGAGACCGAGACTGCGGGCGGGCGGCGCGTCTCCGGGGGAAACCTCTACGTCCGCATCCCCGACAGTCTGGGAACCGTGCCAGCCGCAACGCCGATGGAAGTCAACATCAGCGAAGCCACGCTATACTGCATCGGCGCGCCGCAGATCGAGTGCGAGAACGTCGTGTTCAGCCGGGGCGGCATCTACAACGTCTATCTCGACCGGGCAACCGCGGTATTCCGTCATTGCGGCTTCGAATGGGCCGAGGTGAATGGGACCGAGGACGCTGCGGGCAACGCTTACTATCAGGACTGCTGGTGGGACGCGGCTCAGAACGACCTGGCAGCGCGCACGTTCCCGGCCGGCTATGCCGAAACCCTCTTGGCGCCGCCGGTATCTGTCTATGATCATCCAAAGATGAAACGGAGCATCAACGGGGATGCCATTTCCAATCATGCATCGAGCGTGGGCCTGCGGGCCAAGATGATCGTGATCAACCCAGACATAGTCGACTGCGGGAAGGACGGAATTGTCCCCGCGAGCTGCGACTTCAAAATCATTGGTGGTAAGATTGCCAGGTGCGCCAACGCCCAAATCGAAGTCATTGGCGGTGCCAATGCTCCTGCCGAGATCGCGATGTTTGCAGCCGGTACGGTCGAGGGCACCGACCTAGACCCCGGCGGCGTCGGCCTCTACGGCTATCTGTCGGGGGGCTATGCGGGCGGCAAGGCAATTGTCGAAATAAAGGGCGTCCACATCGGCACACCAGTCAATGGCGAGCTTTGGGGTGGCGTGAATCCCGTCTCTGGCCGCACGTCAATTCCCGCAGACTTCACAACCACGTATGTCGAGTGCACCACTGAGCGCCCGAGCGGTACCAGGGTCATCAACGACAATGGTGTAGTGACCTTCACCAAACGAGACGCTTTCAATCTTTGATCTATAGCAGCTTTTGATCTAGCGCAGCCGGAACACGACCAGGAGATCGCCCGCCTCCTCAGGCGCGAAATCCTGGTCGTCGACCTTGGCATAGATCCGGTCGACGCGATCCCCGAACAGGTCCAGAATCGCCTGAGCGGTGGGCAGGCGCGTGGCCGAGCCGACGATGTATCCGGTCTTCTCCGCGGCGACCTGCTCCGGCGACTTCCGGCCCCACTCGATTCCAATGGCAATGACAGCGCCCGGCTTGGCCACCCGGGCGATCTCCGCTGCGGCGACGTCCTTTCTGTCGGAATAGGAGATCACCCAGCCAACGATGATCACGTCGAAGGTGTTAGTTGAGAACGGCATCTCGTGCATGTCGCCGAGTTGGATGGTCGGCGAGTAGCTGATCAGATCGATCGCCGAAATGTTGCGGCGCCGGAAGCCATGCGCCACAAGATTGAAGATCTCACCCTCGGTCCGGGGGCCGATGGTCAGAACCTTCTGGTCGGCGAGACTGAGCCGCCGTGCAGCCGCCCACATCGAGATTGGATAGATGAGCCGGAGCGATCGCTCGACGTGCAGGTCCAGCATGCCCCGCAGGTTGTGTTTGATGGTGCTCGCAGCGACGCCGTCGGTGCCCGAAACTGTCCGAAGTCGCCGCAGGATCAGCACGAACCAAACGTAGCGCACTGCGCTGACAATAAAGCGCACCATCTTTGTGCGGAGCAGTTCGCGTGGAAAGTCGCTAACGATCGGCCATAGCCAATTTACCAAAGCACGGCGCAGGGACCGGCGGTGCTTAGTGGTCGAGCCATCCGCCGTCTCTGTGTCGTTGATCATTCCAATGGCCCTGTGAAATCGACGGCACCCTGTTGCGCTCGAGCGCTTATGTCAAGGCGATGCCTGGCCGCTGATCTTCTTCTCGACCGCCCGCATGCATGTCTGTCGCGCCTCTCTCGCAGCAAGCGACTCAGCAATACGATGCCCAGCCGCGTTCATTGACCGCTCGACCAAACTGAAGATGACCCAAGCCAGGGCGACAGCGCTAAGAATTGAGAGCAGCACTGCGATCCAGGGCGAGGGCTCCACGCCAACGAATGCGAAAGCCATTTCGACGACTTCCCTGGCATGAACGTGGAAAAGGTAGAGGCTATAGCTGATAGTGCCCAGCAAGACCGGAAGGCGGCCGGAGATGCGGATCGCGGTCGTCAACGTGACGAAGATCGCGATGGCCGCCAGATAGGAGACCGCATACCTGACCCAATTCTCCTCCAGGCCGAGGTCCACGGAGTAACCCAGGAGGCTAACGACAGGAATGGCCGCGGCGTAAAGCGGGAGCATCCAGATCGCGTAGCGGAGGTGGGCCTCGGAGCGGTTCACAGTCGCCTCGCGCCATAGAGTTCCCCAGAACATGATCGAGAGCGAAAGGGGGATGGCTACAGGAATCTTGCGTTCCAGATAATAGCGGGCGATGGCGAACACGACCGCGGCTCCCAGCCAAGTGAGGCTCGCCCAGAGCGTAAAGCGGGGAGCACGCAACAGACCGGCGGCAAAGACTGCCGCGCACAAGATGTAGAAGATTAGCTCGATGAACAGGGTCCAGTAGACGCCAATGACGTTGGGTTGCCCGAGCGCGGTCTGAGCCATCGTTACATTGGCCAGTATGGTGGCGGGCGACGGCAGAGATGCACCGGCCATTGCCATGAGCGCGAGATATCCAACCAACGAAAGCCAGTAGGCCGGGTACAGCCGGAAAAGTCGAGAGATCGCGAACCGCCGCAGCGTAGCGGGTCCCTTGGAAAAGCTGAATGGGATCACGAAACCGCTGATCGCGAAGAACACCACCACGCCGACTTTCCCAGGATCGATGACGTCATAGATCAGCGCCCTGACCGAGCCTGTCGCGATCGGCTGGATGTTGTGCATCAGCACCACCATCAGGGCCGCGATGCCTCGGAGAGAATCGATATAGGCGAGGCGGTTTGGCTTTGAGCCGGCCGTCATGGTTTAGCCCCTTGTGCGCTCCAGACAGGCCTTTTGTTGGGTCTTGATCGAAGCATCGTCACTCCGATCCAAAAGCCTATGAACGCAAGATTGAAAAAAATGCCGTACGCTGCAAGAAATGTATTTACTATAATTGCAGCAGATACCTGCATCACGAAGGTAATATATAATGGAAGAGCAGCGATGTCGCCTTGCAAAACCCGCTTTCTAGTGAATGAAATGAAGCCGCCAAGCAGAAGGCAGAAGATCGGCGTCAATGGTCCATAGTCAACATAAAAGGGACCGAACATCGTAGTGTACGTCCCAACACGTGGTGTAGAAAATACCAAAACATTCGCGTCGTATGTGACGCCCCACAGAGTGGCTGCGAGTCTTGGAAAAAATGAGAACCCATACAGACCCCATTGTTCGCCTTTGGTATAATGTTCAGTCAGGTAAATAAATTCTGGAACTCCATGCAATACATATTGCGCAAAAGTTGTTGCTATAAATGCGCTATCATTTTGCCAGTTCGGCAACGTTGACACGAAGTGGTAGTAATCGTTAGTGACCGGCACCAAGTGTGTGAAAGCGGAAAATTTGATGACACCTTCTACTTTCAGGCCGATCTCTGTGAGGCGGGCAATGAAAAGGAGGCCTCCGACATAAATGAGGCCAACAAATCCAAGAATGATAGCCGCCACGGCCAGCTTGGATGTTCGGCGAAAAATGATCAGGCGAGCGATCGCCAGCATGCCAATGCTCATGAACATACTCGACCGAGAGCCGATAACGATCGTGAGAAGTGGCCACAAAAGCGCGAGCCCAATGCCAGTCCACGTCCTGCCGACCTGCAATCCATTTCGCCGAGCGACTGCGTAGAGCATATACGGGACAACAGTGAATGGAACCAACAAGGTCGACGCCATCGAGAACGCATTGGATCCGGCGCTCTCGATCTTCTCACGGTTTTCCATGAACCCGGTGTCGATCGTGAGGCCGCGCAGGAAGACCCAGTCGGCCACTCGAAGGATAATGCCGAGAGTGCCAAGAACGAACGCCACCCGATACAGCAACCGGAGGTGCCGGTGCTCGTCGTCCCGATCAACCGCTGGCGTCGGAAGCGATTTGGATTCGAACAGCACCAAGCCTCCGAGAAGCGCCGCCAGACAGGATCCGAGCAAAAGGTAGGGGGCATTCGTCGCTGAGGCGTACATCTCGACCGGCGCAAGCCAGTAAATGGCCAGCCAAGCCAGGCACATCCACAGCAGCACGCTAGCGGGCGTCAATGCGCGAGGGTTGATCAGGCTGTACTCGGCAAGCCGGGTCATGTGCAATTCGCCATGGTGAATCTGGCCGATCTTGGCCGCTCCCGGCGGTGAACGCCAGTGCCTTCGCCCGCCTCCAGCGGGCTTTTTGATGCCCGCCCCTCGGCGGGCCGCCCAATCAGGAGACCGTCATGGCGGACCCCAGCCTGCCTGAACCCGGGCCGTATGCGATTCTGATGACTCTGATCGGGCCGATGGTGTCTGCCGGCGTCGGCGTCCTGATGCGCCACGCCCAGCGGGCCGCGACCGGCAAGCCGTTCTCGATCCGACGGCTATCCTTCGAACTGCCGTCGGTGATCGGGCTCGGGATCATGGGAGGCGCTCTCGGTGACTGGCTCGGAGCGGCCGAGACAGTGCGCTGGGGCCTGGCGGCGACGCTGGGCTACCTCGGCCCCCAGGTGGTCGAGGTCGTCTTCTATCGCTGGATTGCCCGGCAGGATCCGACCTGAAGATCTATTTCGGCGGCTGGCCTTGAAACACGATGCCGCCCTGTGGGCCCACGGTGCCGCCGAGATCCTTCACCAGGGGTTCGGCGGCCCGGTCGAGCACGCTGGGCTGCTTGGGTTTCGGCAGGGGAGCCGGCCCCCGCTCACCGGAGCATGCGGATAGCGCGGCCAGCAGCACGGCGACCACGATCCTCGACAGCATGTTCATGTCCGCTCCCCTTCGATGTTTCGCCGACCCCGACACCGCCACGGTGCAGCGGCAGCGACAATCCTTCAACCCGTCCCGCCTCGATCGGGCTTTTTCAATCCAGGAGATCGCTATGGCTGGACCGACCCGCGGCGAGCGGAATCTGAACCCTGGGAACATCGAGCGGAGCTCGGCCAACAAGTGGCAGGGCCGACTCTCCGACGCCGACTACCGCAATACCACCGAATACCGGCGGAACGGCGCTCGCTTCGAGGTGTTCTCGGCCGTCGAATGGGGCATCCGAGCCCTGGCCGTGCTGTTGATCGCGTATCAGGACCGGCACGGTCTGCGGACCATCAGCGGCATCATCAATCGCTGGGCGCCGGGCCATGAGAACGACACCGGCGCCTATGTCGGCCATGTCGCGAAGCTGACCGGATTCGCACCCTCCGCCCTCCTGGACCTGCACAGCTATGCCGATCTCGCCCCGCTGGTCAGAGCGATCGTCACGCATGAGAACGGCCGCTGCATCTACAGTCAGGCGACCATCGACGACGGGCTGTTCCGCGCCGGGGTGAAGCCGCCGGGCATGGTCTTGTCCAGCCGCGCTGCAAGCGTGGCCAAGACGGCGGCTGTCGCCGGCGGCGGCGGCATCGCGCTGGTCGGCGCCGTCACCGACGGGCTGCAGACGGCGGCGCCGGCGATCCCGATCATCCGCGAGATCGCCGCGCTGCCCTGGTGGTTGCTACTGGCCGGCGGCGCGACGGCCGCGATCGCCATCATCGTCTGGCTGGCGCTGAGGCGAAAATGATCGCCGCGGCATGGACCTGGTTCGCCGGTTCGACGCCGGGCCGGTGGATCATCACCGCCGGCGCTCTGGTGCTGGCGATCGGCGGCGCCCTGCTGCTCGGCCGGCGGCAGGGTCGCCAGGCGCAGGAGAGGGAACAGGAGGCAGAAGATCATGAGGCCTATCGCGACGCGGTCGACACGCGGAGCCGGATCGAGGATCGCATTCGCCGCTCTGGTGACGGTGCCGCTGCTGACGAGCTGCGGAAGCGGTGGTCGCGCGACTGACTGCGCCTGGGCCCGGCCGATCTACACCAGCCGGGCGGACCAACTGACCGATGGCACCGCACGGCAGATCCTGGCGCACAACGAGGCAGGGGCGGACATGTGCAGATGGAAGTGAACCCCGATCCGGAGGATGGCAGAGAACCGGGCCGGCGCATGGTATGGTGCGCTAGCTACGCCCATTGATGCCCTTTCAGAGGACAAAGTCGCCAGCCAGCAAGCCGATGGCGCCGGTGAGCTTGATGTGAAAGTCCGAGACTTTGTCGCCATTGATGTCGCCGGCGATGGTGGTGACAGCGCCGTCAGAGACATAGCGGACCTGTCCGGCGATTCCGGTGTAGAGGCTCGTGCCGATGAAACTGAAAGCTTGGTTGCCGGTTATGGTGGTGTTGGCGTCAATCGCTGACAGGTCAACCCGGTCGCCTTGAGCGTGATTGAAGTCGGAAATCAGATCTACGGAGTTGTTCAAGCGGCTGTCGCTGATACTTTCATAGATGAACGAGTCTGCGCCAGCGCCCCCGATGAGACGATCGTAGCCGCCGCCGCCGACGATGATGTCCGCACCCGACATGCCATAAAGGCTATTGTTGTCAAACGATCCTCGCAATGTATCCCCATACTGACTGCCAAGGATACCATTCATCCAGGAGAAAGTGTCACCCTGGGCATCGCCGCCGAACCCCTTTCCGGATGTCATATCGACTGAGACTGCCGTTGCGCTTGTCTCATATGAAAGATAGTCGAAGTAGATATCCCCCAGGCCGCCAAAGTCTGGGTAAAATCCGGTCATCGTGTCTGCTCCGGCACCGCCCTGAAAAATACCGGCAGCTGCGCCTCCAAGTATAACAAATCCTCCTGCTAGGAAGTCATCGCCTGCTCCTCCCACTAGCGTTACATTTCCGCCTTGCGCGTAAATTGAATCTACTCCGCTCGTTCCGACGACGCGGAGGTTTCCGCTTGGTGCGAACTCGACAGACTCGAAGCCTTTAGCGCTCCCTACTACTTGGCCGGCGCCGTCGTAGCCTACACCCGTGCTCATATAGAAGACATTGACGCCACCGGAGATGGAAATTTTGTCCAGCCCAGTTCCTCCGTCGGCGGACAGGCCCGAGAACGATCCTGCCGTTACCAAATCATTGCCGTCCCCGGCCAGTATGGTTGCGCGGTCCCCAGTCCTCAGCGTGTCATTGCCCGCACCCCCGTCCAGCGTGCTGCCGGAGCCGCTCGCTTGCAGGGAATCATTTCCGTCCCCACCAAGGAGAAAGCTGTTCTGGGCCCCGGTTGTTAGTAGGTCGGCTCCAGCTCCGCCTTCCAGCCGGACCGTAAGAGCGCCGCCATTCAGCACATCGTCGAACGACGATCCGATGGCATTCTCGATGCTTTCGAAGTGATCCCCAGTTGCGTCGCCGCCCGATGCGGTTCCGCTGGACAGGTTGATTGTGACTCCGGCCGAGCTGTTGCTGTAGTCTAGTGTGTCGAGCCCATCTCCTCCGTAGAGGAGGTCAGCCGCAGCACCTCCGCTCAGTGTGTCATTGCCCGAATCTCCGAAGAGCTGATCAACGCCGGCTCCGCCGGTCAGCCGATCCGTTCCGCCGCCGCCGTACAGCTCATCATCACCAGCCATGCCGTCGAGTTGATCGGCGCCGTCTTGACCGTAGATCTCGTCGTTTGCGTCCCCGCCGAAAATTAGATCACGACCGTTGCCGCCGTAGAGGACATCGGCGCCGGCATCGCCGAACAATTGATCATCGCCAGATCCGCCATCGATCATGTCGTTGCCGGCCGCGCCTTTGATTAAGTCGTTGCCATCGAGGCCATAGATTTCGTCGTCGATGGCAGTTCCATTGAGTGAATTATTGTTCGAGTCGCCGAAAATTCGCATTTTGAATTGGTCTCACTATTGATTGCCGAATCATGGCATGGTTGCAAAGCGAGTTTATCATGAGATTTTTGTCTCAAACTGTAAAGAAGGGGCTGATTGCTCGCATTCCCGCCGGTGCACTAAGTTGGCACGCCCCTGTGCCGGCCGCCTTCGGCATTACCGGGTGACACCGGGCGCAGCGATGTAGCTCTCCCGGAGGCGGAGGCGGAGGCGCGAGGCCGTAAGCCGCACCTGCTGCAGATCCGGCTCCATCCGGATTGCAGCGGCTTGCCCCGGGATGAGGGCTATCGAGCACTGGGGGCGGGCGACCGGCGCGGGCTGCGGCTGGCGGCGGCGCCGGGTCTCCAGGTCATCGCCGAGACCGAGGCGAAGATCCTGCTGTTCGGCCTGGCCTGATCGTTTGCCGTGGCTCGGGCGATGTTTGCATCCGCGCCGGGCCTCTCGACCGGCCGCCGCCGGTCCTGCAGGATGATCTTCCGATCGTCTTGAAGAGCATCGCCGTCGTCGCCCATGCGCATCGCCCTGCTGATCGCGGCCATCGCCGGCTTCCTCGCCGGCATCGGGGCCTGGAGCTTTGCCATCACCGGCGACCTGGCCGGGATCGACGGCGGTCGGGCCGTCCGCATCGCCGCCGGTGCGGCGCTGGCGGCCCTGCTGCTGATCGGCGGCTTCGTGGTCCTGATCCTGCGGGGACGGTCCCGCGACCGGAAGCGCCGCTGACCCGGCGGGCACGGGGGTTGCGCCGGCCGCCGCGCTGTGGCCGGATGCCGGAAACCGCGGGAAGCGCAGCAGAACCAGGGCATGGCCGACGATCCGATGACCGAGCCGCCGCAGCGGGTGGGGTTCCTCCTGGTGCCGAACTTCTCGATGATGGCCCTGTCGGCGGTGCTGGAGCCGTTCCGCGCCGCCAACTGGGTGGCGCGGCGCACGCTCTACGAATGGCGACTGCTTTCGGTCGACGGCGAGCCGGTCACGGCCAGCAACGACGGCGTGCTGATGGCGCAGGGCGCGATCGGGCCGGACGATTCCTTCACCATGGTGGTCGTGGTCGCCGGGCTGGATCCGCAGGACGGCCGCGACGACCGCATCCTCGCCTGGCTGCGGCGGATGGCGCGGCGCGGGTCGCGACTCGGCGCGGTCTCGACCGGCACCTATCACCTGGCCTGGGCCGGCCTGCTCGACGGCTATCGCTGCACCATCCACTGGGAGAATCTCAGCGCCTTCACCGAGACCTTTCCCCGTCTCGACGTCACCGGGCGGCTGTTCGAGATCGACCGCGACCGCTTCACCTCGGCCGGCGGCACGGCGTCGCTGGACATGACCCATTACCTGATCGCCCAGGCCCATGGCGTCGATCTGGCCAACCAGGTGGCGGAGCAGTTCCTGCACGCCCGGCCGCGCCAGGGCCATGCGCCGCAGCGGATGGAGCTGCGCGAGCGGCTGGGCGTCAGCCATCCGAAGCTCTTGGCCGCGATCGCCGAGATCGAGGCCAATCTGGCGGAGCCGTTGCCGCGGGCGGCGCTGGCCCGGGCCGCCGGGCTGTCGACCCGGCAGCTGGAGCGGCTGTTCCGGATCTATCTGAACTGCACGCCGTCCCAGTACTATCTCGAGGCCCGGCTGAAGCACGCCCAGATCCTGCTGGCGCAGACCTCGATGCCGATCCTGGAGGTGGCGGTGGCCTGCGGCTTCGCCTCGGCCTCGCATTTCGCCAAATGCTACCGCTCGCTGTTCAGCCATTCGCCGCGGGCAGAACGGGCGCCGCGTCCGGCCGGTCCGATGCAGGTGATGGGCCAGCGCCGGGCATGGTAGCCAGATCAGCGCCGCCGGCTACGGCAGCTGCACCCGGGCGGCGGTGACGCGGTTCTCGCCCTTTTCCTTGTCGCGCACCACGCCCCAGATCACGCCCTGCTGCGTGCGGTCCCAGGCGACGCCCTGGCCGGCGATGTCGAGCGGCGCAGTGCCGACCCAGCGCAGCACCGAGCCCGCTTCCGGCAGCGCCAGGGCATAGACCTCCGGCTCGTCATGGCCGGTGATCCAGAGCTCGCCGTCCGGCCCCCAGGAGGCGCCGGAGTTGCTCATGTCGCCGAACTTCTCCAGCAACTCGGGCGGCAGCACCCAGGCCTCGGCGACACGCCAATCGGCGTCGAAGCGCACGATCTGGGTGTTGTACTTGTTGCCATAGGCGAGCGGGCTGCGGTCGAACACCCGGTTGTAGTTGGCGAAGCCGCCCCACCAGGCCCCGTCGTGAAAGTCGACCCAGGTCAGTGAGCCGCGATCGATGCCGAAGCTGTGCGTGCCGACATGCTTCAGCGTCGCCGCGTCCCAGATCTCGACCGAGCTGGTCATCGGCCATTCCGGATAGTTGGAATGGGCGGTATAGAGCTTGCCGTCGACCACCACGCCGCTGTCGAGATGGATGACCGGCCCGCCCTTGGCTTCGGTCCAGGCGGCGATCCGGGCGCCGGTCTTCTTGTCGTAGCGGGCGATCGCCCGGCTGTCGATCGCGTAGAAGGAATCGGCATCCACCGCCACCGCCTGCCGGGCCTCCGGCACAGGGAACGAGGCGACCGCCTCGACCGGATGCGTCTTCGGCTCGCCCGCCCAGGCCGGGGCCGAGAGCAGGCCAACGGCGAGAAGCAGAGCTGGAACAGCGGTCATGCGGATCATCGATCGTCCTCGCGTCTACGGAGGGCGCGACCCTAGGACCGGGACCGTGACAGGACGATGATGCTTCCTTGATGCTTCGGTTGCCGGCCGGTCATCCGGCCCGCTGCAGGATCTCGGCCAGGCCCGGCGGCAGGGTGCCGCTCAGCAGCATCACCTGCAGCCGCAGCAGCGCGCCGACCGTCAGCGAATCGGTGATACGGCCGTCCGCGGCCATGGCGAAGGCCTCCGCCAGCGGCACCGTGCGCAGGGCCAGATCCTCCGTCTCCTCCGGCTCGGCCTCGCCCTGGGTCAGGCCCCAGGCGACGAACAGATGGGCGATCTCGGTCGAGACGCTGTTCGACAGGTGCATGGTCAGGAGGTCGTGCCAATGCGCCGCCTCCAGCCCGGTCTCCTCGCGCAGCTCGCGCTGGGCCGACCGGACCGGCGGCAACTGCGGATCGCCGCCGCCCTCCGGGATCTCCCAGCTGTAGAGGCCGGGGGCGTAGCGGTACTGGCCGACCAGAGTGACGCGGCCGCGGTCGTCGATCGGCACCACCCCGATCGCCAGGTTCTTGTAGGTGATCACGCCGTAGATCCCGGGCGTGCCCGCCGGGGTCAGCACATCGTGCTCGTCGACCTTGATCCAAGGGTTCTCGTAGACCGGCTTGACCTTCAGCGTGGTCCAGCGGTTTGGCCCCCCACCGCTATTGCCCCCGTCACCACTCGCCACGGACTTCCTCCACCAGCCGCTCCAGCCGGCTCAGGTCGGCGACCTGCAGGTGGTCGGCGGCGCGGATGACGATGCCCGACTTGGCGAGGTCGCTCAGCACCCGCGCCACGGTCTCGCGCGTGGTGCTGACCCGGCTGGCGATGTCGGAATGCACCGGGATCGGCCGGATCGTCGCGCTGCCGTCCGGCTGCGCCCCGTGCGTCGCCAGGCGCAGCAGCTCGGCATGCACCCGGTTGTTGGCGCCGACCGTGCTCAGATCCATGATCCGCTCATTGGCCCGGCGGAGCACGCCGACCAGATGCACCATGATCGCCAGCGCCAGGGCCGGGTGCTCGGTCACGGCGCTGCGGAAGACGGCGGTGGGCAGGGCGGCGACGGTCGCCTCGGTCAGCGCCATGACGTTGGCGGAGCGCGGCTCCCGGTCCAGCGCCGACAGCTCGCCGAAGCAGGCCCCCGCCGCGAGGTCGTCGAAGGTGATCTCGCGGCCGGAGGCGGAATAGATCACCACCCGGACCTTGCCCTCGACCAGGAAGTAGACATGGTCCGGGTCGTCGTTGCGGTCGATGATCTGCTCATGCGGCGCGAAGCGCTGCCAACGGCATTGCTTCTGCAGCTCGGCGCGCAGGGCGGCCGGGGCGACCGCGAGGAGATCGATCCCGTCGAGGGGGCGGGCGTCGTTGGCAGGCACGGAGGCGTCTCGTTCTTGAGGCGCGCCAGGATAGGGCCGGCGGGCCGCTCCCGCCAGAGCCGATCTGTATGCCTCAGCCCGGCCGCTGGAAGGCGGGGCGCAGCGGACGCGGCGCGCCGATCCGGCGCAGCCAGCCGCGGGCCGGAACCTCGACCCGGCGATGCAGCAGGATGGACAGCGGCAGCAGCGCGGCGACCATCAGGGCGATCACCCCCAGCGACTGCAGGGCGGAGAAGCCGGCATCCTCCATCTCGTGCCCGGTGGCGAGGCGCCAGCCGAGATGCACGCTGTCGAGCAGCAGGATCTGCGCAAGGTAGATGGCGTAGGAGATCTCGCCGAGGAAGATCATCGGCCGCGTGCCGAGCGCCCGTCCCACCCGTGCCGTGTTCTGCGCCAGGCAGAGGATCAGCAGGCCGAACAGTGGCATCACGAAGACGCCGCGCAGGTTCAGGTGCATCGCCAGGACGATGGCTGCGGCGGTGGCCAGCGCCGCGGCATCGGTCGCCATCCAGCCCGGGGCACCGTCCCGCCAGACCCGGTAGAGGACCATGCCGCCGGTGAAGCCGAGGAAGCAGCGTGGCACGCCCCAGTCGCTGGTCAGGTCGAGGTCGTGCTGCGGCCCGGCGGACAGCAGGGCGAAGCCGGCCAGGGTCGCCGTGTAGAGCAGCAGCAGCCCGGACGGGCGCAGCCGGGCGACCACTGGCACCAGCAGCGGGAAGGCGAGGCCGACGATCCATTCGGCGCTGATCGACCAGGACGGCCCGTTCCAGGTGATGGTGTCGTAGAGGCCCGCCGCGTTCAGCAGCAGCAGGCTGCCCGGCAGGGTGGCCAGGGTGTGGCTGCCGCCGAAGGCGTCGAGGCCGGAGCGGTCGACCGCCAGCTTGACCAGCTCCAGCAGCACGAAGCCGCCGAGGAGGACGAGATGCAGCGGGTACAGCCGCGCCAGCCGGGCCCGCAGGAACGGGCCCAGCGTCGCCCTGGATGGCCCGTCGGCGAAGCTGCGCCCATAGACATGCATCAGGATGAAGCCGCTGAGCGCGAAGAACAGGTCGACGAAGAGATAGCTCTTGCCGACGAAGAAGGTCGTCTCGGTCAGATGCAGGTTCGGGAAGGACCCGACCGAGTAGTGGAAAAGAACGACGCAGAGCGCGGCGATGCCACGCAGCGCGGTCAGGGCGGGAAAGTATTGCTGCTGGCTGCGGAGGGATGCCTCGGCCATGGCTCCGGAATGCTGTTGTCGATAGCGCCTGACGAACCGAACCATCGGGTCGCCGGAACGTTCCCCGCGCTGCGGCGTCCCGCCTCAGCCACGTTCGACCAGGGCGCGCTCCTCGACGCCGATGCGGTGGTACAGCAGCAGGGCATTGCCGAGCGAGAAGGCGATGGCGATCCACCAGGCGCCGAAGGCGAGCGGCAGCACCGCGATCTCCGCGGTCACGATCAGGTAGTTGGGGTGCCGCACCCAGCGATAGGGGCCGCGGCGTACCAGCGGCGCGCCGGGCAGGCTGAGCACCCGCGTGGTCCAGTACGGCCCAAGCGTCGCCACCACCCAGACCCGCGCGGCCTGCAACAGCAGGAACAGGGCGATCAGCGGCCAGGACGGGATTCGGTCGGTCGGGATCAGCAGGAACACCGCCAGCAGCCAGGCGCCGTGCAGCAGGATGAACAGCGGATAGTGGCCGGCGCCGCTCTCGACCGCACCGCGGTCGCGCAGACGCGCCTCGTTGCGGCGGGCATAGACCAACTCGCCCAGACGCTGCGCCGCCACCAGCAGCGCCAGCCCTTGTGCCCAGCCCAGCATCAGCCGCAATCCAGCACGGCGAAGCCGGCGCAGAAGCCGGGACCCAATGCGCTCAGCAGCCAGCGCCCGGTCATCTGCCGGCGCTTTTCCGCCAGCACGAACAGCACCGTCACCGCCGACATGTTGCCATAGCGGCGCAGCACGGCCCGTTCGGCCGCCATCGCCGTGTCCGGCAAGTCGAAGGCGTCGCGCAAGGCCTCGACCACCTTGGTGCCGCCCGGGTGGAACACGAAGCCGGAGAGGTCGCCGAGGCCGAGCCCGTGCCGGGCCAGGAAGGCCTCCGCCGCCGGCCGCAGGTCGCGGCGCACCAGGGTCGGGATGTCGCGCGAGAAGATCACGCCAAGACCGTCGGCCTCGACCGACCAGCCCATCACGTCCAGCGTGCCGGGCCAGCGATGCTCGCCGGTCGGGCCCAGGGCCGGCACCCCGTCCTCCGGCCGGATCAGGACCGCGGCGGCGCCGTCGCCGAACAGCGCGGTGGCGACGACGTTACTCTTGGTCAGGTCGCCGCGGCGGAAGGTCGGGCCGCACAGCTCCACCACCAGCAGCAGCACGGTGCCGTTGAGGGCACGCGACAGCGCCGTGGCACGAGCCAGGCCCAGCACGCCGCCGGCGCAGCCCAGGCCGAACACCGGCAGCCGCACCGTGTCCGGCCGGAACGGCAGCCGCTCCATCAACCGGGCGTCCAGGCTGGGCGTGGCGATGCCGGTTGAGCAGATGGTGACGATGGCGTCGACCTCGCCGGCACCGATGCCGGCCTCGTCCAGGCAGCGCCGGGCCGCGTCTTCCAGCAGGTCGAGTGCCGTGTCCATGAATACGGCGCTGCGGTCGTGCCAGTCATGCGAGGCGAAGTACCAGTCCAGCGGCACGGCGGAACGGCGGGTATCGATGCCGGCGGAGTCGTAGATCGGCGCCATGCGCTCGAACAGCTCCGGCCGCGCCGCGAAGACGCGCCGGGCGCCCTCGCGCGCCTCGTCCTGGGTGATCACATATCGGGGAACGGCTGTCGCCAGCCCCGCGAGTCTCGGCATCCTGTACCTCCGCGGGGCCATCCCGCTCAGGGAGGGACCAGAACTGGTCCTTCCAGTCTGTTCGGGAAAGAGGCCGCCGCGTTGCGTGCGTAATGCAGGTCAGGATGCCGCAGGGCCGGTGATCCGCCGCGGTCGCAGCGCCGTCGCGGCGATCAGGGCGGCGGCGACGCACGCAATGGCCGCGCCCGTCGCCAGCGGCGGGAAGCCGGCGGCGGCATAGCCGATCCCGGCCAGGCCGGTGCCGATCAGGGTGCCGAGATAGGTGACGGCGCTGTTCAGCCCCAGCACGGCGCCGCGCGCCTCGGGCTTCGCCCGGGACAGCAGCAGCACCAGGATGTTCAGCCCGAAATGATTGGCGAAGCCCCACAGCCCGGTCAGCGCGGCGATCGCGGCGAAGCTGTTCGTGGCCGGCAGCATCAGCGCATAGATCGCGGCCACCGCCAGCAGCACCAGCGGGAACAGCCGTCGTGGCCCCAACCGGTCGACCAGGCCATCGCCCAGGCTGGCGGCGCCGAAGCCGATGCCGTAGGTCAGCACGATCAGTCCGGCCTGGCCGGCGCTGAGGCCGAGCTCGGCCCGCACGTGGTCGCCGATGAAGGCGTAGACGCCGTAGAAGGCGGCCATGAAGCCGAGGCAGATCGCCAGCAGCGCCGGCACGCCGGGATAGGCGAGGGGGGCGACCAGCGCCCCCAGCCCCGGCCTTGCGCCGCGGTCGCGGTCGCGGGACAGCGGGGCCGGCAGCCGGGCGATGCCGATCAGCGCCAGCACGGCCAGGCCGGCCAGCACCAGGAAGACGGCCCGCCAGCCCAGCGTCTCCGCGACCAGGGCGGCGGCCGGCACCCCGGCGACCATCGAGATCGACCAACCGGTCAGCACCCGGCCCAGGACGCGCGATTCCCGGCCCGGCGGCGCGATGGTGGTGGCCAGGGTGTAGATCGAGGGCAGAATGATCCCGGCACCGAGCCCGGCCAGTGCCTGGGCTGCTGCCAGCATCAGCCAATGCATCGCGAAGGCGGAGAGCAGGATCGCCGCCGCCAGCCCGACCATGCCGCCGAGCAGTGCCCGGCGCGGACCGATGCGGTCGATCTGCGGCGCCAGCAGGAAAGCCGACAGAGCGGTCGCCCCGCCATAGGCGGCAATGGCGCGCGACACGGCCACCGGCGTCGCCCCCATCGCCGCGGCGACGTCGCCCAGGATCGGGCTCAGCACCAGCGAGTTCGAGCCGACCACGGCGATGCCGGCGGTCAGGATCGCGGTCTGCAGCGAGACAGCGCTCTGATGTTGATGATGTTCGGGCATGAGGCAATAATCGCCGAACCTGGTTCGGTCATGAAGGGCGATTCTCATGGTCATCGAAAATACGAAAGCAGTTCGGCGTCGGCCTGCCGAAACCCCCTCCGTCGACGTCGTCGACCGAAAGCTGTTAGGGTTGCTCGCGACCGATGCGACGCTCAGCTATGCCGAGCTCGGCCGGGCGCTGAACCTGTCGCCGCCGGCGGTGCATGAGCGGGTGAAGCGGCTGAAGCGCGACGGCGTGATCAAGGCCACGGTCGCGGCGCTGGACGGCCGCAAGCTCGGCAAGGCGATCCTGGCCTTCATCCATATCAACACTACCGGCTGGGGCAAGTCGCAGGAGATGCTCGACCTGGCGCAATTGCCGGATGTGGAGGAGATCCACACCGTGACCGGCGACACCTGCGTCATGCTGAAGGTGCGGACGCAGGACGCCCAGGGCTTGGAGGATCTGCTGCGGGTGATATACGACATCCCCGGCGTCCAGGGCACGCGCAGCTACATCGTCCTCAGCTCGCATCTGGAGCGCGGGGCACTGCCGGCCGCTTAGGCCGCGGGCGCCGTCTCCACGGACTGCGCCGGCCGCAGGCGGCATTCGGCCAGGCGGTCCAACTCGTCCAGCGCGGCGGCGTGGCGCTGGCCCCAGTCGCATAGCGAACGCAGCACCGGCTCCAGGCTCAGCCCCAGCGGCGTGGCCGAATAGTCCACCCGCGGCGGCACCTGGCGGAAGATCTCGCGGTGGACCAGGCCGTGCTCCTCCATCTCGCGCAGCTGCTGGATCAGCATCTTCTGGCTGATCTCGGGCAGAGCACGCTTGAGCTGCGACAGCCGCCGCGGCCCGTCGAACAGGTGGTAGAGGATGACCGCCTTCCAGCGGCCGCCGATCACCTTGAAGGCGCGCTCCACCGGCAGCACCGGCAGGCGCTTGATGGTCTCGGCTATGGTCACCTTCTGGTCAGTATGGAACGAAAGGGTGTGTAGAGCCGCCGGGCGGCACATTGGCAAATGGCGTCTCGCGCTGTCCAACGCCAGGTGACGTCATGAAAGCCGTTCAGTTCAGCCGCTTCGGCGGGCCCGAGGTGCTCGAGACCATCGAGCGGCCGACCCCGCAGCCCGGCCCCGGCGAGGTGCTGGTCCGGGTGCGGGCCGCCGGGGTGAACTATTTCGAGACGCTGATGCGGCGGAACCTCTATGCGGTCACGCCGGAGCTGCCGATGGCGCCGGGTGTCGAGGTGGCAGGAGAGATCGAGACGGTCGGACAGGGCGTCGACGCCACGCTGCGCGGTGCGCGGGTGGCCGTGCCGATGTTCGCGATCGGGCGTCCTGCCGGCGGTTATGCCGAATACGTCGCCGTCGAGGCCGCTTCCGTCGTGCCGTTGCCCGACAGCCTGTCCTTCGAGCATGCCGTGGCATTGCTGGTGCAAGGTCTGACGGCGCTGCACTTGGTGCGGCGCAGCCCGCCGCGCGGCCAGACGGTGCTGGTCACGGCCGCGGCAGGCGGCGTCGGATCGCTGCTGCTGCAGCTGGCCCGGCGTGCCGGCGCGGAGCGGGTGATCGCCGCGGCGGGAGGAGCGGAGAAGCTGGATGCCGCCCGCAATCTCGGGGCGGATCTCGGCTTCGACTATCGCGAGCCCGACTGGGCAACGCGGGTCCGGGATGCCGCCGACGGCACCGGGGCAGACATCGTCTACGACTCCGTCGGCGGCGCCGTGACCAAGGCTTGCCTCGACGCCCTGGCCCCGGCCGGCGAGCTGGTGTTCGCCGCGCTAGGCCGGTTCGAGCTCACGGCCGCAGAGCTGGAGGGGATGCTGTTCCGCAACCAGTCGCTGAAGGGCTTCGCCCTGCTGCCGCTGCTGACCCCCGAAAGCCTGCGGGCCGATCTGGCGGAGCTGTTCGGCCTGGCCGCGGCCGGTGCGCTGACGGTGACAGTGGGCGGCTGCTACCCCCTGGACCAGGCCACCGAGGCGCACCAGGCGCTGGAGAGCCGCCGGAGCACCGGCAAGGTCGCGCTCGTCCCTTAAGGCGGCTCAGCCGCGCTCGCGCCGGTAGTGCAGGATCACGGCGCCGGTGTCGAGCGGCCTGCTCTCGATCAGCCTCAGGTCGATGCGGTCGAAGCCTGGCGCGAACAGCCGCTGGCCGTCGCCAAACAGGGTCGGCGTTACCATCAGCCGGTACTCGTCGAACAGGTCGCGGGCGACAAAGCTCTGGGCGATGCCGGCACCGCCGAACATGTACAGGTCGCCGCCGGCCTCCGCCTTCAGCCGCGCGACGGCGCCCTCCAGGTCGTCGCGCACCACCGTGCCGTTCCAGCCGGGATCGCCGGTCAGCGTGGTCGAGAACACGGTCTTGGGCAGCCGGTTCATCACCTCGGCATGGGGGACGCCGGCCGCCGGGCTGTCGGGATCGGTCGCGGCCGGCTCCCAGAACCCCTTGTTGAACAGGAAGTTGACCCGGCCATAGAGCAGGTGTCCGGCCCGTTCCAGGGAGTAGCCAGACCAGTGCGTCGCCAGGTCGTCGGACCATTGCGGCGGCACGAACTCGCCCTTCGGCCCGGTGATGTAGCCGTCCAGACTGATGAACATCGACAGGATGGCCTTGCGCATGGGTGTCCTCCTCGGTTGTTCGTTATCTGATTGCGTATAGCAACTGGTTGCATTATTTCCGATCCGCTTGCATATTGCAAGTGGAACAGGAGCAACCGAGCATGACCAGCGAACCGCGATCCGGCTGTCCGATCAATCTCACCCTCGAGGCCCTGGGCGACCGCTGGAGCCTGCTGGTGATCCGCGACATCATGTTCGGCGACCGGCGGCATTTCCGCGAGCTGCTGACCCAGTCGGATGAGGGCATCGCCTCCAACATCCTGGCCGACCGGCTGAAGCGCCTGACCGAGGCTGGGTTTCTGACCCGCGCCGACGACGACAGCCACAAGCAAAAGGCGATCTACAGCCTGACCGAGAAGGCGATCCAGCTGGTGCCGCTGCTGGCCCATATGGGCGCCTGGGGCCGACGCCACATGCCGGCCACCCCCGACCTGTCGATCCGCGCCCAGCTCTTGGAGGAGGGCGGGCCAGCGCTGTGGGAGGAGTTCATGGACGACCTGCGCAGCGCCCATCTCGGCCAGCCGCGCCGGCGCAGCGGCCCGATGGTCGTCGAACGGCTGCGCGAGGCCTTCCTGGCGGTCCGCGCCGCGGGCTGAGGGAAGGCGATCGAGCGTCGGTCGAAACCGCTTCGATCAATTCAAACTGTCATGCCCGGGCATGACAGAAAGGGTGAGGGCAGCTCTCTCGTGGGGGAAAAATCTTTGGGGCCATGTCGGAACCCCGGCCGGGGGGCCGTCCTTGGGGCATCAAAGGTTCAAACTCAGGAGACCCCCGTGACCGCCACCCCTGCCTCCGACCGCGAGCTCGTCCTGACCCGCCTGATCGACGCGCCGCGCGAGAAGCTGTTCCGCGCCTGGACCGAGCCCGAGCTGATGAAGCAGTGGTTCACGCCGCGGCCCTGGACCACCCCGGTGATCGAGGTCGATCTGCGGCCGGGTGGGGCCAACCTGATCGTCATGCGCGGCCCGGACGGCACCGAGTTCCCGAACCGGGGCATCTATCTCGAGATCGTCAAGAACGAGCGCCTGGTCTTTACCGACGCCTACACCAAGGCCTGGGAGCCGTCGGACAAGCCGTTCTTCACCGGCGTCATCACCTTCGAGGACGAGGGCGGGAAGACCCGCTACACGGCCCGCGCCCTCCACTGGACCGTGGCCGACCGAGAGGCGCATGAGAAGATGGGCTTCCATGAGGGCTGGGGGCTGTGCGCCGACCAGCTGGCGGAGCTCGCCGCGCGGATCTGAACCGAGGAAAGGCGGTGATCAGCCGGCCGTGTCCTTGCTGCGGTAGTGGTAGCGGTACAGCTCGGTCCGGAAGCCGAGCGACGCGTAGAGGGCCAGGGCCGGTCCGTTGTCGGCCACCACCTGCAAGCAGGCACCGCCGGCGCCCTGGGTCAGCGCCCAATCCATCAGATGGCCTACGGTCCGCGCGCCGTAGCCGCGCTGGCGATGGTCGGGATGGGTGACGACGGATTCGACCACCAGCAGCCGGTCGTGCACGACGCCATAGGCCTTCGCCACCACCTGGCCGTCGATCCGGCAGGCGGCGAAGGTCTTCGGCAGCACGATGCTGTCGACCATCGACCCGAAGATCGGATCGGACGGAGCCGACCGCAGGGCGAGCCACTCCTCGTCCGGCAGGTCCGACAACTCGATCTCGGCGCAATCCCGCGGCCGGTGGTCGGCGAGGTCCGCCAGCAGCGTGGTGGTCTCGCCCGCGGCGGCGTAGCCCGCATGCTCCAGCGGCCCGTCCATGCCCGCGGCGATCGACGGCACCCGGAACCGGGACGGCTGGCCGAGGCCGCGATAGATTCCCTCCGCCGCGGCGATGATGCCGGTCGGATCTCGCGGGCCGCCGCGCAGCGGGTTCACTGAGTTGGTGCGCCGCGTGGCGCCGCCGGAGGCACGCAGCAGCCAGCCGCACAGCAGCACCTGCCGTGGCGACGGCCAGGCGTTCTGGCAGGCTTCCTCGACTCTCCAGGCGATATCGTCGGCGGACATAGGCGCTGATCCCGGAAACGGAAAGGGCCGGACGGCTGCCCGGCCCTCTCCCTATGTAGCGACGATTCAGTGCCGCGGCAGCAGCTTCTGCACCTCGTCGGCGGCGTCGGCCAGGGCCTCCTCCGGAGTCGTGCTCTGCTCGACCACGCGGGACAGGTTGTCGACGATGGTCTGAGTCACCTTCACGCCGTTGCTGCCGGGGAAGGCGTACCATGGCCGCATCTTCGGCATCTGCTCCAGCCCGGCGCGGAACAGCGGGTTCTTGGCGTAGAAGTCGCCGAGAAATTCGGGCGACTTCGCCGCCAGCTCGTTGTTCGGGACATAGCCGGTGCCCGGCACCACCACCGAGGCGCCACAGGGGCCGGCGGCGAATTTGATGAAATCCCACGCCGCCTGCTGCCTGGCGGGGTCGCGGGTCAGCATCACCGCGGCATTGCCACCGGTCGGCAGCTGGCCCTTGACCGGGTCCAGCAGCGGGATCGGCGCGGTCCGCAGCTCGAACTTGTCGCCGACATTCTTGATGGTGTTGCGCAGCGCGCCGGTGGTCTGGAACTCCAGCCCGACCTTGCCTGCGACAAAGGCCTGCTCGCCCGCCGACTTGGTGAAGACCGGCATGCCGCCTTCCTTCACCATGCGCTGGACCAGGGTGAAGGCGGCCAGGCCTTCCTCGCCGTCGAAGGCGACCTTCTTCTCGTCGGCCGACAGCATGTCGCCGCCGGCGCCGAACAGCAGGGCGCTGAACATCCAGTCGTCGCCCTGCCAGCGGAAGTCGATGCCGTCGACGCCGTCGCCCAGCGCCTTGATCCTGGCGCCCAGCGCCAGCACCTCGTCCCAGGTCTTGGGCGGGGTGTCCGGGTTGCCGCCGGCCTTCCGCACCAGATCGGCGTTCATGTACATGATCGGGTTCGAGGTGGCGAAGGCCAGGCCGGCCTGCTGCCCGCCGAACCGGGCCAGGCCCAGGATGTGGTCGCTGAAGCCCTGCTCGGTCATAGGACCGTCTTTCTCGACGAAGGGCTTGAGGTCGACCGAGATGCCGCGCTCCGCCACCACCCGCAGCCGATTCAGGCCGATGAAGGTGATGTCCGGCATCTCCGCCGTCCCGGCCTGGCGCAGGATCTGCTGCAGCCCGTCCTCATAGGTCGGCGAGGGGCTGGCGAACACGATCTTGATGTCCGGATGCTCGGACATGAACTTCTGCGAGATCGTGTCCATCACGTCCTTGAAGAAGCCCGGCATCGGGTAGTGGACGGTCAGGGTGGTCTCGGCCTGGGCGGCGCCGGCGGCCAGCCCCGCCGCCAGAGCCATGCCCGCCAGCGCGGTTCGGATCAGTTTCACGGATTGCCCCTCTGTAGGAAGAAACGCGACCGGGTCAGCCCTTCAGCCCGGTCAGGGTGATGCCTTCGATGAAGCGGCGCTGGGCGGCCAGGAAGGCGGCGACCAGCGGCAGGGTGACGATCACCGTCGCCGCCATCAGCGCGCCGTAGTCGTCGCCCGCCTCGGCGGCGCGGAAGAACAGCAGGCCCAGCGGCGGCGTCGCCATCTTCGTGTCGCTGACCACGATCAGCGGCCAGAACAGGTCGTTCCAATGGGCGACGACCGAGAAGATCGCGAAAGCGGTGATCGCCGGCCAGGCGTTCGGCACGATGACGCGCCAGACGATCGCCAGCTCCGACATCCCGTCCAGCCGCGCCGCGGCGATCAGGTCGTCCGGCATCGCCCGGAAGAACTGCAGGAACAGGAAGATGCCGAACACCGAGATGGTGAAGGGCGCCACCAGCGCGACATAGCTGTTCAGCGTGCCGGTGGCCGACAGCCCCACATAGATCGGCAGCGCGATGGCGTGGATCGGTACCAGCAGGCCCATCATGATCATGGTGACCATGGCCTGCGATCCGCGGAACCGCAGCTTGGCCATGGCATAGGCGCAGGGCACCGCCACCAGCACCTGCAGCACCAGGATCAGGCCGCAGACGATCACGCCGTTCAGCAGGATCTGCGCCATCGGCACCTGGGTCAGCGCCTTGGTGAAATTCTCCACCACAGCCCAGCGCTGCGGCAGCAGCGACAGGGAGGAGGAGAAGATCTCGTCCTGCGGCTTCAGCGCGACCGACAGCATCCACAGATAGGGTGCGACGAAGACCAGCGCACCGAGCGACAGCAGGCCCAGGCGCAGGCCGCGCAAGATGGTCCAGGGCTGGCCGGTCATGCGTAGTGCACCTTGCGGTCGAGCACCCGGTACTGCAGCAGCATCAGCACCACCAGCACGGCCAGGAACACCACCGTCATCGCCGAGGCGTAGCCGACCCGGAGATAGACGAAGCCCTCCTGGTAGATGGTCCAGAGCAGGACCTCCGACGCCTTGTTCGGGCCGCCCTGGGTCAGGGTGCCGACGGTCTCGAACACCTTCACCGCATTGACGACGCTGATGGTGATCACGAACAGCGTGGTCGGCCCCAGCATCGGCCAGGTGACCAGCCGGAACCGCTCCCAGGCGCTGGCGGCGCCGTCGATCTCGGCGGCGGCATACAGCTCGCGCGGGATCGCGGTCAGCCCGGCCAGGAACAGCACCATGTTGAAGCCGACCGACTGCCACACGCCGATCAGCGCCAGGCTCAGCAGCACGGTCTTGCTGTCGCCGAGCCAGTTCGGGCCGCCGAGGCCGACAAGCCGCAGCATCTCGTTCACCGGGCCGATGCTGGGGTGCAGCAGGTACTGCCAGACCGTGGCCATGGCCACCAGCAGCGAGGCGACCGGCAGGAAGTAGATGGTGCGGAACAGCGCCCTGCCGCGCGTCTCCGCCTCGATCAGCAGGGCGACGCCGAGGCCCAGCAGCACCGAGGCCGGGGTGACGATGGCGGTGTAGACCGCGGTGTTCTTCAGCGAGATCAGGAAGGTGCGGTCGCCGAACAGCTCGGCGTAGTTGTCGAGGCCGATGAAGGTGATGCCGTCATAGCCGAGCTCATAATCGGTCAGGCTGAAGCCCAGAACCGCCAGGGTCGGGGCCAGGATCAGCACCGCCAGCAGCAGCACCGCCGGGGCCGACAGGCGCCAGGCGGCCAAGCCCTCCGCCCGCGCCGCGGCCCGGGCGGCGCGGCGGGCAGTGCCGTCGTCGAGGGCGAGGTCAGCCATGGGCGGCGATCCGCAGCGTCGCCGGCGCCACCGGCAGACGGCCGCCCTCCGGGCCGAAGACCAGGACATCGGCGGCGTCGACCGCCAGGGCTGCCGCCGCGCCCGGCGTCAGCTCGGCCGCCAGCGCGGGAGCGGTCTTGGCGACCAGCTCGGCACCCTCGGCCAGGGTCAGGAACACCAGCAGCTCGGAGCCCAGGAATTCCAGCCGACGCACGGTCGCTGCCAGGCCGGGCTGGCCCGGCATCAGGAAGCGCAGCGCCTCCGGCCGCACGCCCAGCGTCACCGTGGTGCCGGGTGCGGCCTCGACGCCGTCGACCAGCACCCGGCCGCCGATGCGGGCGGCGCGGGTCTCGTCCAGTACGGCGGGCAACAGGTTGATGCGCGGGCTGCCGATGAACTGCGCCACCTCGACATGCGCCGGGTCGGCATAGATCTGGGCCGGGCTGTCCAGCTGCAGCAGACTTCCGCCCATCATCACGGCCACCCGGTCGGCCATGCTCAAGGCCTCCGACTGGTCATGGGTGACATAGAGCGTGGTGACGCCGGCGCGGCGGTGCAGCTCGACGATCTCGCCGCGGGTGTGGACCCGGAGGTTGGCGTCCAGGTTCGACAGCGGCTCGTCCATCAGGAAGGCGGCGGGCCGGCGCACCAGGGCGCGGGCCAGGGCCACGCGCTGGCGCTGGCCGCCGGACATCTGGCCCGGCTTGCGGTCGAGCAGATGGTCGATCCTCAGGCTCGCCGCGGTCTCGCGGACCGTAGCCTGGATCTCCCCGCGCAGGGCGCGCTGGCCGGGCATGAGATTGCCGATGAAGGGCAGGCGCTGGGCGGTCGACAAGTGCCGCATCGCCAGCGGCACGGCGATGTTCTGCCCGGCGGTCAGATGCGGGTACAGGGCGTAGGACTGGAACACCATGGCGATGTCGCGCGCCGCCGGGCGCAGCGCGGTGATGTCGCGGTCGCCCAACTGCACCGATCCGGTATCGGCATGCTCCAGCCCGGCGGCGATGCGCAGCAGGGTGGTCTTGCCGCAGCCGGACGGGCCGACCAGGGCGATGAACTCGCCCGGCGCGGCCTCGATGGTCACGTCCTGCAGGATGCGGTTGCCGCCGAAAGCCTTGCTGACGCGGCGTAGCGCCAGCCCGGTCACGAGGTCGCCTCGGCGGGCTGGTGGCGCGGATAGACCTCGTGGATGACGTCGTCGATCACGAAGGGCCGCAGCTCCGGCAGTTCGACGATCTCGCTCGACACCGTCTCGTCGAGCGTGTGGATCACGGCGCCGAGGATGCGCTCGCCCGGCATGTCGCGCTCCATCGGCCCGACGATGAAGCCGGAAGAGGGCCCCCAGACATAGCGGGTGCCGAGATGGACGCCGGTCCAGGCGCGGTGCAGATGGCCGCTTGCGACCAGGGCCACGCCGTACCGCTCGAACAGCTCCAGCAGCCGGCGGCGCGGCGCCGGGCGGATGCTCCAATAGCCGGTGTCGCCCTCGTCGGGCGTGTCGACGAAGATCGGCTTATGGGTGAAGACCACGACGCCACGGCCTTCGCAGGCCTCCAGCACGTCCTCAAGCCAGGCGAACTGCGCCGCCTCCTCCGCGTCACCGGTGCCGATGATCTGGCTGTTCAGTCCGACCAGGCGCCAGCCGGGCTGGTCGTGCACCCAGCGGTCCGGCCCGACGATGCGGCGCCAGCGCTCCAGCCGTTCGTGGTTCGCCGGCTGGCGGGTGCCGGGCAGGTCGCCGATATCGTGGTTGCCGGGCACCGTCAGCACCGGGAAGGGCAGGGCGCGCAACAGTTCGGCGCAATGCTCCAGATCGGCCTCGACATCCGCCCCGTCGACGCTGAGGTCGCCGGTGTGGACCACCAGGTCCGGCCGCGCGGCCTGCAGCCATTCCGCCAGGGGCGCCCAGTTCGGCGCGAAATGCGCCTTGCCGGGGCTGAGATGGGTATCGGTGATCTGGACCACCCGCACGGTCGGCTCCTTTGCTGCTGTCGATCGCGCCGGCCGTCATGGCAAATCATCCGCGCATCGGGCGGCCCGACGAGCGGCGGCAATCGGATGTGTCGAAAAAGCGAGCTTCGGTGCCGCGGCCGGTATCCGGTTCCGCTGCGTCTCGCGGCGCGCGGATGATAGGGTTCGGGGATGACGGATCTGTTGCGCGCGTATGAAGAATCGATGTCCGCCGGGACCGGATCGGCGGTCGACGCCGTGCAGCGCCGGCGGGCATCATGCCCCGGGGACGACTCGACGAAGGCGGGTGGATGATCGTTCAGGCGTTTGCAGCAGCATGGCGGTGACCGGGGCGGCGCCCCGCCGCCGATCCCCACTCCTCATGGCGCTGGTGCAATGGAACCGCGCCACCATCCCCTGGCCGGTGGCGCTGCGCAACGCGCTGGCGGTGGCGCTGCCGGTGGTCCTGGGCGTGTTGCTCGGCCAGACCGATGTCGGACTCGCTGTCGCCGGCGGCGCACTCAACGTCGTCACTTCGGACGCGCCCGGACCGCATGCGCTGCGCCTGCGCCGCATGCTGCTGATCTCGCTCGGCACCGGTCTCGCGGCCCTGGCCGGGTTCTCGCTCGGCACCCAATGGCTGCCCTTCCTGCCGGTGCTGGCCATGTCTGCCTTCCTGCTGGCCATGCTGGTGGCGCTCGGCCCGGTGGCGATGCAGGGCGGCACCGCCATCCTGATTGTGCTGGTGGTGACCGCCGGCACCGCCGGCCACGGCTTCGACCCCTGGGCTGCCTCCGGCCTGTTCTTCGCCGGCGGCCTGCTGGCGACGCTGTTCTCCATTGCCGCCTGGCCGCTCAGGATCTACCAGCCGGAACGCGACGCGCTGGCCTCGGTCTATCGCATGCTGTCGGAGATCGCGCGGGCGATGCCGGAGGACACCGAGTTCATGCCGCTGGCCGATTCCCTGGGCGAGGCGCAGCTTCTGCTGGACCGCAGCAACGCCGCCCGGATCCGCGGAGTGGAGGCGTTCCGGGTGCTGCTCGGCCTGGCCGAACGCATCCGGCTCGAGCTGCTGGCCCTGTCCGACCTGCGCGGACAGATCGATGATCCGGCGCTGCCCGCGGTGATGCGCCAGGCAGCGGTGGTGCTGCGCGGCCTCGGCATGGCGCTGCGCCAGGGCCGGCCGATGGAGGGCGGGGCGGCGCTGAACGGCTTCGAAACCGCGCTGGCGGGGCTGCGCGACGCCCGCCATGCGATGCATGATCCGCTGCTGCGCTCCCGCCTGCATCTGGCGGAGGCGCGGGCGATCGGGCTGGCCGGTGCTTTGCGCGCCGCGATCCGCAACTCGGCCGAGGCCGGCGCCCGCGGCGACCGGCGGGCGGCGGAGCGCGACGCGCTGCAGCCGGCGGCGCTGCGCCCCGGCGCGCCGCTGGCGACGCTGCGCGCCAACCTGTCGCTGTCCTCCGCTGCCTTCCGCCACGCGCTGCGCCTGACCGTCTGCGTGGTGGCGGCGGAGGCGCTGGGCCGCGCCATCGGCCTGCCGCAGTTCTACTGGATCGCAATGACCGTGGTGATCGTGCTGAAGCCGGATTTCGGCGGCACCGTCAGCTTCGGTCTGCTGCGCATGTTCGGCACGCTGGCCGGCCTGCTGGTGGCCTCGGCGGCGGCGTATCTGGTGCGCGACCATCCGCTGGCCCAGGCGCTGCTGATCGCGCCGCTCTATTTCGGCTTCCGCTACCTGGCGCCAGTGCATTACGGCCTGGCGGTGTCGCTGCTGACCGCCGTGGTGGTGCTGCTGCTGGGCCTGGCCGGGCAGCCGGCCGGACACACGCTGCTGGACCGCGGCGCCGCCACCGTGCTGGGCAGCCTGCTGGCTCTGGCCGCCTATCTGTTGTGGCCGACCTGGGAGCGCGGGCGGGAACGGCCGGTGATCGCCGCCATGCTCGACGCCTATGCCGCCTATCTGGCCGCGCTCCTCGGCACCGATGCCAAGACCCAGGCCGAGGCCCGCACCGCCGCCCGCGCCGCCCGGGTCAACGCCCAGGCCTCGGTCGAGCGGCTGCGGCTCGAACCGGCCGATCCCGAGCAGCCGGCGCGGGCCGAGGCGATCTTCGCCAATGCCAACCGCATCCTGCGCGCCGGCATGGCGCTGGAAAGCGCGCTGCACGACCATGGCGCCGCGGCGCTGGCGAAGCATGCCGCGATCGGGTCGTTCGGCCATGCCATCGCCGGCGCGCTGGGTGAGCTGGCCTCCGCACTGCGCGATCACCGGGCGCCGGCGATCCCGTCCGACCTGCCGGCACGCCACCGGGCGCTGACCGAGCTGCTCGACCCGGCGCGCCAGCCGGAGGCGGATCTGCCGGTGATCATGGCGCTGCTCGAGGCGACCGACCGGATGGTGGATGCGGTCGAGGCGCTGGCCGGTGTCATCGGTGCGGGGGTGGCATAGTCCACGAGATCTCGGCCACACTGGCGCGCCGGGAATCGCCGGCCCGAGAGGGGGAAATGCCATGACAGTCAAGGGAAGCTGCCATTGCGGCGCGACGCAGTTCGAGGTGCCGGCGGCGCCGGAGAGCGTCACCCGCTGCACCTGTTCCTTCTGCGCCAAGCGCGGCGCGCTGTGGGGCTACTATCCGGCTGCCGAGTTCAAGCTGACGACGGCGCGCGACCGGGTGTCGACCTATCAGTGGGGCAGCTACACCATCCATCACCATCACTGCGCCATCTGCGGCTGCACCACCTACACAGAGACGCCCGACTTCAGCACCGGTCAGCCGGATTTCGGCAACCCCAAGGTCAGCATCAACGCCCGCCTGCTCGACGATTTCGACCTGGATTCGGTGCCGGTCCAGGTGATCGACGGCAAGAACCTCTGGTAGTCACCGGCGGCGCGCCGGGCCGCCGCCCTCCAGCAGCCGGATCAGGCGCCGGTTCTGGCGGGCGCGGGCCGTATCCAGCGGCGTGCCCCCGAAATGGTTCCGCCGCTGCGGATCGGCGCCGCGGTCCAGCAGCAGCTTTGCGGCCTCGATCCGGTTCTGCATCACGGCTTCGTGCAGCGGGGTGTTGCCGAGCTCGCCCGACGCATTCGCATCGGCGCCGCCGTTCAGCAGCGCGGTGATCTCGTCGGTCCGGCCGCGGATCGCCGCGACATGGATCGGGGCATCGCCGAAGATCCCGGCCTGGTTCACGTCGGACAGGTCGATCCCGACAAAATCGGGCAGGTCCTCGTCCTTGTAGCGCTTCAGCACATCATCAGCGTTCATCAGGGCATTCTCACACCAGGGGCGTCAGGCCGCGTCGCGCCGCAGCGCCGCGGTCTCGACCACGGCGGCGATAGCGTCGAGCAGAGCGGTGTCGTCGCCGGCCATCGCTTCCATCGACGCCATGCGGGCGATCACCGTGGCGGCCACAGTCTCCTCCACCGTGCCCTCGGCATAGGCGTAGTAGATCACCGCGCGCTCGCCGTCGCGGTGGCAGCGTCCCTCGATCTGCTGCAACTGGATGGCGCTGTGGCGCATGTCGTGCACCACCAGCGACCGGTCGCGCTCGCCGCCCGGCAGCTCGCCGTGATGCAGCGAGATCGATTCCGTCACCGTGAACAGCACGGCGTCCAGCCGGCCGGTCTGGAAGGCGATGCGGGTGGCCTCGTTGGCCTCGCCCGACTGGGTGCCGTTGATCTCGCCGACCGACCAGCCGCGGCCGCGCAGCGTCTCGGCCAGTATGGCGCTGGTCTCCAGGAAGGCGACGGAGACCGCGACCTGCTGTCCGTTCGCCAGCAAGTCCTCGCAGAAATCGGCGGTGCCGGCGATGCGCAGCAGGCTGGCCTTCTGGCGGAAGCGCAGATCGGCGGCCCAGCCGGTGGCGCGGCGGGTGCTGCCGCCGGCCAGGCCGAGCTCGCGCCGGAACTCGCGCCACGTCGCCTCGTAGAGCCGCCGGGCAGGCGCGTCCAGCGCGGTCGGCGCCAGCTCGCGCTGCACCTCGGGCCAGCCGGCGATGTCCTCCGGCCGGCGGCGCAGCCCGATCGCCTTGGAGCCCTTGTACAGGAGGTCCGCCATCACCCGACGGTCTTCCGGGTTCGGCTCCCAGCTCCAGTTCTTCCAGCGGCCCTTGGCACGGCCGATGCGCAGCCGCTTCATCAGGGTGCGGAACCCGTCGAGGTCGCCGGTGCCGCCGGCCGCCTCGGCCAGCAGCCGGCCGAGATAGGACAGCTCATGCGGCGCCTGGCCGGCGGTCGCGCTCATATAGATCGTGAAGGCGGCCGCCGCGGCCATCTGCCGGCAGACCAGCCCCTGCTGCGAGTTCGGGTTGCGGATGCGATGGGCCTCGTCGATCACCACGATCGGCCAAGTCCGCTTCGGCGTGCCATGCTTCGCCAGCTCGTTGTTCTTGGCCCGGGTCGACCGCTTGGTGCTGACCGGCGGCGGCGCCAGCAGCGACTTGGTCTTCTCAAAATTGATCAGCGTCACCTGTTTCGGCGCGGTGCCGGAGCGGGCGATGGTCCGGCGCCATTGCGGCACGGCGCCCTTCGGGCAGATCACCAGCACCTCGTCTTCCGGCATCGCGGCGACGGCCAGCCAGGCTGACAGGGTCTTGCCCAACCCGGTCAGGTCGCCCAGCAGGAAGCCGGGCCGGCCTTGGGCGCGGGCCGCCAGGATGGCATCGCGCGCCACCGACTGGTGCGGCCGCGGCACGAAGTCCGGGCCTTCGTCGGCGGGGCGGATCTTGGTGGGGACCAGGGGTTTCATCGTCGCTTTCCTGGCCCGATCCAGGGCAAAGCGCAATGGCACCGGTCGCGATCCTCGATCGGCCCCGTGGCAGAACGGGCTCCCCATGCCCAGAACAATGGTATGACATTTCTATTACATCATTGTTTTTGCTTGGTTTTGGGGATGGCCGAGAGCATGGTGCGCCGCGTCATCCCCGAAACGATCGCTTGCGATCAGAGGTTTCCATGAGGAAGAGCTTATTCTGTGGGGCCGCGCTGGCGGTCCTCGCGGTCGCATGCGCGGCCCAGGCCGAGGATGCGAATGTGACCTCGGGCCTGCAGCTCAAGCTTTCGGGCCGCGTCGGCTTCCTGGCCGGCGTGCTGTTCAACGACAACCGCAGCCCCGACATCGATCGCGACTATGATTTCGAGTCCGGCGCGCGGCTGCAGTTCGACGTCAAGAACGTCACCGACTCGGGCCTGGAATACGGCGCCCGGATCCGCTTCAACAATGTCGACCGCCGCAACGACGTCACCGTTGACCGCACCTATGTCTACCTGAAGGGCAGCTTCGGCACGGTGACCCTCGGCGATGCGCCCTACATCGCTGAGGATTTTCATGTCTACGCGCAGCAGACGCTGGGGACGAAATTCGGCCTCGACACCGACTGGGGCAACGGCTTCCGCAGCCCGGGCACCTGGATCGGCGGCAGCGACGCGTTCTTCGCCGTGGCGCCTTACCAGCAGTTTGGCGGGATCAACACCAAGGACACGAAGGTCAAGTACACCTCGCCGAGCTTCGCGGGCCTGTCCTTCGGCGTCGACTTCACGCCCGTCGTCGGCGGCAACGGCCATGCCGGCAATGGCGGCCGCAACGACCTGTTCAACGACAGCAGCACTCTCTACGAGAACGTCATCGGCGGCGGCGTCGACTACCAGCAGACCTTCGAGGGCACCGCGGTGCGCGTCGCCGGCATGGCCTATAACGGCAACGGCGTCAGCGGCAACCATGACCTCGAGGCCTACTACCTGGCCGGCCAGGTCGGCTTCGCCAACGGCATCTGGGCCAGCGCCAGCTGGACCCATTTCTCCAGCACCTTCCGTGCCGATGCGGCGATCGACTCGATCGTCGGCGACCTGTCCTACACCACCGGTCCGTGGCTGGCCTCGGTCGGCTATGCCTATACGACGGCCGAGAAGAACAATGGGCTGAACTCGAGCTTCACCGACGGCGACGACCTGAAGATCAGCCACAACGTGATCGGCACGCTGGTCTATAACGCGGCGCCGGGCCTCGACCTGTTCAGCGAACTGCGCTGGGAACGGGACGAGTTCCGCCAGGGCACGGACTTCGAGACCTCGTCCCTGAGCGTCGGCACCATCCTCAATTTCTGACCCGGATCGGGGCGCGGGAGAACCGCGCCCCGATCGCTTTCAGGCCGGCATTGGGCCTCTCTATTGCCAGACATTTCGTTGCTCGCAAGAGTTTGATCGGAATCTGAAAATAGGATGAAATGATCATTCGGCGTGAATTGAATTGAGCACGGACAAATGCCAATTGGTCTCCTGGAATTTTTGCACAGGATCAGATGAGGGCATATCGTAATAATCTAATGAATTTGGACAGGCTGAATTCACGATGGCTTAACGGTACTTTAGTAGGATCTGGATACTGATAGTGACCGACGGTGGCGAACCGAGATCGCCCATCACCCTCCGCCACCGCCATGGAGTGAGCATCATTTCCGGGCTGCGGAGGCCCGATTGTCATGTTCAAAATGCTATTGCTCATCTGCGCGACCGGCGTGTCGCCGGCGGATTGCCAGATCGAAACCGCGATCGATGTCATCCAGGGGCCGGAGACGGCGAGCGCGGCCGCCTGCGCCTTCCAGGGGCAGGCCCAGCTGGCGCCCACGGCCCTGCCGATCCGGCCGGGAGAGACCTATCTGAAGGTGCGATGCGCGCATGAGGCAGCGCCGGGAGCGATCCGACCCCAAGAGCCAGCGGCCGAGCAGGTCGCCGCCTCGGCGCTGTATCGCTGATCCGGGCGAACGGGCGATCACCCCGCCCGCAGGTATTTCGCGCTGCTGTCGTGTTCGAACAGGTACAGCAGGGTGCGCAGCGCCTGGCCGCGCGGCCCCTCCAGCTCCGGGTCCTTGTTCAGGATCAGGGCGACGTCGTCCTTCGCCACGGCCAGCAGGTCGCCCTGCGAGTCGATGTCGGCGACGCGGAACTCGGGCAGGCCGCTCTGCCGCGTTCCCAGCACCTCGCCGGCGCCGCGCAGCCGCAGATCCTCCTCGGCGATGCGGAACCCGTCCTCGGTCTCGCGGATCGTCGCCAGCCGCTGCCGTGACGTCTCCGACAGCGGCGGCGAATACAGCAGGATGCAGCGCGACGCCGCGTCGCCGCGCCCGACCCGGCCGCGCAGCTGGTGCAACTGGGCCAGGCCGAAGCGCTCGGCGTGCTCGATCACCATCACCGTCGCCGCCGGCACGTTGACGCCGACCTCGATCACCGTGGTGGCGATCAAGAGGTCGATGCCGCCCTCGGCGAAGCCGGCCATCACCGCATCCTTCTCCGCCGCCTTCATCTTGCCGTGCACCAGCCCGACCTTCTCGCCGAACATGTGGCGCAAGTCGTCGAAGCGGTCGGTCGCGGCGGCTAGGTCGCTGGTCTCGGATTCCTCGACCAGCGGGCACACCCAATAGGCCTTGCCGCCGCCCGCGAGATGCCGGCCGATTCCGGCCACCACCTCGTCGATCCGCTCGGCCGAGATAGCGCGGGTGTCGACCGGGGTACGCCCCGGCGGCTTCTCGGTCAGCTTCGACACCTCCATGTCGCCATAGGCGGTCAGCTGCAGCGTGCGCGGGATCGGCGTCGCCGTCATCACCAGCACGTCGACGCCTTCGCCCTTGGCCGAAAGCTGCAGCCGCTGATGCACGCCGAAGCGGTGCTGCTCGTCGATCACGGCCACGGCCAGGTCGGCGAACTCGACGCTCTCCTGGAACAGCGCATGGGTGCCGACCACGATCCGGATCGACCCGTCGGCCAGTCCGGCCAGCGTTTCCTTGCGCGCCTTGCCCTTGTCGCGGCCGGTCAACAGGCCGGGCTCCAGCCCGACCGGCTGCAGCAGCGCCGCTAGCGTCTCGCGGTGCTGCCGCGCCAGGATCTCGGTCGGGGCCAGCAGCGCCGCCTGGCGGCCATCCTCGACCGCCGCCAGCATGGCCAGCAGGGCGACCACGGTCTTGCCGCTGCCGACATCACCCTGCAGCAGCCGCAGCATCCGGTTCGGCGCCGCCATGTCGGCATAGATCTCGGCCAGGGCCAGGCGTTGGGCGTTGGTCAGGGCGAAGGGCAGGGCGGCCTCGACGTGCTGCCGCAGCGTTCCGTCGCCGGTGGTTGGCCGGCCCGGGCGCTGGCGGGTGGAGCGGCGGAACAGCGCCAGCGCCAGTTGGTTGGCCAGCAGCTCGTCATAGGCCAGTCGCTGCCGGGCCGGGGCGACGGGCAGCAGGTCGGCCGCATCCTCCGGCGCATGGGCGCGGCGCAGCGATTCCTGCCAGCCGGTCCAGCCGCGGCGCTGCAGCCAGGCGGCGTCCTGCCATTCCGGCAGTTCGGGCGCGCGGGCGACGGCGTCGGCGACCACCTTGGCCAGGGTGCGCGGCTGCAGACCGGCGGTCAGCGGATAGATCGGCTCGACCACCGCGATCGCGTCGCGCTCCTCCAGCGTGCCGACCCGGTCGGGATGCGGCATCTGCAGGTTGCCCTGGAACTGCTCGATCCGGCCCGAGACGATGCGGGTCTGGCCGATCGGGAAGGTCGTCTCCAGCCATTTCGCCTGGGCGTGAAAGAAGACCAGGTCGATCCTCCCGGTCGGATCCGAGGCGCGGACCCGGTGCGGCGCGCGGGCGGACGAGCCCCAGATATGGCCGTCGATCTTGAGGGTCAGGGTGACGATGCTGCCGGTCTGGGCCTCGCGCAGGCTGACCACCCGGCGCCGGTCGATCACGCCCGAGGGCAGGTGCCACAACAGGTCCAGTGCCTTCGGCCCAGCCAGTCTTTCGACCAGCCGGGCGATCTTCGGACCGATGCCGTGCAGGGATTCGATGGCAGCAAAGAGCGGGAAGAGGATTTGCGGACGCAAGGCTCGGGTCTATATGGGGCTCACGTGGACACGCACCTTAAGCCAATGACCGAGCCAATCGATAGCGCCGCTGTCGCGCCGCTGCGCCGTCGCCTGCGCTTCCGCAGCTGGCATCGCGGCACCCGTGAAGCCGACCTGCTGCTCGGCGGCTTCGCCGACGCCGTGCTGGACCGACTCGACGCGAATCAGCTCGCCCGCTACGGCGAGTTGCTGGAGAACAATGACCCCGACCTGTGGGACTGGGTGACGGAACGGCTGCCCGTGCCGCCCGAGTCCGACAGCGACGTGCTGCGGCTGCTGATCGACTATGCCCGGTCACGGGGGCGCATATGAGCGCCCTGGCCGAACCCGTCGCCCGCGGCACCGTCCGGCATCGTGCCATCGGCGGCGTGCCGCAGGGCCAGGATGCGCGGCTGATCGCCGAGCTGGCGCGCAGGGCCGGCGACAAGGGCCTGCTGCATGTCGCCAGCGACGACGCCCGGCTGCCGGCGCTGCAGGCGGCGCTGGCCTTCTTCGCGCCCGACCTGCCGATCGTGGTGCTGCCGCCCTGGGACTGCCTGCCCTATGACCGCGTCTCGCCGAATCCGGAGACGGTGGCGGAGCGCGTCGACGCGCTGACCCGCCTGCTGCTGACGCGCGAGCCTGGCCGGCCCTTCGTCGTGCTGACGACGGTCGGCGCCGCGATGCAGCGGGTGCCGCCGCGGGACGCCTTCGCCGAGGCCAGCCTGTCGGTGGTGCCGGGCCAACGCATCGATCTGGAGGCCCTGCAGGGATTCCTGGCCCGCAACGGCTATGTCCGCGCCCAGACGGTGCGCGAGCCGGGCGAGTTCGCCATCCGCGGCGGCATCGTCGACCTGTTCCCGCCGGGGACGGAGGAGCCGCTGCGGCTCGACCTGTTCGGCGACGAACTGGAGAAGATCCGCCGCTTCGACCCGATGTCGCAGCGGACCACCGGCGAGGTCAACCGGATCACGCTGAAGCCGATGGGCGAGGTGTTCCTGGATCCGGCCTCGATCGCTCGCTTCCGCAGCGGCTATCGCGAGCTGTTCGGCGCCATCAACGACGATGACCCGCTCTACGAGGCGGTCTCCGCCGGCCGGAAGCAGGCCGGGATGGAGCACTGGCTGCCGCTGTTCCACGAGCGCCTCGACACGGTCTTCGACTACCTGCCTGACGCCTCGGTGACGCTCGATTATCAGCTGGAGCAGGCGCGCGACCAGCGCCTGGCCCAGATCGCCGATTTCTACGAGGCGCGGCTGACCCATCAGGCGGCGCAGAAGAAGGTCAAGGGCGTGCCCTACCGGCCGATTCCGCCCGATCGCCTCTATCTCGACGTGGCGGAATGGGATGCCGGCCTCGCCGGCCGGCCGGTGGCCGCGTTCTCGCCCTTCGCCCCGCCGGAGGGCGGCACCGATGCCGGCGGCCGCCGCGGCCATGATTTCGCCGAGGCCCGGGCCAATCCCGAGGTCAATCTCTACGCCGCGGTGCGAAATCACATCGGCGAGCTGAAGACGGCCGGCAAGCGCGTGCTCATCGCCGGTTACACCACCGGCGCCCGCGACCGGCTGCGCACGATGCTGTCGGAGCAGGGCCGCGCCGACTTCGCCGTGGCCGAGAGCTGGGCCGGGGTGGAGAAGACCAATCCGGCCAGCGCCGTCATGGTGGTGCTGCCGCTGGAACACGGCTTCGCGGCACCGGATCTCGCCGTCGTCACCGAGCAGGACATCCTCGGCGACCGGCTGACCCGGCCGCAGAAAAAGCGCCGGAAATCCGAGCAGTTCATCGCCGAGGTCTCGGCCCTGGCGGCCGGCGACATCGTCGTCCACCAGGACCACGGCATCGGCCGCTATGAGGGTCTGGAGACGCTGACCGTCGGCGGCGCGGCGCATGACTGCCTGCGCATCGTCTACGAGGGCGGCGACAAGCTGTTCGTCCCGGTCGAGAACATCGAGGTGCTGTCGCGCTACGGCTCCGGCGACATGGCCGTGCAGCTGGACAAGCTGGGCGGCGCCGGCTGGCAGGCGCGGAAGGCGCGTGTCAAGAAGCGGCTGAAGGACATGGCGGAGGAGCTGATGCGGATCGCCGCCGCCCGCGCCCTGCGCACCACCGCCGCGTTGCCGCCGCCCGAGGGATTGTACGAGGAGTTCGCGGCCCGCTTCCCCTATGCCGAGACCGAGGACCAGCAGCGCGCCATCGACGAGGTGCTGGACGATCTGCAGGCAGGCCGGCCGATGGATCGGCTGGTCTGCGGCGACGTCGGCTTCGGCAAGACCGAGGTGGCGCTGCGCGCCGCCTTCGCCGCCGCCGCCAACGGCGTCCAGGTGGCGGTGGTGGTGCCGACCACGCTGCTGGCCCGGCAGCATTTCCGGACCTTCTCCGAACGCTTCAAGGGGCTGCCGCTGCGCGTCGCCCAGCTGTCGCGCATGGTCACGCCGAAGGAGGCGAAGCTGGTGCGGGACGAGTTGGCGGCCGGCACCATGGACATCGTCGTCGGCACCCACGCCATCCTGTCGAAGCAGGTGTCGTTCAAGAATCTCGGCCTCGTCATCGTCGACGAGGAGCAGCATTTCGGAGTCAAGCAGAAGGAGAAGCTGAAGGCGCTGCGCGAGGACGTGCATGTGCTGACGCTGACGGCGACGCCGATCCCGCGCACGCTGCAGATGTCGCTGTCCGGCGTGCGCGAGCTGTCGCTGATCACAACCCCGCCGATCGACCGGCTGGCGGTGCGCACCTTCGTCTTGCCCTTCGACCCGGTGATCATCCGCGAGGCGGTGATGCGCGAGCATTTCCGCGGCGGCCAGACCTACTATGTCTGCCCGCGGATCGAGGATCTGGCGGAGCTGCACCAGACCCTGCTGGAGCTGGTGCCGGAGGTGAAGATCGCCGTCGCCCACGGCCAGATGCCGGCGACCCAACTCGAGGAGGTGATGAGCGCCTTCTACGACGGCCAGTTCGACGTGCTGCTGGCCACCGCGATCGTCGAATCTGGCCTCGACGTGCCGTCGGCCAACACCATGGTGATCCACCGCGCCGATCTGTTCGGCCTCGCCCAGCTGTACCAGCTGCGCGGCCGCATCGGCCGGTCGAAGCTGCGCGGCTATGCCTACCTCACCTATGCGCCGCGCAAGGCGCTGAGCAAGACGGCGCAGCAGCGGCTGCATGTGATCGAGACGCTGGACACGCTGGGCGCCGGCTTCACACTGGCCAGCCACGACATGGACATCCGCGGCGCCGGCAACCTGCTGGGCGAGGAGCAGTCGGGCCACATCCGCGAGGTCGGGGCCGAGCTGTACCAACAGATGCTGGACGAGGCGGTGCGCGCCGCCCGCGCCGGCGTCAGCGCGGTGGAGGAATTGGCCGACAGCTGGACGCCACAGATCAATCTCGGCGTGCCGGTGCTGATCCCGGAGACCTATGTCGCCGACCTGCAGGTGCGGCTCGACCTCTACCGCCGGATCTCGGCGCTGGAGGGCCAGGCGGAGCTGGACGGCTTCGCCGCCGAACTGATCGACCGCTTCGGCGCCCTGCCGGAGGAGGTCGAGAACCTGCTCGAGCTGGTGGCGATCAAGCGCTTGTGCCGCGCCGCCGGGGTGGAACGGCTGGATGCCGGGCCGAAGGGCGCGGTGATCGGCTTCCGCGACAACCAGTTCGCCCGGCCGGACAAGCTGATCGGCTTCATCCAGCGCATGGCCGGGGCGATCAAGGTGCGGCCTGACCAGAAGCTGGTCTATGCCCGCGGCTGGGAGACGCCGCAGGATCGCGTGACCGGCGCCCGCAAGCTGGTGCAGCGCCTGGCGGACCTGGCCACGGGGTAGGGTCGGCGTAGGTTGGGTTCGCATAGCGAACCCAACCTACAGGCGTGCCTTCACGCCCGCTCCGACAGCGGTGCCGAGACGGCGTGCTCGCGGGCGAGATCGAGCAGCGGCAGGAAGGCGCTCGGCTCCTGCGCGCCGGAGACGGCGTAGCGGCCGTCGAAGACGAAGCAGGGCACCGCCTGGATGCCGAGCTGCCGGGCGCGGAGGTCGGCCGCCTGGATCTCGGCGACGCCGATCTCGCTCGCCAGGACCCCGGCCACGCGGCGGCGGTCGAAACCGAGCTCCTCCGCGATGTCGATCAGGATCTCGCGGTTGCCGATGTCCAGGCCGTGGACGAAATAGGCGGCGAACAGCGCGTCGACCATGCGGTCGGCCTCGCCCGCCTCGCCGGCGTGGCGGATCAGCCGATGCGCCTCGACCGTGTTCGGGGTGCGGCGGATGACGCCCTGGTTCAGGGGCAGGCCTTCCTTGCCGGCGGCCTCGGCGACCACGGCGTTGATCTGCCGCATGCGCTCGCGCCCGCCGAACTTGGCGATCATGTAGCTCTGCCGGTCGACGCCCTGCTTCGGCATCTCCGGGTTCAGCTGGAAGGGCTGCCAGCGGATCTCCAGCCCCGGCAGGGGCCGCATCGCCAAGGCGCGCTGCAGCCGGTGCTTGCCGATGTAGCACCAGGGGCAGACCACGTCGAAGAAGATGTCGATCCGCATTCACCCAGTATCCCGCGGGGGACGGCGTTTGGGAATGGGATCGGCTTCCTGTGCGGCCGCGGCGGCGTCGCGGTCGGAAATCTCGCCGGCCAAAAGGCCGACCGCCAGCGTGTTGCGCTCGGCTTCCTGCGCCTCAAGCGCGGACTTGGCCCGGCGGTTGCGCCGCAGCAAGTCCGCCTTCACGGCCCGCTCGACCCGCTCCGGGTCGCGCCGCCCGCCGCCGCGATTGCGCCAGTTCGGCATATCAGGACCGCTTCGGCTTCGTCTTGCCGCCGCCGACCCTGGTCTTCAGGATCTGCCGCGCGGCGCGGTATTCGGTGCGGAAGCGCAGCAGCTGGCCGCAGAGGAAAGCGATGCGTCGCTTCAACTGCTGCTCCGGCGCGGTCTCGCCGCCCAGGATCCGGCCGTCGGCGGCGGTGACGAAATCGCGGATCGCCGCCTCGACCCCGGATGGTTCCAGGTTGTGCGCCAGCCGGTTGCGCAGGCGGTTCAGCTTCTCCGCCGCGTCCAATATGTCGTCCAGCGCTTCGTTCTTGATCAGGGCGCGGGCGAACTGGGTCTTGGTGAAGAAGTTGATCTGCAGCCCGTCCAGCGCTTCGGGGTTCGGCAGCATCTCCTGCAGCAGGTTGTTGATTTCCTCCTCCAGCAGGAGATGGCCCTTGAGGATGATCAGGGTGGCGTCGTCGGTCCGCGGGAAATGGCGGAGGAACGTAAGCAGGGAGTCCTGGATATCCATGGCAACCGCGTGGCCGGAGGAGGGGCATCATCCGGGGGGCGGCCATGGCTGGCAAGCGCGGCGATGCCGCGGCGGCGTGTCGCCGCCTTCGCAGTCCGGGTCGGTTCCAGGCTAGCGGCAAGGTCCGGCATCCCGGTTAATGCGAGCCGTGGCTAGTCAGCAGCCGGCGATCGAGGGCTCCCATGGCGGATGACGATATCGACCTGAACGCGCTGAACGACGAGGAACTCGTCGAGCAGATGTGGGACGACCTTTATGACGGCCTTGCCGACGAGATCGTCGAGGGCGTCGAGATCCTGCTGGCGCGCAAATGGACGCCCTATGACGTGCTGACCAAGGCACTGGTCGAGGGCATGCGCATCGTCGGCATCGACTTCCGCGACGGCATCCTGTTCGTGCCCGAGGTGCTGCTGGCCGCCAACGCCATGAAGCGCGGCATGGGCATCCTGCGGCCGCTGCTGGCCGAGACCGGCGCACCCAAGGTCGGCAAGATGGTCATCGGCACGGTCAAGGGCGACATCCACGACATCGGCAAGAACCTGGTGTCGATGATGATGGAAGGCGCCGGCTTCGAGGTCATTGACCTCGGCATCAACAACCCGGTCGAGAACTACCTGAAGGCGATCGAGGAGCATCAGCCCGACATCGTCGGCATGTCGGCGCTGCTGACGACGACGATGCCCTATATGAAGGTGGTGATCGACACGTTGAAGGAGCAGGGGATCCGCGACGACTACGTTGTGCTCGTCGGCGGTGCGCCCCTGAACGAGGAATTCGCACGGGAAATCGGCGCCGACGCCTATTGCCGCGACGCGGCGGTGGCGGTGGAGACGGCCAAGGACTTCATGCGGCGCAAGCACAACCAGGCGGGGCGCGCGACGGCCTGAGGCCCGAGCGGTTCGGTGTGGCCGGGGTCGCCCCCGGCCCGGACCGGACGCTGCTGATCGCCTGCGGGGCCCTGGCGCGCGAGACGCTGGCCGTGATCCGTGCCAACGGCATCGAAGATCGCGTCGCCGTCACCTGCCTGCCTGCCATCCTGCACAATCGTCCCGAGCGCATCGCCGACCGGCTGCGCCGGCGCATCCGCACCGCCCACGCCATGGGGTGGAGCCGCATCCGCATCGCCTATGCCGATTGCGGCAGCGGCGGCGCCATCGACCGGGTGGCGGCGGAGGAGGGCGCCGAGCGGATCGGCGGCCCGCATTGCTACGCCTTCTTTGCCGGAGCGGTCGATTTCGACCGGCTGATGGGCGAGGAGCCGGGCAGCTTCTTCCTGACCGACTACCTGGTCCGCCACTTCCAGGCCCTGATCGTCGAAGGCATGGGGCTGGACCGCCATCCGGAGCTGCTGCCGATGATCTTCGGCAACTACCGCCGCCTGGTCTACCTGGCCCAGACCGAGGACCCGGCCCTGCAGGCCCAGGCGAGGGCCGCAGCGGACCGGCTGGGGCTAAACTATGAGTACCGTTTCACCGGCTATGGCGAGTTCGCGCAGTTTGTTGCGGCAAGCCAGGACTGATCGCACACTATGCCGGATCGGTATCGTCCTCGCCGAGATAGAGATCGAGTGCCAGGTCGATCTTCAGATCTGCAAGCTGCCCCGTGAGCTCGTAAGGCAAGACGTCTCCGCCTTGCTCGCCGGCAAACCAGCCGACAAAGAATTCCGCTTCCCCTCCCTCGTCGCGCAGGCGATGGAGAAATCGGCGGTGTGGGCGCAGGCGTGACAGCAGTGCCTATCCCGGATGGAAGATCACGATCCTTGCTCTGTCCTTCCGACCGGAAGCCAACCCAGAATGTCGTCGGGCTGATGCTGTCGAGCAATCCGCCCTTCGGGGTGCGGCGATGGGTGCCGGCCTTCTGCCAATGCCACGGCTCTTCACCCAATTCCGCTGAGATCTCGGCCGGGTCGATTGATGGATGCTTGATCCGCAGAGAGATTCTGTATCGATAGGGCGCCATCAGCGGCGGCCCCGGCAATCGGATGCCGATATTGGCTCGTGATCCAGCAGCCTCTCGAAGAACCGCGTGATCTCGTCGTCGCTGTCGAGGACGACGACCCGTCCGGCTGCGAGATCCCGCTCTCCCACCGCCAACGCCGCCCTCAGCCGTTCCAGCTTCCAACGCGCCTCGCAATCATCGCCTTGCATCGCATCCCGCTCCCCGGCCGTCGGAAATAGGACGATCATTCCCGCAGATTCCGGTCAAATCATCTCATGCAACGTCCATCGCTCCCATAGGCTCGACCATGCCACAGCTCATCATCGTCTCCTGGCGCGACATCCCGAGCCAGGTCACCGCCAAGGCCGGCCGGCGCGACCAGGCCAAGGTGCTGCTGTCGCAGCGCTTCCAGGACGCGATCGACCGCGCCGCCATGCGCGGCAAGGCGCGCGACGCCGACAGCTATCTCGAGGAATGGAAGAAGTCCGAGCCGGTCGAATGCGGCGACGACCTGCAGGCCGAAGCCGATGCGGCGGCGGCGCGGATCGAGGCGGAATACGACGACGCCCGGCTGCGGGCGCTCGTGGAATCCGGCGGCATCGCGTCCTGACGCGCCTGCGGCAGGCGATGCCGCTGCAAGACGATCCCGGCGAGGGCGTTCCTCCTAGCCTTGATCCCACAGAACTCCAGCATCCGAAGGCAGGGCATGACGGACACAGTGGTGAGCTCGGCGACCAAGGAGATCGCCATCGGGTTCGAGCGGCCCTTCGTCATCATCGGCGAACGGATCAACCCGACCGGCCGCAAGATCCTGGCCGAGGAGATGAAGAACGGCGACTACAGCCGGGTCCAGTCCGACGCGCTGGCGCAAGTCGCGGCCGGAGCCCAGATGCTGGATGTCAACGCCGGCATCCCGCTGGCCGACGAGCCGCGCATCCTGGCCGAATGCGTCCAGCTGGTGCAGTCGATCACCGATATGCCGCTGTCGATCGACAGCTCCATCGTCGCGGCGCTAGAGGCCGGGCTGGCGGTCTACAAGGGCAAGGCCCTGGTGAATTCGGTCACCGGCGAGGACGAGCGGCTGGAGACAGTGCTGCCGCTGGTGAAGAAGTACGGCGCCGCGGTCGTCGCCATCTCGAATGACGAGACCGGCATCTCCGAGGACCCGGACGTCCGCTTCGCCGTCGCCAAGAAGATCGTCGAGCGGGCGCGCGACCACGGCATCTCCTATGCCGACATCGTGGTCGACCCGCTGGTGATGCCGATCGGCGCCATCAACACCGCCGGGCGGCAGGTCTTCACCCTGGTCCGCCGGCTGCGCGAGGAGTTGAAGGTCAACACCACCTGCGGCGCGTCGAATGTCAGCTTCGGCATGCCGAACCGGCACGGGCTGAACGCGGCCTTCCTGACCATGGCGATCGGCGCCGGCATGACCTCGGCGATCACCAATCCGCTGCATGCGGAGAGCCTGCAGGCGGTGCTGGGCGCCGACACGATGATGGGGCACGATCCGCACTGTGCCCGCTGGATCCGCCAGTACCGCGAGCCGGCCGCCGAAGGCGCCGAGGCTGCGGGCGCGCGCGGCGGTCGCGAAGGGCGTCGGCGCCGGGCGGCACAGTGACTATGACGAAGCAGCGCCTCGGCCGGGGCGCCGCGAGGGTGACGGGTTGGCGATGAACATGATCGATCCCGGGCAGCCGCCCGGCCCAGGGGCGTCAGGCTCGGCGGCGCAGACGGCGCTGGTCGTCTTCACCCCGTCCGGCCGGCGCGGCCGCTTCGCGCTGGGCACGCCGCTGCTGCAGGCGGCGCGCAGCCTGGGCGTCGATGTCGACAGCGTCTGCGGCGGCCGGTCGATCTGCGGCCGCTGCCAGGTCGAGATCGGCGATGGCCAGTTCGCCAAGCACGGCATCGAATCCCGCGCCGGCCACGCCTCCGACACCGGCGCGGCCGAGCTGCGCTATGCCGAGAAGCGCGGGCTGAAGCCGGGCCGCCGGCTATCCTGTCAGACCCTGATCCAGGGCGATCTCGTCGTCGACGTGCCGCCCGAGAGCCAGGTGCACAAGCAGGTGGTTCGCAAGGACGCCGAGCACCGGGTCATCGAAGTCGATCCGCCGGTCAAGCTCTACTATGTCGAGGTGCGCGAGCCCGACATGCACGACCCCTCCGGCGATTTGCGCCGGCTGGAGGAGGCGCTGGCCGAGCAATGGGGCATCACCGGCCTCGATTGCGACCTGCGGGTGGTGCAGCGGCTTCAGAAGGCGCTGCGCGAGGGCAATTGGACCTGCACCGTGGCGGTGCGCGAGCAGCGGGTGAAGCGCCTGCTGGCGGTCTGGCCGGGCTTCCGCGACAAGATCTACGGCCTGGCCTACGACATCGGCTCCACCACCATCGCCTGCCATCTCTGCGACATCGAGACCGGCGAGGTCGTCGCCTCCGGCGGCGCCATGAACCCGCAGATCCGTTTCGGCGAGGATCTGATGAGCCGGGTCAGCTACATCATGATGAACCCCGGCGGCGACAAGGCGCTGACCGAGGCTGTGCGGGAAGCGTTGAACGATCTCGCGAGCCGGGTCACCGCCCAGGCGGGGCTTGAGGTCGAGGACGTGCTGGAGGTGACGCTGGTCGGCAACCCGATCATGCATCACCTGGTGCTGGGCATCGACCCGATCGAGCTGGGCGGCGCGCCCTTCGCGCTGGCCACCGACCAGGCGATCAACATCTGGGCGACCGAGATCGACCTGAAGATCCACCCCAATGCCCGGGTCTATGTCCTGCCCTGCATTGCCGGACATGTCGGTGCCGACACTGCGGCGGTGATCCTGTCGGAGGAGCCGCACAAGTCGGACGACCTGCGGCTGATCGTCGACGTCGGCACCAATGCCGAGATCGTGCTCGGCAACAAGGAACGTCTGCTCGCCTGCTCCAGCCCCACCGGTCCCGCCTTCGAAGGGGCGCAGATCTCGTCGGGCCAGCGTGCCGCGCCGGGGGCGATCGAGCGGGTGCGGATCGACCGCGACACGCTGGAACCGCGCTTCCGCATCATCGGCAGCGAGCTGTGGTCGGACGAGGAGGGTTTCGCCCAGAAGGTCCGCCGCACCGGCGTCACCGGCATCTGCGGCTCCGGCATCATCGAGGTGCTGGCCGAGATGTTCCTGGCCGGCATCATCACCCAGGATGGGGTGATCGACGGGTCGATGGCGGCGCGCAGCGACCGCATCGTCGCCGACGGCCGCACCTTCAGCTATGTCCTGCACCGCGACGGCGAGCGCGAGCTGCGGGTCACCCAGAACGACGTCCGCGCCATCCAGCTGGCCAAGGCCGCGCTCTATGCCGGCGTCCGCCTGCTGATGGACAAGCTGGAGGTCGACCATGTCGACCGCATCACCCTGGCCGGCGCCTTCGGCAGCCATATCGACGTGAAATACGCGATGGTGCTGGGGCTGATCCCCGACTGCGACCTGACCAAGGTCGTGGCTGGCGGCAACGCTGCCGGCACCGGCGCGCGCATCGCCTTGGTCAGCCGCGCCGCCCGCGCCGAGATCGAAGAAGTCGTCCGCCGGGTCGAGAAGATCGAGACCGCGGTCGAGCCAATGTTCCAGCAGCATTTCGTCGAGGCGATGGCGCTGCCGCACAAGACGGCGGCGTTCCCGAACCTGGCGGCGGTGGTCGACCTGCCGGCTCCGAAGACGTCCGAGGGCGGTGACGGCGAAGGGGGGCGGCGCCGGCGTCGCCGCGGCTGAGGCCGGGGACCCCCGCGCCTACGCGCTGCGCCGGCCGATCCGGGCCAGCAGCACGACCGGCAGGATTCCGACCACGACGATGACGAGGGCGGCGATCGCCGCCTCCTCATAGGTGCCGCGTGCCGCTTCGCCATAGAGATGTGTCGCCAGCGTCTCGACATTGAGCGGGCGCAGCAGCAGCGTCGCCGGCAGCTCCTTCATGCAGTCGACGAAGACCAGCAGCCCGGCGGCGGCAAGCGCGGCCTTCGACAGCGGCAGATGCACGTGCCGGAAGGTGCCGGTCACTGTCTGCCCGAGGCTGCGCGACGCTTGGTCGAAGGATTGGGGGATGCGGCTGAAGCCGGCCTCGACCGCGCCGGTCGAGATCGCCAGGAAGCGGGCGACATAGGCGTAGACCAGAGCCGCCCCGGACCCGATCAGCAGCAGCCCGGTGGAGACGCCGAGCCAGGCGCTCGCCGCCAGGTCGATCGCTTGGTCGAGGGCGGCGACCGGGACCAGGATGCCGATCGCGATCACCGTGCCGGGCATGGCGTAGCCGAGAGTCGAGAGCCGCTGCAGCGCCGCCGTGATGCGGCCGGGGCGCGACCGGGCCGTATAGGCGACAACGACGCCGAACAGCAGCACGGCGATGGTCGCGATCGCCGACAGGGTCACCGTGTTGACCGCCTCGGACAGCAGCCGGTCGGAAACCCCGTTGAAGCGGAACCGGTGCCACGCCTCGACCGCGAGATACAGCGCCGGAGCGGCGAAGCCGATCAGGACCGGAACCAGGCCGACGGCCAGCGCCGCCAGGCCCGGAAGGGGGGCGAGCCGGTGCGGCGTGAAGCTGCGCATGCGCTGTGCTGCGGTCCAGTAGCGCTGCCGGCGGCGGGCCCAGCGCTCGATCACCACCAGCGCCACCACCAGGACCAGCATGGCCAACGCGATCTGCGCCGCGCCGGCCAGATCCGAGCGCGTCACCCAGGTGGTGTAGACCGATATGGTCAGCGACCGGACCCCGAGGAACTCGGACGCGCCGATGTCGTTCAGCGCCTCCATCAGCGCCAGGCTCACCCCGACCGCAATGGCCGGCCGCGCCAGCGGCAGGGCCACCCGCAGGAACACCTGGCCGCGCCGGGTTCCGAGCGTGCGCGAGACTTCGACCAGATTGGCCGCCTGGGTCAGGAACATCGCCCGGGTGGTGATATAGACATAGGGGTACAGCACGAAACCCAGCAGCACGATGCAGCCGGCCATCGACCGGATGTCGGGCAGCCGGAGCTCGCGCGGGCTGGAATAGCCCAGCAGCGCCCTGATCGTCCCCTGGACCACGCCGAGCGGATGCAGGATGTCGAGATAGGCATAGGCGATGATGTAGGTCGGCACCGCCAGCGGCAGCAGCAGCGCCCATTCCAGCTGGCGCCGGCCCGGGAAGTCGTAGGCCGTCACCAGCCAGGCCGTCGAGGTGCCGAGCACGGTGACGATCGCGCCGACCCCGAGCAGCAGCATGGCAGTCTGGCCGAGGGCCGGCGGCAGCACATAGGCGAGGAGATGCGGCCATAGCCCGGTCGACCCCTGCAGCGCCTCCCAGGCCAAAGCGAGGACCGGAAGAGCCACCAGCACGCCGATGATGGCGGCGGCCGACAGCCAGCGCCGCCCGGGCTGGCGCCGGGCGATGGTCAGGGTAGGAGGCGGATGCAGGACGGCCTGGGTCATCGTTTGGAGAGGCCGGGCGCGGATTTCGCCGCGCCCGGATCCTTCATCAGCCGTCGAAGCCGACCTTCTCGGCCAGCTCGCTCGCCTGCTTGCGGTGCTTGACGATCTCGGTCAGCGGCACGGAATCGACCTTCAACTCGCCGAAGGAGGCGATGATCGGGTCGGCCCGGGCGCCGGCCTTCACCGGATACTCGTAATTGGCTTCGGCATAGATCTTCTGGGCCTCGTCGGACACCAGGTATTCCAGCAGCTTCACCGCCTCGGCCTTGTTCGGCGAATGCTTGGCCAGGGCTGCGCCGCTGACATTCACCATGGTGCCGCCATCCTTGAAGGTCGGCAGGATCACCTTGATCGCGTTGCCCCAGGCAACCTGCTCCTCGCCGCCCTTGCCGGAGCGCATCAGTCCGACATAGTAGGAATTGGCGATGCCGATGTCGCAGATGCCGCCGAGGATGTCCTTGGCCACGTCGCGGTCGCCGCCGCCGGCCTTGCGGGCCAGGTTAGCCTTGACCCCGGTCAGCCAGGCCTCGGTCTTCTCGGCGCCGTAATGCGCGATGTAATCGGCGAACAGCGCCGTGTTGTAGGGGTGCTGGCCCGACCGGATGCAGACCTTGCCCTTCCATTTCGGGTCGGACAGGTCCTCGTAGGTGAAGGCAGTCAGGTCGAGGTCCTTGTCGGCGTAGAGCAGACGGGCGCGGACGGACAGAGCGACCCAATGATTGCCGGGATCGCGCAAAGGCGTGGGAACGGCGGCGGTCAGGACCCTGGACTCGATCGCCTGGGTGACGCCCTTGTCCACCAGATCGGCCAGGTTGCCGGCATCGACCGCCATCAGCAGGTCGGCGGGCGAGCTCTGCCCCTCGGCGGCGACCCGCTCGGCGAGGCCGTCCTTCAGGAACACGGTGTTCACCTTGACGCCGCTCTTGGCGGTGTATGCGTCGAGCAGCGGCTGGATCAGGCCGGGCTCGCGGGTCGTGTAGATGTTGATGTCGGCCGCGGCTGTGCCGGCGAAGCCGACCATGGCGATACCCGCGACGAGCGCGAGCCGGCGTGCGGAAACGTCCTTCATGATGCGCAAACCCCCTTCTGTTGTCCGATGCGGCTCGTTGGCTGCGATCGAGACGCATTTGCTTCATCATAGATGAATTCGCGCCGTCAAGCCGCCTGGTTACGTCGCGGCATTCGGCCTCACGCGGCGGCGAACACCAGCACGCCCGCGGGATCGACGGCCACTGCCACCGGTTCGCCCGGCTTCGCTTCGATCCGGTTGGTGGTGCGCAGGCGCAGGATGTCCGGGATCACCTCCAGCCGGATCGAGATCTGCTCGATCTCGCCCAGGAACGAGCAGTTCACGATGCTCCCCGGCAGGCCCTCGCCCGGCTTCACGAGGGACAGGGCCTGCGGGCGAATACAGGCCACCGCGGCGCTGCCCTCCGGCAGGCCGGGCGGGGCCGGAAAGCCGCCGATCGGCGTTTCCACCCGGCCGTCGCGGACGGTACCGGCGATCCGGTTGAGCGAGCACAGGAACTCGGCGGCGTAGAGCGAGTTGGGGTGGTCATAGATCTCGTAGCCGGTGCCGGCCTGGACGATGCGGCCCTTCTGCATCAGCACCACCCGGTCGCCGGCCGACAGGGCCTCCTCGGGATCGTGGGTGACCATGATCGCCGTCGTGCCGAGGATTCGCAGCGTTGCGACGGTCTCGTCCCGCACCTGGTCCCGCAGGCCGCGGTCGAGGTTGGAGAAGGGCTCGTCCATCAGCAGGATGACCGGCTTCGGCGCCAGCGCCCGCGCCAGGGCCACGCGCTGCTGCTCGCCGCCCGACAGTGTGTGCGGATAGCGGCCCGCCAGCGCCGTGATGCCGATGCGGCCGATTACCTCCGCCGCCCGGGCACGCGCGGCTTCCCGCGGGAGCCGCTTCAAGCCGAAGGCCACGTTCTCCTCGACCGTCAGATGCGGGAACAGCGCGTAGTCCTGGAACATGAAGCCGATGTTGCGGTCTTCCGGCTCGACGAAGCCGTTCGGCCCCGCGATCTCCCCGCCGTCCAGCAGAATCCGGCCGCTGTCGGGGGCATCGACTCCGGCGACGATGCGCAGCAGCGAGGACTTGCCGCAGCCCGAACGGCCGACCAGGCAGACGATCTCGCCGGGCGCGATCGACAACGACACGTTGTCCAGCGCCCGGACGGCGCCGAAGCTCCGGCAGATGCGCTCCAGCGTCAGCATTCCGTCCGCACTCTCGATCTCAACCATCGCCTCCGCCCTGCTTAGAGCAGACCCGGTGCCGATCCAACCGTGATCCGTCCGCGCGGTCCGTATTGGCGCGGGCGGCGGCGTTTGCTATTGCCACGCTTCTGCCGCATTCGTTTCGCGGCGAGGTGGATGTGAGAACGGTCATGTTTCCCGAACGGCTTACCGAGGGTTATCGCGCCTTTCTCAGCGGCCGGTTCGCCGCGGAGCGCAGCCGCTACGAGATGCTGGCTGAGGCCGGGCAGAAGCCTGAGATCATGGTCATCGGCTGCGTCGATTCGCGGGTGTCGCCCGAAGTGATCTTCGACGCCGCGCCGGGCGAGCTGCTGGTGGTGCGCAACGTCGCCAATCTGGTGCCGCCCTATGAGCCGCATCGGGAAACCCAGCATGGCACCAGCGCGGCGCTGGAGTTCGGGGTGCAGGCGCTGCGGGTGAAGCACATCGTGGTGCTGGGCCACGCCTATTGCGGCGGCATCCGCGCCTTCGCCGACGAGCAGGAGCCGCTGTCGCCGGGCGATTTCATCGGCCGCTGGATGTCGCAGATCGCCCCGGCGGCGGAAAGCCTGGGGCCCCGCAAGGCAGGGGACGGCGACGACTATCTGCGCCGCCTGGAATTTGCCTCGGTCGAGCTGAGCCTGCAGAACCTGATGACCTTCCCCTGCGTCTCGATCCTGGTCGGGCGGGGCAAGCTGCAGCTGCACGGTGCCTATTTCGGCGTCGCCTCCGGCCGCCTGCTGGTGCGCGACCCGGAGACCGGTGTGTTCGCTCCGGTGGCGGATGAGGGGCGCGGCGGGCTGTCGGCGATCCGCTGCCCCTGATCCTGACGGCCGCGTTCGTCAGTGGCCTCCGCTGGCCTCGCGCTCGGCCAGGATCGATTCGTCAGTGGCCTCCGCTGGCCTCGCGCTCGGCCAGGATCGATTCGCTGGTCGCCACCAGCACCGACAGCGCCACGCCCTCGGCCGCCAGCCCGACCTCCGGCAGTGCCGGGAAGGTCGGGGCGATGCGGATGTTGCGGTCGTCCGGATCGCGGCCATAGGGGAAGGTCGCGCCGGCTGCGACCATCGCCACCCCGGCCTCCTGCGCCAGGGCCACGGTCCGGCGGGCGCTGCCGCGCCGCACGTCCAGGCTGATGAAGTAGCCGCCCTCGGGCTCGGTCCAGCGGGCGACGCCGGTGCCGCCGAGATGCTCGGTGAACACCGCCTGCACGCGCTGGAATTTCGGCACGATGATCTGCCGGTGCCGCTCCATCAGCGTGGCGATGCCGGCCTCGTCGCGCAGCAGCCGGACATGGCGCAGCTGATTCAGCTTGTCCGGCCCGATCGACTGGCGGCCCAGATGCTTCCGCGCCCAGTCCAGGTTCGCGGCCGAGCTTGCGAACAGCGCCAGACCGGCGCCGGCGAAGGTGATCTTCGAGGTCGAGCCGAAGACGAAGGGCCGGTTGCCGTGCCCGTGTCGGGCGCAGGCCTCCAGGATGTTGGCCAGCTCATGCGGGCGGTCGGTCAGGTGATGCACCGCATAGGCGTTGTCCCAGAACAGTCGGAAATCGGGGGCCGCGGTGCGCATCGCCGCCAGCCGCTCCACCGTCTCGGGCGAACAGGTCTCGGCTGTCGGGTTGCTGTATTTCGGTACGCTCCAGAGTCCCTTGACCGACGGGTCCGCGGCGGCCAGCCGTTCGACCACATCCATGTCGGGACCCTGTCCGGTCAGCGGCACTGGCACCATGCGGATGCCGAAGCCCTCGCTGATGGCGAAATGACGGTCGTAGCCGGGGACCGGGCACAGGAAGGTGATCGGCCCCTGCGCCGCCCAGGGTTTGTCGCCGTCCGGCACGCCGTGCAGCAGCGCGAAGGCGATGATGTCGTGCATCAATGTCAGGCTGGAATTGCCGCCGACCAGCACCTGATCGGCCGGCGCGCCCAGCATCGGTGCGAACAGCGCCCGTGCTTCCGGCAGGCCGCGGACATCGCCGAGATAGTTGCGGCAGTCGCCGCCATCGGCCGACCGGAACCCGTCCGACCCGGGCAGGGATAAGAGCGCGTTCGACAGGTCCAATTGCTCCGGCGACGGCTTGCCGCGCGAGCTGTCCAGCGTCAGCCCCCGGGCGCGGAAGGCGGCATGCCGGTCCCCCGCCTGCCGCCGGAAGGCGCGGAGGTCGTCTGTCATCAAGGTGTCGAGGCGCTGCATGGCCGTCTCCGGGCGCGGTCGTGGCGGAACGGTGCGAAGGCTACCGGCGGCGGGGGAGGTGAGGCCAGAGCGGAGCCATGCGGCAGCGGCGGCTCTGGATTGTCGGGGCCGCGATCACTGGCCCCCGCAGCATCCATCCCGTTTGGGACGGGACGCCTGCCGGAAGGCGTCCCTAGAATCGGCGCCTATGGCAGGGCCTGCCTCCCGAGGCGATGTCATGCCCCGCCGCAATCCGAGATGTAGGAGGGATCATGGCGAACGTGACGGGAACGTCCCTGGGTGATTTCATCCATCGGGCCGGCGACGGCAGGACGGGCGGGGGAAATCCGGTGACCGGCGTGACAACCGGTGCCGATACCATCTCCGGCGCCGAAGGAAACGACCTGATCTACGGCGACGACGGCAACGATACGATTTCGGGCGGCAGCGGCGACGACATCCTCTATGGCGGCCAGGGAGCCGACGCCCTGACCGGCGGTGTCGGCTACGACATCTTCCGGTTCGAAGCGGCGTCCGAGATCACCGGTCTGGCCGAGTCCTTCGATGGCGGGGCCGACCACGACCGGCTGGATTTCGGCAGCGCCTTCGGCGTCATCAATCTCAGCCTCGCGACCATCGTCAACATCGAGGAGCTGAACGTTTCGGGCGCCGGCAACAACACCATCACCCTGACCGCAGCCCAGCTCGGCGGCTTCTCGACGATCACCGCCGGGTTCGGCCAGGACGTCCTGGTCCTGTCGGCGGCGGGCACGGCCGATCTGACCGGCGCCTCGATCGTCAACATCGACGAGATCCGCGGCTCGGCCGGCAATGACGTGATCGGCTTGGCCGGCGTCGCCAACGGCCAGGCCGTGAACGGCGTCGGCGGCAACGACACGATCATCGGCGGCAATGGCGCTGATGTGCTCAATGGCGGCGATGGCGCGGACGGGGTTGCTGGCGGTGCCGGCAATGACGTCGTCTATGGCGGCCAGGGCACCGATTCCCTGACCGGCGGCGTCGGCTACGACGTCTTCCGTTTCGGTTCCTTGATCGAGATCAGCGGCCTGGCCGAGAGTCTCGATGGCGGCACCGACGACGACCGACTGGATTTCGCCACCGGCAACCTGTCCGGGGCCGTCAATCTGAGCCTCGCGACCCTCACCGGCATCGAGGAGCTGGATCTCGCCGGCAGCGGCAACACCGTCACCCTGACCGCAGCGCAGCTCGGAGCCTTCTCCACCATCGCCTCCGGCTTCGGGCCAGACATCCTGATCCTGTCGGCGGCGGGCACGGCGGACCTGACCGGCGCTTCGATCGGCGGCATCGACGAGATCCGCGGCTCCGCCGGCAGCGACGTGATCATCCTGACCGGCGTCGTCAACGGCCAGGCCGTGAACGGCGTCGCGGGCAACGATACCATCGCCGGCAGCAGCGGTGCCGATGTGCTCAACGGCGGTGACGGCACCGACGTGATTTGGGGCAGCGTCGGCAACGATGTCATCTACGGCGGTCAGGGTGCCGATACCCTGGATGGCGGCGTCGGCTACGACGGCTTCCGCTTCGGTTCCCTGACCGAGATCAGCGGCCTGGCCGAGAAGCTCGACGGCGGCGTCGATGACGACCGGCTGGATTTCGCCACCGGCGGCCTCTCCGGCACCGTGAATCTCAGCCTGGCGACCCTGACCAGCGTCGAGGAGCTGTATCTCGCCGGCGGCGGCAACACCGTCACCCTGACCGCGGCCCAGCTCGGGGCCTTCTCCACCATCGTTTCCGGCTTCGGGCCGGATATCCTGATCCTGTCGGCGGCGGGAATGGCGGACCTGACCGGCGCCTCGATCTCCGGCACTGACGAGATCCGCGGCTCGGCCGGCAACGATGTGATCACCCTGGCCGGCGTCGCCACCGGCCAGACCGTGAACGGCGCGGCCGGCAACGACACCATCACCGGCGGCGCTGGCGCCGACGTGCTCGACGGCGGCGCGGGCAAGGACCTGCTGGCCGGTGGGGGCGGCGGCGATCGTTTCGTGTTGTCCGTCATCGGGGACAGTCCGGCCTCCGCCAACCGCGACGTGATCACGGGCTTCTCGCAGGTGGAGGGGGATCGGATCGACCTGTCGCGGATCGACGCCAGCACGGCCGTCGTCGGCGACCAGGCCTTCACCTTCATCGGCACCGGCTTCTATACGGGCGTCGCCGGACAGCTGCGCTACAGCCAGACCGGGAGCGCCACGGTGGTCGCCGGGGACGTGAACGGCGATAGCGTCTCGGACTTCCATGTCGAGATCAGCGGCACCTTCGTCCTTGGCGCGATCGACTTCGTGCTCTGACGGGAGCTGCCCCGGCAGGCCTTCACTGGAGCCGCGAGAGCAGCGCCACCAGCTCGGCCTGCCGGGTCGTCTCGGTCTTGTGCAGCACCGCCTTCAGATGGTTGCGGACAGTGCCGCGGCCGATGCCGAGATGGTCGGCGATGGCGCCGGGCGACAGGCCCACGGCCAGCAGGGCGGCAACGCTGCTCTCGGTCGGGGTCAGCCCGAAGGCGTCGCGGACCGGCCGGGGCAGCGGCGGCGCCATCACCGGATGCCGCCGGGCATCGACCAGGACGGCGAGGGCGGCGGTCGCCGCGAAGACGTCGCGGCCAGCGCCGATATTCGGCAGCGCCAGCAGCAGCGGGCGCGATGCCGGATCCGCGCTGGTCAGACGGACCAGGCCGGGTTGGCCGAGCGTCGTCGCCGCGGTGACGATCCGGTTCACGCCCGGCTGCTCGTCGGCGAAGCAGGCGGTCAGGCGCCCGCCGGCCAACCGGACGGCGTGGCCCAGCATGCCCTCGGCGACCGCGTTCATGCGCAGGACCCGGCCCTGCCGGTCGAGATGGAAGACGCCTTCGCCGCGGCGTTGGAAGATCTGCGCCTGGTCCTCGGCCCGGGTCTCGGCCATCGCCGGCGCGATCAGCGCCGCGGCGCGCAGCCGGGGCAGGACGTGGTCCAGCGCCGCGATCTCCGCGGTCTGGTATGGGTCCCGCATCGGCGACCGCTTCAGGCTCAGGAACACGCCGTCGCCCGGGGTGCCGGCGATCAGGGCGCAGGCGTGCCAGCGCAGGCCGCGCGGGCGCAGGAACTCCGCATAGAACGGGTCCCGCTCGATCTCCTCCGTCGCGAAATGGTCGAAGTCGGTCTTGAAGCCCTCATCCAGCGTCATGACCACGCGCCGGGTCCGGGGATCCGGCGGATGCAGGCCGGCATTATATTCGGCGACCGGGGCCGCGATCGACCGGGTCGGGAGCACGATGTCCTTGGCCCCGGGCTGCGTCCGCACCAGGGTGGCGCCAGCCGCCTCGGCGGCGAGGGCGAGATCGAGCAGTGGCTCGTCCCAGGGGGCACCGATCAGCGCCCCCTCCATCAGCCCCTCGACCGCACGATGCACCGCGTCGAACCGAAGCATCCCGGGCCCCAGCCGTGCCGACCGTTCAGGCAGAATTTACACCAAACCAGGCCGAAGGTGGCCCGCACCGATCGTCGATGAAGGGGGCGCCGCGACCGGCAGCAGCCAGCGGGCGCCCCCTTCGGTCAGCCGACGGCCTTGGCCTCCTTGCTCAGCAGGTTGCGCTCGAGCTGGCTGCGCAGGTCGTCATCGGCGAAATAGGACAGGTTCTGCTCGCGGATCTTGGCGCCCTCCTCGTCATAGAGGAAGGGCAGGGTGCAGTACCGCGTGCCCTTGGTCACCGGCAGCGCCTCGTGCAGCAGCGAGCACGAGAACACCACCGCCCCGCCCGTCGGCGCCTTGTAGCTGTGGCGGTCGTATTCAGGGAAGCGCAGCTCGCCGCCCTCGAACTCGTCAGCGTTCAGGTTGATGGTGACGGCGAAGCGGCGATGCGCCGTGCCCTTGGTGGTGTTGTCGCGATGGGCGCGGAAATAACCGCCCTCGCCGGAATCATAGCAGGCGACGATGTAGCGCTCGATCCGGGTGGCGTTGAACTGGAACGCCTTCTTGATCTCAGGGACCAGGCGCCGCTCGATCCGGGCCTTCATGGCCAGGCGCAGCGGCTCGTCCTCGATCGTCGCGTCCTTGCGCTTCTTGTGCGCATGATCGACCGCGGCGGCGGTGCGGCCGTCCGGCAGCGACTGCATGAAGCCGCTCTCCTCGCCGCCGACCTTATTGTAGTAGTCGATCAGGGCGCGGCAGAACTCCGGCTCGAACAGATACGGCACCACCAGCACCGGCGCACCTGGCGTGGCCGTGCCCAGCCGGCCCAGCGGCGGCAGCTTGCTGACGAACTCGACCAGCCGCTTGGCATGCTCGACCCCGTCCTCGATCGGGAAGCGGGCCAGCACGCGCAGGTTGGGCGACAGCACGTAGCTGAACTTCCGCTGGTCGACGCCGTAGGAGGCCGCGATCTTGCGGTCGAAATCGTAGAAGTGACGCAGCCCGGGGACGCGGGTCGGCAGCCGTCCCGGCTGGGCATCGTCCTTGTCCTGGCTGACGCCGAAGAAGGCGGCATGGCCGTCGTTGAACGGGCCCACCTCGGCCGCGATCGCCGACAACAGCCGTGCCGACTGCGCGTCGCCGGCCGAACCGAAGAAGCTGAGGACGACGTAGCGCCCGGCCACCGTATCGAAACGGAAATCCGGCCGCTGCGGCGTCGGGACCACGAAGAGCGGAGCGGGATCGCCGGGCTCCAGCAGACGGGGCATTCAATCCTCCACAAAAATACGGTCCAGTTGAGAGCTGCTCGCATATTACAGCAGGATTATGGCCGCCGTCGTGCCCGATGTCACATGTCGCGCTGACGTTGCTGCATGGCGAATCCGGGCGGCGTGCCTCCACGCCCGCCGTGCCACGGTTGAGCGTCGGGAGTCGCCCGAAATCGAGACGAGGTCAGGATGAGCCGCAGCCGCACCACGCCCCGCCGACGCCGTGATGGTGCGGGTGGCCTCCATCAGCGTCCCTGGCAGCTGGTCGAGAACCCGATGCCGCCGGTCGAGGTGCTGCGTCCGGACCAGATCGAGCGCATTCACGACGCCTCGCTGACCATCCTGGAAGAAATCGGGATGGATTTCCTGCACGACGAGGCGATCGATATCCTGCGCCGCGCCGGCGCCGAGACCACGCCGGGCAGCCGCCGCGTGCGATTCGACCGCAACCTGGTGCTGGAGGCGGTGGCGAAGGCGCCATCCGCCTACACCTTCCACGCCCGCAATCCGGAGCGGGACGTCCGGATCGGCGGCCGTTCGATCGTCTTCGCCTCGGTCGGCTCCGCCCCGAACGTCTCCGACATCGAAGGCGGGCGCCGGATCGGCAATTATCGCGACTACTGCAACCTGCTGCGCCTCGGCCAGTCGCTCAACGCGATGCATATCTTCGGCGGCTATCCGGTCGAGCCGGTCGACCTGCATCCCTCGACCCGGCATCTCGACGCGCTGCGCGCCTTCGTCACCCTGTCGGACAAGCCGTTCCACGCCTATGCGCTGGGCCGGGTGCGGATGCGCGACGGCATCGAGATCGCCCGCATCGCCCGCGGGGTTGGCCGCGAGCAACTGCAGCGCGAGCCCAGCCTGTTCACTGTGGTCAACACCTCGTCGCCGCTGCGTCTGGACGGGCCGATGATCGAGGGCCTGGTCGAGATGGCGAAGGCGGGGCAGATCGTTACCGTCACGCCCTTCACCCTGGCCGGTGCCATGGCCCCGGCGACTCTGGCAGGGGCGCTGGCGCAGCAGAACGCCGAGGCGCTGGCGACCATCGCCCTGATCCAGCTGGTCAAGCCGGGCGCGCCGGTGATGTATGGCGGCTTCACCTCCAATGTCGACATGAAGTCGGGGGCGCCGGCCTTCGGCACGCCGGAATACGCCAAGGCGGCGCTGGCCGGCGGCCAGTTGGCGCGGCGATACGGTCTGCCCTACCGCTCGTCCAACGCCAACGCCTCGAATGCGGTCGACGCGCAGGCGACCTATGAGAGCATGGTGTCGCTGTGGGCGGCGGTGCAGGGCCATGCCAACATGATCATGCATGGCCTCGGCTGGCTCGAGGGCGGCCTGCGCGCCAGCTTCGAGAAGATGATCATCGATGCCGAGCTGGTGCAGACGATGACCGAGTTCCTGCAGCCGATCGTGGTCGATGACGACACGCTCGGCCTCGACGCCATCCGCGAGGTCGGCCCGGGCGGCCATTTCTTCGGCTGTCAGCACACTCTGGCGCGATACGAGACCGCCTTCTACGCGCCGCTGCTCTCCGACTGGCGCAACTTCGAGAGTTGGCAGGAGGTCGGGGCGCCGGACGCCACCCAGCGGGCGCATCAGCTGTACAAGCGCATCCTCGCCGAATTCGAGCCGCCGCCGCTCGACCCCGCCATCGCCGAGGAGCTCGACGCTTTCGTGGCGAAGCGCAAGGAAGAGGGCGGGGTGCCGAGCGATTGATCGCTAGTAGCCGGCTTCCTTCTGATGCCTGAAGGCAAGGATCAGGATGATGCCCTCGGATCGAAGATGGTGATAGCGAGCGACATACCCGGAGTCGCCAAAGGTGATCAGCAGCTCTCGGTGGTTCGCGTCGTCGAAGGCCGGCCGTCCGATCTCCGGTTGCGTGGCCAGCAGCCGGAATTGCCGTCTGATTTCATCGGCTGCGCGGCGGGCGGCAATTGGATTCTTCCCGACGAGAAACCGACGGCACCTTTCCAACCCCTGCTGAGCGCCGGGCGTGACGACTATTCGTGGCAAGCGGGCGCCTCCGTCTCCTCATCGGTGCCCCAGGTCGCAAGCCAGCGGTCGACCTCTTCGCCGGTGAGATGCAGGCCGGTCTCTTGATATTCCCGCCAGGATGCAAGGGCCTCCTGCTTGAACGACTCCCGGGCTTCCTCTCGCTCAAGATACTGCTGGATAGCCTCCCGCATGAGGTAGTGAGGCTTGCGGTCTCGCGCTTCCGCCAGCTTCTTCAATTTTTCCCGCTGTGCTGCGTCGAGCTTGATCGACACGGGGAGGAGATCCGACATGCCAGTCTCCTGGGTATTACTCACGACTACGAAGTATATAGGCGCTGACCGGCGAGATGCAAATCGACGGACCGATGGGCTACGCGCTGCCGATCAGGATGCCGGTCAGGAACACCAGCACGCCGCCGACCACGACCTGGAAGGCGGAGGACAGGAGCGGCGTGTCCATGAAGCGGTGGCGGATCCAGGAGATCACTGCCAGCTCGACCGCCACCACGGCGACGGCGATGCCGGTGGCGACGCGGAACTCCGGGATCAGATAGGGCAAAGTGTGGCCCAGCCCGCCCAGCGCGGTCATGCCGCCGCAGACCAGCCCGCGCAGCCAGGGCCGGCCGCGGCCGGTCAGGCTGCCGTCGTCCGACAGCGCCTCGGCGAAGCCCATGCTGATCCCGGCGCCGATCGATGCGGCGAGGCCGACCAGGAAGGTGTCGAAGCTGTCATGGGTGGCGAAGGCCGCGGCGAACAGCGGGGCCAGGGTGGAGACCGACCCGTCCATCAGCCCGGCCAGTCCCGGCTGCACGATCTGCAGGACGAACAGGCGCCGCTCGTCCTCGCCTTCGCGCGCCTGCACCTTGGCCGGGACGTGCTTCGCCTCCAGTTGCCCGGCGACATGCTCGTGCCGTCGCTCCTCCGCCGCCAGGTCGCCCAGCAGCTGGCGCACGGCGACGTCGGTGGCGCGACTGGCGGCGCGCTCGTAGAAGCGCCGGGTCTCCACCTCCATCGCCTCGGCCTGTCTGCGCACCGTGTCCAGCGACAAGGGGCGGGCCAGCCAGACTGGCCGGCGACGGATGAAGCCGCGGACGACATGGCGGTTGATCAGCGGGATGTGGTCGCCGAAGCGTCCCTTGTAGAGCTCGAGCAGCCGGTGGCGATGCCCGTCCTCCTCCCGCGACATGCCGCGGAACACGGCAGCCGAGGAGGGGAAGTCGGCGGCCAGGCCCTCGGCGAAATCGCCATAGATCCGTGCATCCTCCTCCTCTAGCGCGATCGCCAGGGCCAGCAGCTCCCGCTCGGTCAGCTCGGAAAAGTCCTTCATCGCCGTCTCCGCTTCGCTCGCCTTCCGCTTCTCATCCGGGCGTCGGGCAAAGGCAATAACGAACGACTCGCAGCACGGCGAGGCCGGGCGAGCCGGTGTCGTAGGGGAGATATAAATTCATAACGATGTCCTTATATTTAGATGGAGTTCGCATCGGCCCGGCGGTACCGTCGCTCTGCGCCCGCCGCGGTTTCCAGGAAGGTCCGGCCATGACCAGCACCCGTTTCCACGATCTCCTCGCCACCAAGCCGATCCTGTTCGCCGATGGCGGCATGGGCACCGGCCTGTTCGCCCAGGGGCTAGAGACCGGGGACAGCCCGGAGCTGTGGAACATCGACCGGCCGGAGCGGGTGCAGGTGGTGCATCGCGGCTTCGCCGAGGCCGGGTCGGACATCATCCTGACCAACACCTTCGGCGGCAATGCGCGGCGGCTGGCGCTGCACAGCGCCCAGGGCCGGGTGCGAGAGCTGAACGTCGCCGGCGCCCGCATCGCCCGCGCGGTGGCCGAGGAATTCGACCGGCCGGTGATCGTCGCCGGCTCGATGGGTCCGACGGGCGACATCTTCCAGCCTGTCGGTGCGCTGAGCTACGAGGAGGGCGTCGCGGCCTTCGCCGAGCAGGCCGAAGCGCTGGCCGAGGGCGGCGTCGACGTGCTGTGGATCGAGACCATCTCGGCGGCAGAGGAGATCCAGGCGGCGATCGAGGGCGCGTCTCGCACCGGCCTGCCGATCGTCTCGACCATGACCTTCGACACCAATGGCCGCACCATGATGGGCCTGACGCCGGAGGCGGCGATCACCCATGGCCGCAACTGCGCCTGCCGGCCCAGCGCCTTCGGCGCCAATTGCGGCATCGGCCCGGCCCAGCTGCTGGACAGCATCCTCGGCCTGGTGCGCGCGTCGGAGACCGGCGACATCATCGTCGCCAAGGGCAATTGCGGCATCCCGCAGTACCGCGAGGGCGCCATCGTCTATGACGGCACGCCGGAGATCATGGCCGACTATGCCGTGCTGGCGCGCGATGCCGGCGCCCGCATCATCGGCGGCTGCTGCGGCACGACGCCGGAGCACATCCGGGCGATGGTCGCGGCGGTGAACGGCAGCGCCCGCGGTCCGGTGCCAGATGTCGAGACGGTCGAGCGGCTGCTCGGCCCGATCAAGACCCAGTCCAACCGTCCGATCGAAGGCGGCGGAGAGCGTGAGGGCCGCCGGCGCCGCCGGGCCTGATTCTCAGCGTCCCGGAGGATCCGCGGAAGCGCCACCGACCCGCTCCAGGGTCTGGATATGCCGGCCCAGCAGCGCGGCCGCCTGGTCGACGGCGCCGCGCCGCAGCGCGTCCAGGATCTGCCGGTGGTCCTGGTTCGAGCGCGGCTGCCAGCCGGCCGACCGGGTCGCGGCGAAGGTGAATCGCGAATTGGCCAGTTGCAGCTCCGCCAGCATCGCCAGCAGGCGCGGCATGCGGCAGGCCGCCACCAACTCGCGATGGAAGCTGCGATTGGCCGCCTCCCATTCGGCGAAGGACTGCGCTCGGTCGCCGGCTGCCACCGCCTCGTCGATCCGCTCAATCTGAAGCGGCGTTAGCCGGCGGGCGGCATGGCGCAGCGCCAGCACCTCCAGCGCCGCGCGGATCTCCACCACCTCGCGCATCGACCGTTCGTCCAGCGGCGCCACGCGCATGCCGCGCCGCGGCTCGCTCACCGCCAGCCCCTGGGCCTGCAGGCGCTGGAAGGCCTCGCGGACGGGCACATGGCTCGATCCGAACTCATGGGCGATGTGGTCCTGGCGCAGCGGCGCATCCGGCGCCAGCTCGCCGGTGACGATGCGCTCGGCCAGGATCTCGGCGATCCGGTCGGCGACGGTCTGCTGGGAAGCATCAGTCTTCGGCATTCTGGATAATAGATTATCTACTGACTAAATCGGTGCAAGCCGTGGATCGCGCCTCTAAGCTCGACTGAGTCGCAACGATCATAGATCAATTGTTAAGATTATCTATGATTTTCAGGAGTCAGTCATGAGTTCTCCGGTTGAAGCATCCTCGTCCGCACCCGTCCTGGCCGGCTGGCGCGTTCCCGCCGCCATCATCGGCGGCAGCCTGCTGATGGCGCTCAGCGGCCAGACTCAGATCCCGTTCTGGCCGGTGCCGATGACCATGCAGGTCTGCGCCACCTTCCTTCTGGCCGGGCTGGCCGGCGGTCGGCTGGCGGCGGCGATGGTCGCAGCGTTTCTGGCGGAAGCCGCGGTCGGCCTGCCGGTCCTGGCCGGCGGCAGCGGCGGGTTGGCGCCGCTGGTAGGTCCGACCGGCGGCTATCTGCTCGGCTTCGTCGTTGCCGCCTTCCTGGCGGGCGAGTGGATCCGGCGCCGTCCGGGCGGGATGGTCGCCACCGCTGTCCCGATGCTGGCCGGGCTCGGTGTGATCTATCTCCTCGGCTGCCTCTGGCTGGCACAGTTCACCGGCTGGTCGGCCGTGATCCCTGCCGGCGTCGCGCCCTTCCTGCTGGGCGATGCGCTGAAGGTGCTGCTGGCCGCCGCCGTGACCGTCGCCCTGCGCCGCATCCGGCGGGCCGCGTGACGGCGGCTGACGCCAGCTCCGGTTCCAGGCCCGCGATCCGGTTCGACTGGACGCGGGCCGAGGCCGAGGCGCTGTACGGTCTGCCGTTCCCGGAGCTGCTGCATCGGGCCCAGATCGTGCATCGCGAGAGCTTCGATCCGGCGGCGATCGAGACCGCCAGCCTGCTTAGCATCAAGACCGGCGGCTGCCCGGAGGATTGCGGCTACTGCTCGCAGAGCGCCCGCTACGACACCGGGGTCAAGGCGACGCGGCTGATGGCGGTCGCGGCGGTGGTGGACCGGGCCGCCCAGGCCAAGGCCGCCGGGGCCGGGCGCTTCTGCATGGGCGCGGCCTGGCGCAGCCCGAAGGACCGCGACCTCGACCGGGTCTGCGAGATGGTGGCGGGTGTCAAGGCGCTCGGGATGTCGACCTGCGTCACCCTCGGCATGCTGACCCGGCCACAGGCGGACCGGCTGAAGGCGGCGGGGCTCGACTACTACAGCCACAACATCGACACCTCGCCCGAGTTCTACGGCCGGATCATCACCACCCGCACGCTGCAGGATCGGCTGGAGACGCTCGAGCATGTGCGCGCCGCCGGGATCAAGGTGTGCTGCGGCGGCATCGTCGGCATGGGCGAGACGGTGGACGACCGGCTGGGCCTGCTGCTGCTCCTGGCCGGGATGGAATCGCATCCGGAAAGCGTCCCGCTGAATCTCTGGAACGAGGTGCCGGGAACCCCGGTGATGCAAACGGCAGAGGCGCCCGACCCGATCGATTTCGTCCGGCTGGTCGCGGTGGCGCGGATCCTGATGCCGCGCAGCGTGGTCCGGCTCTCCGCCGGCCGACAATATATGAGCGACGAGCTGCAGGCGCTGTGCATCCTGGCCGGAGCCAACTCGATCTTCCTCGGCGACGTGTTGCTGACCACGGCCAATCCGGGGCTCGATCGCGATGCCCGGCTGCTGGACAAGCTCGGGCTCAGGGCGGTGACCGGGGGGTTGGCGCCGGCCTGAATCCTATCGCGGCCACGTCGCCATTGGCTGGACGGATTCGACGATATGGACGCCGAGCTCCGCCCAGCGGACGAAGGCCTCCTCGGCCTGCGGGGTGAAGTCGAGCGCCGGGATCGGCCGGCCTTCGGCATCCAGCTCGACCACCGCCGACATGCAATCGCGCAGGACGTAGATCCGGCCCGGCAGCCCCGGAGCGAGAGTCCGCATCCGGGTGAGCAGGTCGTCGACCGACCAGTGTACGCAATGGCTGGAGGCCTGGCCGGCGACGACGATCCGGTCGGCGCGCAGCAGCTCCATCAGAGCCGCATCGTCCTGCGGCTTCACCAGTTGCCCGCCGTCCCAGCGGTCCAGCACCTCGGGCGCGAAGGCGGAATAGCTCTCGCTCCAGGGATCGTCGCCCTTGATGATGACCGGCGTCGGGGCGTTGCGCAGCATGGCGTGGAATAGCCAGGCCTCCTGGATCAGCCCCGGCATGGCGTGGCCCTCCGACCCGATCAGGCAGTGATCGGGCCAGACGATCAGGGCGTTGCGGCCCTGCCGTGCCAAGCTGCGGACATAGTGCAGCAACTGCCGCTCGACCCAGGCCGCACCTTCTGCCGCGCCGTTGGCGGGCAGCAGCGCCAGCACGCCGGGGCTCGGCCGCAGCGTGCCGCCGGCCAGCATCTCCTCGGTGATCACCGTGAAGGGCTCGGGGGCGCGGCCGTCGGCATCGGTCCAGAACGAGCGGTGAAAGATCTGCAGCGGCGTGTGGGTGTCGAAGGTCGGGACGATCCGGTCGAGGGCGCCGAGGTTGCGGTGGATGAAGGCGGCGATCCGCGCGGTGTCCTCGACCGCGCCGCGCCCGGTTCGGCCGCCGACATAGAGCGCGCCCTCGGGCAGGCAGAAATCGCGCTGCAGGTCGACCAGCAGCAGGTCCGTGCGTCCCGCTTCGACCGTCTCGACCTCGCCACGCCAGCGCCCGGCCGCGGCGTGCAGCCCGGCGATGTCCGGCCGATACGACCAGTCCCCGGCCCGGGCCGGATCGAAGAAGGGAGGGAGTGTCGCGTTCATGCCGGCCCCGCTGCGTGCTGCCGCGACAGACTAGCCAGCGGGGCCGGGCGATGGAAAGGGCCGTCCGTCCACCCCCCCAATCGTCGGGGATTGCCGTCCTAGTGCCGGTTTCACCACCTTGGACGGCAAATGCGGACGTCGAGACCCGCCCGGGATGCGGCATGCCGACTGGGCTGTCCTGCGTCCCAAACCTTCCCAGGAGAATTCGATGGCGTATTTCGAAGGCGACGACAACGACAACCTCATCCCGCCGTCCGGCCAGAGCAATGCCGGTGACGACACCATGTATGGCCATGGCGGCAACGACTATCTCGATGGCGGCAGCGGCAACGACTATCTCATCGGTGGCACCGGCGCGGACATGCTGGTCGGCGGGGCCGGCATCGACACGATCAGCTATTGGGACGCGGACGGCGCCGGCGTGGTGATCAACCTGACCACGATGAAGGCCTCCGGCGTCGGGTCCGAGGCCCAGGGCGACATCATCTTCGGCTTCGAGAACATCGAGGGCGTGAATCACGACCAGGGCCACGACATCCTCACCGGATCGGCCGTCGCCAACAAGATGTGGGGCGAAGGCGGCAACGACCACATCTACGGCATGGACGGCGACGACACGCTGGAGGGTGGGGGCGGCTATGACGTGATCTATGGCGGCAACGGCAACGACAGGATCCAGGATCTCGATCAGGACAACCAGCTCTATGGCGGCGCCGGCAATGACAGGATCCAGGCGGGGAGCGCGAGCAACACGCTTGACGGCGGGACCGGCGACGACTGGCTGAGCAGCGATCCCGGCACCTATCAGGAGAACGCGGTCAATGTCCTGCGCGGCGGCGCCGGCGCGGACCGGATCATCGGCTCCTTCGCCAAGAACGACACCGCGACCTATTCCGAGGGAACGGTCGGAGTGGTCGTCAACCTGACGACCGGCGTGGCGAGCGGCGGCAATGCCCGGGGCGACGTGCTGAGCGCCATCGAGCATCTCATCGGCTCCTCGGGCAGCGACCAGCTGACCGGGAACACCGAGGCCAACTCCCTGGCCGGCGAGGCCGGCAACGACGTGCTCAATGGCGGGGACGGCAGCGATGTGCTTCGCGGCGGGGCAGGGGCGGACCGGCTCAACGGCGACTTCGGCAGCGACACCGCCAGCTATTACGGCGGCTCGGCCGGCGTCGTGGTCAGCCTGGTCAGCGGCCTCGGCAGCGGCGGCGAAGCGCAGGGCGACATCCTGACCGGCATCGAGAACCTCTCCGGCAGCCAGGGCCATGACAGCCTCTACGGCAATGCCGGCGTCAATGTGCTGCAGGGCTGGAACGGCAATGACGCCCTCTTCGGCCGGGCCGGCAAGGACACGCTCACCGGCGGCGCCGGGGCGGACCGCTTCGTCTACACCACCACGGCGGAGAGCGCGGTCGGGACCAATGCCGACCGGATCACCGATTTCAGCCACGCCCAGGGCGACCGCATCGACCTGTCGGGCATCGACGCCAACACCGGCGCGGCCGGCAACCAGGCCTTCCGCTTCCTCGGCACCGGCCCCTACACCCATCGCGCCGGTGAGATGCACTATTACGTCAGCGGCTCGGACACCGTCGTCTCCGGCGACGTCAACGGCGACGGCGTCTCCGAGTTCAACATCGTCCTCTCCGGCCGCCTGGCCCTGGCCGCCGGGGACTTCGCGCTGTAGCGGAAACGCGACGGGCCGGCCTCCAGGAGGCCGGCCCGCATTTGTGACGGCAGGTCGCCTTACTGGAACAGGCTGGAGACCGACTTCTCCTCGGCGATGCGCAGGATCGCCTCGGCCATCAGCGGCGCGATGGTCAGCTGGCGGACATTGTGGCTCAGCCGCACCGCCTCGGTCGCCAGGATGCTGTCGGTCGTCACCATCTCCTTGATCGGCGAAGCGCCGACGCGGGCGACGGCGCCGCCCGACAGCACGCCATGGCTGATATAGGCGAAGACCTCGGACGCGCCGCGCTCCATCAGCGCCACCGCGGCATTGCACAGCGTGCCGGCGCTGTCGGCGATGTCGTCGATCAGGATGCAGCGGCGGCCGTCGATGTCGCCGATCACGTTCATCACCTCGGACACGCCGGCGCGCTCGCGCCGCTTGTCGATGATGGCAAGGTCGGCATCGAGGCGCTGCGCCACCTGCCGGGCGCGGACCACGCCGCCGACATCGGGCGAGACGATGACAAGGTTGTCGCTGGAGAAGCGGCTGCGGATGTCCTTCACGAACACCGGCGCGGCCACCAGGTTGTCGAGCGGAATGTCGAAGAAGCCCTGGATCTGGCCGGCATGCAGGTCGAGGGTCAGCACACGGTCGGCGCCGGCGCGGGTGATCAGGTTGGCGACCAGCTTGGCCGAGATCGGCGTGCGCGGCCCGGTCTTCCGGTCCTGCCGGGCATAGCCGTAATAGGGCATCACCGCGGTGATCCGGCGGGCCGAGCCGCGGCGCAGCGCGTCGATGGCGACCAGCATCTCCATCAGGTTGTCATTCGCCGGGAAGCTGGTCGGCTGGATCACGAACACGTCCTCGCCGCGGACGTTCTCGAGGATCTCGACGAAGACCTCCATGTCGGCGAAGCGCCGGATCTGGGCCTTGGTCAACGGGATTTGCAAATAGGCGGCGATCGCCTCGCAGAGCGGGCGATTGCTGTTGCAGGCGATGATTTTCATGGGGTGCGGCTCGGTGGTCTCGGGCGGTGGCCGGGGCCGGATGCGGCTGCGTATATCCCGCGCGCATCGGGGTGTAAACGGACTTCGCGCAACCCTGACCCCGAATTGTCACATCATCATCAGCACACAGCCGCCGAGCAGCGCCACGATGATGAACAGGAACAAGGTGATCAGATGCGGCATCGCTTCAGCCCGTCAGCAGGATCGCCGAGATCTGCCGGCCGTAATCCGGCTCCTTGCGCAGCGTGGTGCGGCGATAGCTGAAGAATTGGTCCTCGCGCGCCAGGGTGTCGAGCCCGGTGACGGTGACGTCGCGCAGGCCGGCGCGACGCAGCCGATGGGCGACATAGCCCGGCAGGTCGAAATGCGGCCGCGCCGCGGGAGTGTGGAAGAAGCCGGCGCTGTCCGGATCCTCCGTCAGGAAGCGGTCGCGGAATTCCGGGCCGACTTCGTAGCCGTCCGGGCCGATGCAGGGGCCGATGGCCGCCGTGATCCGCTCCGGCACCGCACCGAGCGCGCGCATCGCCGCGACGGTGGCATCGGTGACGCCGCCGAGCGCGCCCTTCCAGCCGGCATGGGCGGCGCCGATCACCCCGGCCTCGGCGTCGGCGAACAGGATCGGCGCGCAGTCGGCGGTCAGGATGCCCAGCGCCAGGCCGGGCCGGTCCGTGACCATGGCGTCGGCCTGGGGCGACGACTCCGGTGTCCAGGGCCCGGTCACGGTCGCGACATTCGAGCTGTGCACCTGATAGACGGTCAGCAGCGTCTCGGCCGGCCCGAGCTCGCGCCGGCAGCGGTCGCGATTCTCGGCCACCGCCTCGCGCCGGTCGCCGGAGCCGAAGCCGCAATTGCGCGAGGCGAAGATGCCCTCGCTGACGCCGCCTGTGCGCGGGAAGAAGCCATGGCCGATGCCGGGCAGGGCGAGGGCGTCGACGGTGATCACGAGGCGGGCTCCGGCCGATACTGACGAGGACGGAATAGCATCGCCGACCGGGTCAGGGAAATCCTGCCGGCGTGCGGAGGCCGGGGGCAGTCAGCGCCAGGGCCTTGAACAACGTGCCCATCTGCTGCGGCTCGGCCAGCCGCTCGACCGCGGTATCGATCTCCGCGGCACGGGCCGGGGAAGCCGTCTTCAGCTGTGCCGAGCGGGCGTGCAGGCCCAGCGACTCCAGGAACGCGCCCTGGGATACCGGGCCATGGGCGGCGGCGCCGGCCTGGATCGCGGCCTCGGCCAAGGCCTGGAAATCGACATGGGCGGTCAGGTCGGCCTCGCCCGGCGCCTCCAGCGGGTCGGCGAAGGCATGGCGCCGCACCGCCTGGAAGCTGTCCCCGGGCGCGCTGCGCGCCGGGCCGTAATCGACGATCAGCGCGGCGCCGCCCTGCTGCGCCAGGCGCCGGCCGAGCAGGGCGGCGTGCGACAGCCCGGCCGGGCAGGCCTCGGCGATCGAGCCTTCGGGCGCGCCCCGCACCGGCTCCGGGATCAGCGCCAGCCCAGGGTCGGCGCGGGTCGACAGCTCCCAGCGCAGCCGGCCGGCGGTCTCGTCCCAGCCGACCAGCCGCTCGTGCCAGCCCTTGGCCCCGCGCTGCCATTGCCGGATCGGCAAGGCGTCGAAGAACTCGTTGGCGACCACCAGCGCCGGCCCGTCCGGCAGGTCGGCCAGCCGGTCCAGCCAGACCGGATTCGCATCGGCCAGCCGCGCCGCCTGGGCCGCCCGCAGGGCCGGGCTGGTCTCGACCAGATGCAGCCGCAGCGCGGCGCGGAAGCCGGGCGCGGCGCGGCCGGCGGCGCGCAGCGCATCCTGCATCAGCGTGCCGCGGCCGGGGCCGAGCTCGACCAGCAGCACCGGGTCGGGCGCGCCCATCCGCTGCCACAGGTCGGCGCACCACAGCCCGATCAGCTCGCCGAAGACCTGGCTGATCTCCGGCGCGGTGGTGAAGTCGCCGGCCGCGCCCAGCGGGTCCTGCTTGACGTAGTAGCCGTGCCGCGGATGGCCTAGCGCCTCGGCCATGTATTGCGCCACCGTCAGCGGGCCGTCGACGGCGATGCGGCGACGCAGCAGGTCGAGCAGCGCGGTCACGTGCTCGGCGAGGGGGCCGGGGCAGGGGCCTCGACCGCCGGCCGCCGGGCGGCCCACAGCACGACGGCGATCCCGATCAGGATCATCGGGATCGACAGCTGCTGGCCCCGGGTGAACCAGTCGGTGCCCATCAGATAGCCCAGCTGGGCGTCCGGCTCGCGCACGAACTCGACCAGGAAGCGCGACAGCCCGTACCAGGCGATGAAGGTGCCCAGCACGATGCCCGGCTTGGCCCGGATGCGCGGGCTGGCGGCGAGCGGCAGCAGGATCAGGAACAGCAGCAGCCCTTCCAGCCCCGCCTCGTACAGCTGGCTGGGGTGTCGCGGCGTCGGCCCGGCATTCGGGAACACCATGCCCCAGGTCACCCAGGGCTCGGTCACCGCGCGGCCCCACAGTTCGCCGTTCACGAAATTGGCGATGCGGCCGAAGAACAGCCCGATCGGCGCCGCGGCGCCAACCACGTCGCCCAGCAGCAGGGGCGAGAAGCCGCGGCTGCGCGCGAACAGGATGATCGCGGCGGTCACGCCGAGGAAGCCGCCATGGAAGGACATGCCGCCGTGCCAGATCTCCAGGATCGACAGCGGCTCCGCCAGATATTCGTCGAGATTGTAGAACAGGACATAGCCGAGCCGGCCACCCAGGATGGTGCCGACCACCGCCCAGGTCAGGAAGTCGTCCAGCGCCATCCGGTCGGGCGGCAGCGTGGTGCGGCGGGTCAGCCACAGGGCATAGCGCCAGCCCAGGATGAAGCCGGCAATGTAGGCGAGCGCGTACCAGCGGATCGCGATGGGACCGATCTGCAGGGCGACCGGATCGAACCAACCCATGTCTGTTCCCGTTCCGGGTGGCGGAGCGTGCCTTATAGGCGCGCGGTCCAGCGTGTTGCAACGCGGGGAACCGGCCGCCATATTGCCTGATGATGATGATTTGTTCCGGATACCGCCCGACATGCCCTTCGACACCAAGCTGATCGACGATCTGGTCCGCGTCGCGACCGGAGCCTTCGGTGCGGTCGCCGGCGTACGCGAGGAGGCGCGGACCCGCCTGCGCGAGCAGTTCGAGCACGTGCTGTCGCGGCTCGATGTGGTCACCCGCGAGGAGTTCGAGATCGTCCGCGCCCTGGCCCAGCGGGCGCGCGAGGAGCAGGAACTGCTGGCCGCCCGGGTGGCGGCACTGGAAGCCGCGGCCAAGCCTGCGGCTTCGAAGCGCGCGGCCCCGGCGGCGGCCAGGCCCGCCGGCAAGACACCCTCCCGCAAGACCAAGGCCGCCCCGGCCGCGGCGCCTGCGCCGAAGGGCCGCAGGCCTCGGGCGAAGGTTGCAGACTGAATTTCGTCACAAATCATCCACAACTTTTATCGCGACGGCGGAGCATATCGATTGCGCCCATCAAGCCCTTGTGCGACCGTCGTCTTGGAAAGGCTGTAATGGTTAACACCACTACACATTGGGTATTGGCCGAGCGCGAGCGCCACCGGTGCGTATCGCCGCGGTACGGGAGCGGAGGATCATGACCACAGCGTCCCAGACCTTCGAGGAAGCCGCCTTCACCCAAAACCCCCTCGACACGCTCGAGGAAATCATCGGCGCCAATGATTGGAGTTTCGAGCGCGCCAGCAACGAGGAGATGCTGGCCGAGGTCGCCGGCCGGTGGTGCAGCTATCGCCTGTTCTTCTTCTGGCAGGAGGAGATCAGCGCCATGCAGTTCTCCTGCCAGTTCGATCTGAAGGTGCCGGAGAAGAAGCGCCGCGACGTGGCGGAACTGCTCGGCATCATCAATGAGCGGATGTGGCTCGGCCATTTCGATGTCGACTCCGAGGAGCTGACGCCGATGTTCCGGCACACCACGCTGCTGCGCGGCGCCCAGGCGGCGAGCCAGGAGCAGCTCGAGGATCTGGTCGACATCGCGCTGACCGAATGCGAGCGTTTCTACCCCGCCTTCCAGTTCATTCTGTGGGGCGGCAAGAGCGCCAGCGAGGCGGTCTCCGCCGCAATCCTGGACACGGTCGGCGAGGCCTGACGCGGTTCGGCCGCTGCGGCCCTGACGACGAGCCCGGCTTCTCGCGAAGCCGGGCTTTTTCGTGGTGCGGGGGCTGAGAGATAGCGGGATGGCGCGTCGGAGGCCCGGGCCGAACTCCCCATGCCCTCCCGCGCGGAATCGTGCTAGGTCGGCACTGCGCTGATCGTGGGGAGGCCGCATGCCCAAGATCGACATCGCCGCCGTGCCGGAGCGCAAGGGCTCCGGTTATCCGTCCCCCTTCGATGCCCCCTGCGCCGACCGCATCCGGCAGCGGCTGGGCGATGCCGCGGGGCTTGCCGATTTCGGGGTCAACCTGATGCGTCTGCCGCCAGGCGGCTGGTCCAGCCAGCGCCACTGGCATTCGGCCGAGGACGAGCTGGTCTATGTGCTCGAAGGCGAGGTGGTGCTGGTCGAGGATGGCGGCGAGACAGTGCTGCGCGCCGGCGATTGCGCAGCCTTTCCGAAGAACTCAGGCAACGGCCACCACATGATCAACCGGTCGGGCGCCATGGCGGTCTACCTTGAGGTCGGCTCGCGCTCGCCCGACGACGTGATCACCTGCTCTGACATCGATATGTTCAGTCCCAGCACCGACGGCCGGTTCCTGCACAAGGACGGCACGCCCTACTGACCCGGAGGTTGCCATGACCGAGGTCCTGATGTTCCACCACGCCCAGGGGCTGACCCCCGGGCTGCGCGCCTTCGCCGATGCTCTGCGGGCCGCCGGCCACACCGTGCACGCGCCCGACCTGTTCGACGGGCGGACCTTCGGCAGCATCGAGGAGGGGATGGCCTTCATCCACCAGGCCGGATTCGACGAGTTGCGGGAGCGCGGCGTCCGCATCGCCGACAGCCTGCCGCCCGGGCTGGTCTATGCCGGCTTCTCCTTCGGCGTGCTGCCGGCGCAGAAGCTGGCCCAGACCCGGCCCGGAGCGCGCGGAGCCCTGCTGTTCCATTCCTGCATCCCGATCAGCGGCGACTGGGCCTTCGGGCCTTGGCCGGACGGCGTGCCGGTCCAGATCCACGGCATGGACGCCGACCCGATCTTCGTCGGCGAGGGCGATGTCGACGCCGCCCGCGAGATCGTCGCCAAGGTCGCGGATGCGGAGCTGTTCCTGTATCCGGGCGACCAGCATTATTTCGCCGACAGCTCGCTGCCGTCCTATGACGCGGCGGCGACCGCGCTGCTGACCAAACGGGTGCTCGGGTTCCTGGATCGCGTCTGACCCGCCAGCGATTGTGCTGGGAATCCGATCAATCGGATCTGCACAATCTATTTGTCCCATCTAGAGCGGCATTCCATTCTGTCTGCGATCCCGACGCGGCAGGCGGCCGGCCGGGTCCACATTCGTTTTGCCTCTCCAGAAGACGCCGGCACCGGGCATCGGCCCGGGCGCCCGGCCCGATTCCGACATCCCGACGGGAGCAAGACCATGGAATATCGCAAGCTCGGCAACAGCGGCGCGGTGGTGACGGCGTACTGCCTCGGCACCATGACCTTCGGCAAGGAGTCCGACGAGGCCACGTCCTTCGCGCTGATGAACGACTATGTCGAGGCCGGCGGCAATTTCCTCGACACCGCCGACGTCTACAGCGCCGGCGTGTCGGAGGAGATCATCGGCCGCTGGCTGAAGAGCCGGCCGGGCATCGCCCAGGACCTGGTGATCGCCACCAAGGGCCGGTTTCCGATGGGGGCGGGGCCGAACGACCTGGGCCTGTCGCGCAAGCATCTGGGGGCGGCGCTCGACGCCTCGCTGCGGCGCCTGGGCGTCGAGCAGGTCGATCTCTACCAGATGCACGCCTGGGACGCGCTGACGCCGCTGGAGGAGACGCTGCGCTTCCTCGACGATTCGGTCCGCAACGGCAAGATCGCATATTACGGCTTCTCGAACTTCCTCGGCTGGCAGCTGACCAAGGCGGTGTGGCTGGCCAAGGCCAACGGCTATGCGCCGCCGGTGACGCTGCAGCCGCAATACAACCTGCTGGTCCGCGACATCGAGCACGAGATCGTGCCGGCCGCGCTCGATGCCGGGATCGGGCTGCTGCCGTGGTCGCCGCTGGGCGGCGGCTGGCTGTCCGGCAAGTACAAGCGCGACCAGATGCCGACCGGCGCCACCCGGCTGGGCGAGAACCCGCAGCGCGGGATGGAGGCCTATGATGCTCGCAACGCCAGATCGATGACCTGGGCGGTGATCGGCGCGGTCGAGGACATCGCCAAGGCGCGCGGGGTGGGCATGGCGCAGGTGGCGCTGGCCTGGATTGCGGCGCAGCCGGCGGTGACCTCGGTGATCCTGGGCGCCCGCACCCGGCAGCAGCTGGCCGACAATCTCGGCGCGGCCAGGCTGGTTCTCACCGGCGACGAGATCGCCACGCTGGACGCGGTCAGCCGGCCCGAGATGGCGGAATATCCTTACGGCACCGGCGGTATCAACCAGCGCCGGCGCAAGATCGAAGGAGGGCGCTGACCCGCGGGGCGGCGCCGCCCCGTTCAGACCGTCCGGCGTTCGGACGGGGCGGCGCTGTCGCGGGCCGGCCCGGAGGCCATGGCCTCGAACACGCCGTCGCGCCGCACCAGGGCGTGGAACAGCGCCGCCGCGACATGCAGCAGGATCAGCGCGAAGAAGGCGAAGGCCAGGTAGACATGCGCGCTCCACAGCAGCGCATGCAGGCCGGCATCCTGCGGCAGGATCGGCGGCAGGGTCACGCCCGGGAACAGCACCACCGGATAGGCTGCGGCGGATAGCATGCCCCAGCCGATCAGCGGCATGCCGATCATCAGCAGATAAAACGCATAGTGCGACAGATGCGCCGCGAGCTTCATCGGCTCGGGCATGTCGGCCGGCAGCGCCGGCGCGCCGTAGCGCAGGCGCAGCCCGAGGCGGATCAGCACCAGCACCAGGATGGCGACGCCGAGCGGCTTGTGGATCGCCACCAGCGTCAGGTGGTTCGGCATCACGGTCGACACCATGCTGACGCCGATGAACAGCATGGCCAGGATGCAGATGGCCATGAGCCAATGCAGCAGGCGCTGGAAGGCGGTGAAGTGCCGGCGGCCCGAGGTCATGGCTTGGCTCCCGGATAGGCGTCGTGTTCCGCCGTGCGGAGATCGTAGGACCGGGCATAGGCGGCCGACCGCGCGGCCGGGAACGGGTCGTCCGAGGTCCGGATGCCGGCGGGCAGCACGGTGGGGTCGAAATTGATGTCGCGGCAGGGGCCGTCCAGCTCGGGCTCGATCTTCTGCACCACCAGCGTGCCGACCTCGACGGTGCGGCGATCCGCCGGCCAGGCCTTGGTCGGGTCCGCGGTCGGGTCGCCCGGATCGGCGACCGTGACCGCCAGGGTCCAGCGCTGCGGCCCGTCGGCGACGCGCTTGACGATGTCCTGGTCGAGGAAATCGGGGCCGAGCTTCGCCAGCTCCTCCGGAGCCACCGGCACAATCTGCGCCGTGGGCAGCAGCGACCAGCGCACCGTGTGGTCGGCGCCGGAGGCGTCGGTGAAGACGAAGCTGTTGAGGCTGTTGAACCGGTCCTCGGCATAGCTGCCGGTCCAGGGCGCGCTCTGCGCCCAGGCGACGAAGGCGCCGAATGACGGATGCGCCGCGGCGAAGGTCTTCATCGCCTCGGGGTCTTTGCTGCCGGAGGCGGTCAGCAGCTCATAGAAGTCCTGCGGCGTCGCCACCGGGAAGACCGGCGGGTCGATCATGGCGCTGCGCCATTCCTGCCCGTCCGGCGTCGCGATGCGTAGCCCGATGCCGCGCACGCGGACCGTGGCGTCCGCGGCGTTCGGATTGGGCGTGGCGAGGTTGAGGCGCCCGAGGGCCGGGTATTGCCCCTTGGCGAAGACCTGGGCCTTCGACAGCGCGGCGCCGGCGCCGTTGGACTCGAACACGCCGGTGAAGCAGATTCCCTTGGCGTGGTTGCGGCGATGGCCGGGCGCCGCGCCGCCGGGCGGCGCCAGCGCCGCGACCAGCTTGTCTGGGGTGAGGCGCTGGGGCGAGAGCCATCCCGCCGTATAGGCGAAGGCCGCGCCGCCGACGCCGACGACGGCTGCGATCAGGACCAGCGACCCGAGAGCGGAGCGCCCGGGCGATCGTTGCGGCATTCCATCCTCGCTGTGCAGGGACTCGGGAGGCTTCGATCCGAGGATATCGCCTCTCCATCGGGTGAGGAGAGCGCGAATGAGGCTCGGTGCGAATTGTCACATCGGCTTCGGGGAGGGGCGCCCGCCACTGTCGGGGGGGCAGGGACAGTGGCGGGCGGTGGACATCAGCGGTGTCGGGGGGAGAGCCGCTGTGCATTGAGACGATAGCGGACCGAGCCCGCCCGGATTATCGGACATGCGATCAGGGCGGCCCATACCAAGGGATAGGTCAGTCCTGGTCGCGGGCGTCGCTGCTGGCCTCCAGCCTTCGGCGCAGCGCCGTCATGACGCCGTGAGTCGTCGCGATGTCCTCGACCCGGAGCCCCTCGGCCAGCCCGTCGACCCAGGGCGCCTGCAAGCGCATGGCAGCGTCGAAGGCCTCCCGCCCCTTGCCGGTCAGCACTACCAGCTGCGCCCGCCGGTGATGCGGGTTGGGCTGGAACGCCACCAGCCCCTCCGCCGCCAGGTCGTTGACGATGCGCTGGACGTTCTGGCGGTTGGCGCCCATGTCGCGCGCCAGCCACGCCACCGGCTGCGGCCGGTCCGCCGCGATGACGGTGCCGAGGACCTGCCAGCGGGCGCTGGTCAGGCCCAGCCCGGCGATCAGCCGGTCTCCCGCAGCGAGCACCCGGTTGTTGAGCCTGAACAAGTCGAGGAAGAGATCGGTCAAGGCGGTCCCCGCCGGCGTTCGCGTCGCCTCGGCCATGCGTCACCATATGCTGATATTGACATCATGATGTCAATGTGATTTGTTGCGGTCACTTCAATTTGACATCATGCAACCATATCGGACGGAGAATGTCATGTCGCAGATGCGTCCCCTGGATCCCGCCTTCCCGATCGACCGCCAGATCGCCGTCGAGGCCTCGCCGGTCGTGCTGGTCAACGTCTTCACCATGGACCCGGCCGACGAGCAGGCCTTCCTCCAGGCCTGGCAGGGCGACGCCGAGGTCATGAAGCGCCAGCCGGGCTTCATCTCGACCCAGCTGCACCGCGCGCTCGGCGACAGCCCGACCTATCTGAACTATGCCGTCTGGGACTCGACCGCCGATTTCCGGGCCGCCTTCGCGAATCCGGAGTTCCGGGCGAAGCTATCCGCCCATCCGGCCTCGGCCGTCGCGTCGCCGCATTTGTTCCAGAAGGTCGCCGTGCCGGGGATCTGCGTCGCCTAGCCGCTACTTGCCGGCGACGACGCTCTGGGCCAGCAGCTGGTTGCGGATCTCGACATGCGGGTATCCGACCACGGTGACCCGGCGGCCGCTGGCGACCCGGCCGGGCTGGTCGGGCGGCACCACCACGGTCCAGGCCTCGGTCGGGGTCTGCAGGCGGAACGAGGTCACGCCGTCGCGGCGGGAGACGCCGTCGATCCGGCCGGTGACGGTGATCGGCGTGCTGGTCGCGTATTCGCGCGGATCGGTCGGGGCCGCCCCGCCCGCGACGGCCGAGACCGCGGGATGGCGCAGGTCGGGCGCGACCGGTGACCGGCGCGGCTCTTCGACCCGGGTGTCGGGCGGCACCGGAAAGGGCATCGCCTTCTCCGGCACGGTCGCCGGGGGCACGGTCGCCGAGGGCGGCATGGTGGGCTGGATCACGGTGGTCTGGGCCCAGGCGGGCGATGCGGCCACCAGGCCGGCGAGAAGCGCGGCAGCCGCGCGGGGGAGGGTGACCATGGCTTCGCTCTCCAACTTCGGCGTCGGGCGATGACCCGGCGACGGGAACCGTGAGGCTCAATCTCCGGCAAAGCCGGGATCTCCGCAGCTTAAGAAATGCAGAACCTCCGTCCATGTTCCGGCATCCGGTGGGCGCTTGGCCGCGAAGAACCTTGCGCCCGTCCGCGGCGGCGCCATGATGGCGCGTCTCGATGGAACGGGGAGCGACAGGGTGTCCGATCTCTTGCTGGTCGGCTGCGGCCGGATGGGAAGCGCGCTGGTCAAGGGCTGGCTGGCGGGCAAGGCCGCCGACCGGATCTGGGCGGTGGAGCCGGCCGATCTCGGCCTCGCCGATCCGCGGCTGCACCATGTCCGCGACGCCGCCGGCCTGCCGCCCGACCTCACGCCCGAGGTGGTGGTGCTGGCGGTGAAGCCGCAGATGATGCCGGAGGCGCTGCCCGCCTATCGCCACTTCGCCGGGCCGGGAACGCTGTTCCTGTCGATCGCCGCTGGCCGCACCCTGGCCTGGCTCGAGCAGGGGCTGGGGGCCGCAGCCGCGGTCGTCCGCGCCATGCCGAACACGCCAGCGGCCATTGGCCAGGGCATCTCCGTCCTGGTGGCGAATGCCGCGGTGACGCCGGGCCAGCGCCGCCGCGCCGAGAGCCTGATGCAGGCCGCCGGGCAGACCGCCTGGATCGAGGACGACGCGCTGATGGACGCGGTCACCGGCGTCTCCGGCAGCGGCCCGGCCTATGTCTTCTACCTGATCGAGACCCTGGCCGAGGCCGGTCGCGCCGCCGGACTGCCCGCCGATCTGGCCATGCAGCTGGCGCGGCAGACCGTGGTCGGCGCTGGCGCCCTGGCCGGCGCCGCGACCGAGAGCGCCGCCGACCTCCGCATCGCCGTGACCAGCCCGAAGGGCACCACCCAGGCGGCGCTCGACGTGCTGATGGCGCCCGACGGGCTGCAGCCGCTGATGACCAAGGCTGTCGCCGCAGCGACGCAGCGCGGCCGCGAGCTGGCTTGATGGCGAGCAGCGGAGAGCGGGTCGCCGCGGCGCTGGCGGCTGCAGGGCACGCGCTCGAGATCCGGGTGTTCGACTCTTCGACCCGCACCTCGGCCGATGCCGCGGCGGCGATCGGCTGCGATGTGGCGCAGATCGCCAAGTCGCTGGTATTCCGCGCCCGCGGCAGCGCTCGGCCGGTGCTGGTGATCGCCAGCGGCGTCAATCGGGTCGACGAGGCGGCGGTGGCCGCGGCGCTGAAGGACCGGATCGACGGTGCCCGGATCGAGCGCGCCGATGCCGGCTTCGTGCGGGACGCCACCGGCTTCGCCATCGGCGGCGTCGCCCCAGTCGGCCACGCTATGCCGCCGCATGTGGTGATCGACCGCGACCTGCTGGCGCTGCCCCAAATCTGGGCCGCGGCCGGCACGCCGAACTCGGTCTTCGCCCTGACGCCGGAGCAGTTGGTCGCCCTGACCGGCGGCGTGGTCGCGGACATCGCCAAGCGCTGAGAGCGGCGCGGCTCGCCTTCTCGCCGAATTGCGCTAGATTGGGACCGATGGCGTCGGCTCGCTTCGGGCCGATGCGGGGGGCCGCGAGGCCGAGCGCGCGAGGGCCGGGACCATGCCGAAGAAGGCCGATATAGCGAACCATGTCGTCACCACCGCAGTCCACCTGGCTGGGGAGAAGGGGTGGCGTGCCCTGACGCTGGCGGATGTCGCCCAGGCGGCGCGGGTGCCAATGTCGGCGCTGTACCGCCATTGCCCGACCAAGCCGGAGCTGCTGGCCGGGTTCAGCCGGATGATCGACCAGGCGGTGCTGTCCGAAGGCCTGCCGGGCGCCGACGAAAGCCCGCGCGACCGGCTGTTTGACCTGGTGATGCGCCGCTTCGACGTGCTGTCGGCCCATCGCGCCGGGGTCAAGGCGATCCTGCGCGACCTGCGGCTCGATCCGGTGGCCACCCTGCTGCAGGCGCGGCAGCTCGATCTGTCGATGCGCTGGACGCTGCAATCCGCCGGCATCTCCACGGCCGGGCTGCTCGGCCGGGCGCGGGTGCAGGCGCTGTGCCTGATCTACGGCCTGGTGCTGCGGGCCTGGGAGCAGGATGATTCGCCAGATCTCGATCGCACCATGAAGGCGCTGGACCAGCGGCTGCGCCAGGCCGAGCAGTGGCAGAACACCTTCGGCCGCCGCCGTGGCGAGCGCCGGGACGATCAGCCGGCCCAGCCTGAGGCCCAGGCGGGGCAGGAGCCGACGCTGCACTAGATGGCAGGCTTTCTGCACTGGCTGGAAGTCTTCTGCGCTAGATGACAGCTTTGCTGCAGTGCACAATTTCCTTTTGCGATGCGATCAGCGCCGTGTAAGGTGCTGCCTTATTGTGCAACCAGGAGTTGGGCCATGAGCAAGGTGCCGCCGGTCTGGGACGTCGACTTCACCAAGCTGCTGAGCGAGTTCAAGGTGCCGGGCGTCGACCTCGACGCGGTGCTGCAGGCCCAGCGAAAGAACATCGAGGCGCTGACCGCCGCCAACCGCACCGCGGCCGAGGGGCTGCAGGCTTTCGCCCGCCGCCAGGGCGAGATCCTGCGCCAGAACCTGGCCGAGCTGCAGGGCCAGTTCTCCTCGATCGCCGCGCCCGGCGCGCCGGACGAGAAGCTGGCCAAGCAGACCGAGCTGGCGAAGATCGCCTTCGAGAAGGCGATCGCCGACATGAAGGAGCTGGCCGAGCTCCTGGCCAAGTCGAACACCGAGGCCGCCGAGATCGTCAGCAAGCGCGTCAGCGCCAGCTTCGACGAGGTGAAGGGCGTGCTGAAGGCCCCGACGACCAAGCGCTGACCGCGCTGATCCTCGATGTGAAGGAAGGCCGCCTCCGGGCGGCCTTCTTGCCATCCGCGCGCCGGCGCGGCAGGTTGCGCCGGTTTCGCGGAGGGCAGCATGACGATCAGCTACGACGATTTCGTCAAGGTCGACATCCGGGTCGGCACCATCGTGGCGGTGGAGCCGTATCCGGAGGCGCGCAAGCCGGCCTACAAGCTGACCGTCGACCTGGGCCCCGAGATCGGGCAGAAGCGCAGCTCGGCCCAGCTGGTGGCGCTGTACACGCCCGAGACGTTGCTGGGCCGCCAGGTGGCGGCGGTGGTGAACTTCCCGCCGAAGCAGATCGGCCGCTTCATCTCCGAGATCCTGGTGCTGGGCTTTCCCGATGCCGAGGGCAACGTCGTCCTGGCCGCGATCGAGCGACCGGTGCCGAATGGCGGGCGGCTGTACTAGCGCGCCGGGTTGACGCAGCGGGGCGTCCCTTCCATCATCGTCGCGATCGCAGGATCAGCCATACCCTCCACGTGACTGGCGAGACGGGGAGCACCCCGAGGGAGCGTGGAGGACCGTTTCGATGCCGCTCGCCTGGGCAGCCTTCCTTGGAAGCTGGTCGGGCGATTCGTGTCCAGGCATCGAAACGGAGCAGTCCCCATGGAATACCAGCACCAGCCCGACCCAGCCGATCCCGACCTGCGCAGCCGCCTGGCCGCCGCCGATCTGGAGGCCGCCGCCATCCTCGAGCGCGAGGAGCGCCGGCAGCAGCAGGGTCTGACCCTGATCGCGTCGGAGAACCACGCCTTCCCGGAGCTGCGGCCGCTGCTCGGCTCGGTCTTCGCCGACAAATACGCCGAGGGCCAGCCGCGCCGGCGCTACTACGGCGGCAACCTCCATGCCGACGAGATCGAGGAGCTGGCCCAGGGCCGCGCCAGGGCGCTGTTCGGCGCCGAGCACGCCAATGTCCAGCCGCTGTCCGGGTCGCCGATGAACCAGGCGGTGTATTTCGGCCTGCTGCAACCGGGCGACACCATCCTGGCGATGGACCTGTCGCATGGCGGCCACCTGACCCATGGCGCGCCGGTCTCGGCGATGGGCCGGATCTTCCGCTTCGTCCGCTACGGCACGGTGCCGGGCGGCGGCTTCGACTTCGACGCCATCCGCGAGACCGCGCGGCGCGAGCGGCCGAAGCTGCTGATCACCGGTTTCTCCTCCTACCCGCGCGATATCGACTACGCCGCGTTCAAGGCGATCGCCGACGAGGTCGGGGCCATCACCATGGCCGATGTCTCGCACATCGGCGGGCTGATCGCCGGCCGGGCGCTGCCGAACCCGCTGGCGGCTGGCTTCGACGTCGTCACCACCACCACGCACAAGACCCTGCGCGGGCCGCGCGGCGGGCTGATCCTGTGCCGCGAGCCGTTCCGCAAGACGATCGACCAGGCGGTGTTCCCGGGGCTGCAGGGCGGCCCGCATATGGACCAGGTGGCGGCCCTGGCCACGGCGCTGCACCTGGCGGCGCAGGAGGAGTTCCAGGCCTATGCAAGGCGGGTGCTGGACAACGCAAAGGCGCTGGCCGAGGCGCTGCAGGCGCGAGGCGCGCAGCTGGTGACCGGCGGCACCGACAACCACCTGCTGGTGGTCGACGTGGCGGCCAGCTTCGGCATCGATGGCGACGAGGCGCAGCAGCGCCTGGACCGGGTCGGGCTGGTGTCGAACAAGCAGGTGGTGCCGGACGACACGCGGCCGCCGCTGCGTCCCTCCGGTCTGCGGCTCGGCACGCCGGCGGTGACCACGCGGGGGATGCGGGAGGGCCAGATGAAGCCGCTGGCCGACCTGATCGTCGACGCAATCACCGGCGCCCGGCCGGAGCCGGCGCTGGCGAATGCGGTGCGCGATTTCGCCAGGCGCTTCCCGATCCCGGGGTGAGCGGGGAGGAGAGGGCGGAGCCACCCCCTCACCCGAAATCGCTGCGCGATTTCGACCTCTCCCCCGGGGAGAGGTGATTGTAGCGCTGGCCTCGAATTCCCTCTCCCCAGGGGAGAGGGAGGGGCCCGGCGCGCAGCGACGGGAGGGTGAGGGGGAGGGCGCCGATCGGGCCGGTCAGCTCGTCGGCTTGAACCCCGCCCTCTCCCCATAGGCGAAGCACTCCGCCGCCGAGGGGATGGCGCGCGACGTGCTGTATGAGCCGAGGCTGAGGGCCGCGACGCAGACGCCCAGCCGCAGGCCTTTCTCCACGGGCCAGCCCTCATGCAGCCCCAACATGACGCCGGAGGCCAGGGCGTCGCCGGCGCCGTTGGTGCTCCTGACCGCTTCCGGCGGCACCCAGGCCGCGCCCTGGCGCCACAGGTGGCCGTCGCGGTCGGCGGCGACCACGCCCTCCGGGAAATGCACCACCGCCAGGGTCGACACGCCCATCCGGATCAGCGCAGCCGCCGCCGCCTCGACCAGCGCCCAGTCCGGCCGGCCGTCGCGATGGGTCTCGACGCCGGTCAGCGCCGTCGCCTCCAGCTCGTTGATGATGATGCTGTCGAGCAGCGGCAGGCAGGGCACCGTCAGGTCGCGCAGCCGGTCGCCGGCCACCCCGACCAGCTCCAGATTGGTGCGGTGGCCCGAGGCGCGGGCACGGGCCAGCACCTCGGTGAAGCCGTTGCCGTTGCCCTGCGGCGCGTCCATCCGGGCGTGCACCCCGGGCGACCCGACATGGAAGATCTTCGCCGTCGACCCCGCCATATCGAAATGTTCGGGCGAGAGCAGGGCGTTGACTCCCTCCTGGTAAAAGAAGGTCCGCCGCCCGCCCTCGGCAACGATCATCACGTCTGTATAGGCCGTGCGCCCGCCCGGCAGCACCGCGATCCGGCCGGCGCCGACGCCGTGGTCGCGGCAGACATCGAGCGCCAGTTGGCCATAGGCGTCGTCGCCGACCACGCCCACCACCTCGATCGGGAAGGGCGCGCCCAGGCGGGCGAGGTCGATCGCCATGTTGAAGCCCGGGCCGCCGGAATCCGGCATCTCCTCCACGATCTTGGCGACATGCTCCTGCGGCGGGAACCGGTCGATGACCTTGTTGACGTCGATGCAGATGGTGCCGCCGCAGATGATGCCGGACCGCTCCATCTCAACCCTGCTTCAGCACGGCTTCGGTGGTCTGCACGTCATCGGCCAGCGGCCGCAGCGGGGTAATGCCCTGCTTCTGCAGCTCGCCGTGATAGGCCTTCACGGCCTCCTCCGGCGCGATCGTGCCGTCGGCCACCTGGCGCATGAAGCTGACCATCGCCAGCGGCGACTCCGCCAGGTTGATCTTGCGGCCGAACAGGGCGACGCGGGCGCCGTATTTCTCGGCCTGATGCAGCAGCTCGAAGCAGTCGCGCGTGGTGCCGGCGCCGCCGCCGAGTACGCCGACGATCAGGCTGGAATCGAAGCTGGCCAGCTCCTCCAGCGCCTTCGGGCCGTTGAAGGGGATCTTCAGGAATTGCGGCCGGTCGGCCTTCATCACCCCGGCCAGGCAGCGCAGGATGCAGTCGTTCAGGTAATGCGGCTGCAGCGCCGGGTCGATGCCGCTCGACACATTCGGATTAAAGACTTCGAAGAAGTACTTGAAACCGTTGAGGGCGCAGTCGGCGCGGAATTCGGCGAAGGCCTCCAGCGACCGGATGTCGGAGTCGAGGTCGTTGTTGAAGGTGACGGAGTAGAGGCCGAGATCGGTGCCGGTGATGGGGGCTTTCGGGTCCGGCGCCAGGCCGCCATGCATCACCCGCGGCAGGATCGCCGAGCGGAAGGGCCGCGACGGCTGCTTGGGGTAGGAGCAGCCCCGCACCACCCAGACATCGGTGGTGTCGTTGGCGCGGATCGCCGGCTTGACGCGGCTGTTGCGGAAGGTGCCGCTCTCGACCAGCCGCTCCAGGTTCGAGGCCGAGACCAGCATGATGTCGACGATGTCCTGTTCCACCACCTGGCGGATGGTGTCCAGGAACTCGTCGCGGGTGCGGTAGCGGGTCCAGCTGCCGTCCGGCGCGCGGTTCGGGCCGGTCGAGGTCAGGCTCGGCCCCATGTCGCCGTCCTTGGCGTCGGCGATGATGAAGTCGCTGCGCTTGTAGTGTCCGGCACGGATGCGGGCCAGCTTCTCGTCCAGGCGGGTCATGCTCGGTCTCTCGTCTTTCGGTCAGGGGAAGGGAAAGCGGGGGTCATGCGGCGGGCTCGCCGTTGGAAGCCGGCTGGTCGCCCGGCATCGCCCCGGTCATGATCGCAACCACCTCGGCCATGCTGTGGCGCTGCGGCGAGGTCACGGCGACGCGGCGGCCCAGGCGCATGACATGGATGCGGTCGGCCACCTCGAACACATTCGGCATGTTGTGGCTGATCAGGACGACGGGCAGGCCACGGTCGCGGATGGTGCGGATCAGGTCCAGCACCTGGCCGGTCTCGCGCACGCCCAGCGCCGCCGTCGGCTCGTCCATGATCACCAGCTTGCGGGCGAACACGGCGGCGCGGGCGACGGCGACGCCCTGGCGCTGGCCGCCGGACAGGCTTTCGACCGCATGGGTGATCGAGGGCAGGCGGAAGCGCAGCTCGTCCATGTGGCGCTGCGCCTCGCTGCGCATCCGCGGCTTGTCGAGCAGCCGCAGCCAGCGGCCGAGCGGCCCGGGCCGGCGCAGCTCGCGCCCCAGATACAGGTTGGAGGCGATGTCCAGCGCCGGGGCCACCGCCAGGTCCTGGTATACCGTCTCGATGCCGCGGCGGCGGGCGTCCAGCGGGCCATGGAACCGCACCGGCTGGCCGTCCAGCAGCACCTCGCCCTCGTCGGGCGTGATGGCGCCGGACAGCACCTTGATCAGGGTTGACTTGCCGGCGCCGTTGTCGCCGATCACCGCCAGCACCTCGCCGTCACGCAACTCGAAATCGACGCCGCCCAGCGCGGTGACATGGCCGTAGCGCTTGACCACGCCGCGGGCCTCGAGGACGGTCGCGGTCATACCCGCCTCCATCGCGACAGCTGGTCCAGCGCGACCGCGGCGATGACCAGGACGCCGGTGACCAGATCCTGCCACAGCGGGTCGATGCCGATCAGGGTCAGGCCGTTGCGCAGCACGCCGACGATCAGCACGCCGATCAGCGTGCCGATCAGGCTGCCGCGGCCGCCGAACAGGCTGGTGCCGCCGATCACGACCGCGGTGATGCTGTCGAGATTGGCGTTCTGCATCGCGTTCGGATCGGCGTTCGGGATCCGCCCCAGCGCCAGCCAGGCGCCGATGCCGTAGAGGAAGGCGGCGAACAGGTAGACCGACAGGATGCGCCGCTGCACCGGGATGCCGACCAGCCGCGCCGCCTCCGGGCTGTTGCCGATGGCGTAGACATGCTTGCCCCAGGCGGTCTGGTTCAGCAGGTACCAGACCAGCCCGTAGAGGCCGAGCATGATGATGATGCCGTAGGTGATCACGGCGCCGCCCAGGCGCAGCGTGTTGCCGGTCCATGCCAAGAGGTCGTCCATCACCGGGAAGGCGCCGCCGCCGGAGAACAGCCGGGTGGCGGCGGTGACGATGCCGAGCAGGCCGAGCGTGACGATGAAGGGCGGCAGCTTCAGCCGGCTGACCAGCGTGCCGGTGACGAGGCCGACCAGGCTGCACAGCCCGATCGCCAGCAGCAGCGAGGGCAGGGCGGCATAGCCTTCGTCCACCAGCTTGCCGGCGACGATGGTGCCCAGCACGGCGATGGCCCCGGTGGCGAGGTCGATGCCGGCAGTCAGGATCACCAGCGTCTGGCCGATCGCCAGCGTGCCGATGATCACCGATTGCTGCGCGATCAGCGACAGGTTGCCCGGGGTCAGGAAACGGTCGCTCATCGCCGTGAACACGGCGGCGAAGGCCACCAGCACGATCAGCGGGCCGAGCGGCGGGGTGGTCAGCACCCGCGCCGCCCGCCCGATCCAGGACGAGGAAGGGGCCATCGCTCTCTCGTTCGGGGGGGCCGGGGGATGGGCGGGCCTGGTGCGGCCCGCCCCGGTCGTGCTGGTCATCAGCCCCAGCAGTTCTTCTCTCCGAACTCCAGGTCCTTCGAATCCAGCCCCGGCAGCGGCTTGCCGGTGATCAGGAACGAGCCGGTGTTGACGAAGCCGGTCGGCTTCTTGCCGCTCTTGGCGTATTCCGCCACCGCGTCGACGCCCATCTGTGCCATCTTGTACGGGAACTGCATCACCGTCGCCGCGACGCGCCCGTCCTTGACGTATTTGACGCCCAGGCAGCCGCCGTCGATCGAGGTGACGACGATGTCGTCGGTCTTGCCGGCCGCCTTGATCGCGGCATAGGCGCCCTGGGCCGCGGGTTCGTTGATGGTGTAGACGACGTTGATGTCGGGATGGGCCGACAGCAGGTTCTCCATCGCCGTCTGGCCCTTGTCCTGGGCGCCGTTGGTGTTCTGCTTGCCGACGATGGCGGCGTCGCCCTCGGCGATGCCGAAGCCCTTGAGGAAGCCGTCATGGCGGAAGGTGTCGACCGTGCCGCCCGGCGTGCCGTCCAGCATCGCCAGCTTCGGCGCCTTGTCGCCCAGCGCCTTGCGGGCGTACTGGCCCTGCTGCACCCCGGCCTCGAAATTGTCGGTGGCGAAGGTGGCGTCGACCGCGTCGGCCGGGTCGGTCGCGGTGTCCAGAGCGATCACCAGGATGCCGGCATCGCGCGCCTTCTTGACCGCGCCGAGCACGCCGGTCGAGTTGTTCGGGGTGATCAGGATGCCCTTGGCGCCGGCGCTGATCAGGTCCTCGATCGCGGCCACCTGGCCCTCATTGTCGCCGTCGAACTTGCCGGCGCGGGCGATCAGCTTGAGGCCCTTGGCCTTGGCCTCCGCCTCGGCGGCCTGGCGCATCTTGACGAAGAACGGGTTGACCTCGGTCTTGGTGACCAGGCCGACGATGGCCTCCTGCGCCAGCGCCGCCGTGCTGCCGGCGGCCAGGGCGAGCCCGACCACGCCGGCGGCGAGCAGGCCGGCGAGGCGGCGGGATTTTGGAGCAAGCGCAGACCTTTGCGATCGGATCATCGCGGTTTCCTCCTGTTTGCGGGCGAGCGCTTCTGCGGCACCGGCCCTGCGCATTGGCCGGACGATTGTCCGACATCGGAACGATAAATCCGACTTTTGATGAGAGTCAATCAGATCTTGTGGATCTTTTGACTGAAAAAGAGCATTACTAGGGAATGGCTGCCTCAGACCCTGAGATCCACGCCCTCGGCACTGCCGGCGCCGGCCATGTGCTGTCGCTGATCCTGTCCGGCCAGGCGCGGTCGCGGGCCGACCTCGCCCGCATCTCCGACCTCTCCCGCGCCACCATCGCCCAGCGCCTCGGCGTGCTGTTCGAGGCCGGGCTGCTGCAGGAGGCGGAGGAAACGCAGGCCAGCGGCGGCCGCCCGGCTCGCGTTCTCAAGCTGAACCAGGGCTTCGGCGTGGTGCTGGCGGCGGATGTCGGCGAAAGCCGGATCCGGGTCGCGGCGACAGATCTCGGCCCCAATGTGCTCGCCGAGCGGCTCGGGGACCTCGATGTCGGCACGGGTCCGGTTTCGATCCTGACCTGGATCGGGCAGCAGTTCCGGGAGCTCCTGGCCGAGATCGGCCGGCCGGCGTCGGAGGTGCTGGGCATCGGGCTGTGCCTGCCCGCGCCGGTCGACCATGCCGCAGGGCGTGTCGTCGGACCCTCGGTCATGACCGGCTGGGACGATTTCGACATCCCCGGCTGGTTCGCCGGCGACTATGCGGCGCCGGTCCTGGCCGAGAACGACGTGCGGCTGCGCACCCTGACCGAGCACCGGCAGTTCTGGCCGAACGAGAGCCAGCTGGTGTTCATCAAGGCCGGCACCGGCATCGGCAGCGGCATCATCACCGAGGGCCGGATGCATCGCGGCGCCCGGGGCGCGGCGGGCGACATCGGCCACATCCAGCTGCGCGACGCCGAGGCGCCGCTGTGCCGCTGCGGCAAGCTCGGCTGCGTCGAGGCCTATGCCGCCGGCTGGGCGATCGCCCGCGACCTGCGGGCCCAGGGTTTTGCGGCACGGGACGCACGCGACGTGATGGATCTGGTCGGGCGCAATCGCCCGGAGGCGGTCAGCCTGGTGCGCCAGGCCGGGCGGGTGCTGGGCGAGGTGGCGGCCGATGTGGTCAGCGTGCTGAACCCCAGCGTCATCGTGGTCGGCGGCACCCTGTCCGAGGCGGGGGAGCACCTGCTGGCCGGGGTCCGGGAGTTCGTGTACCAGCGCTGCCTGCCGCTGGCGACGCGCGACCTGACCATCGTCGCCGCCCGCGCCGGCGAGCTGGCCGGGCTGCTGGGGGCCGCCCGGCTGGTGGTCGACACCAGGCTGCAGCCGCAGGCGGTCGACCGGCTGATCGCGGAGCGGGCGGCGGCGGGCTGAGCAAGAGCATGAGAGATGATCCCTCGTCCGGCCTTCAGTGAGGGGCCGCAATGGTGGGGACCGGCCGAGCCTGGCCTTGCGCTGCATTCGAGACGCCTTCCCAGGATTCCCACATGGTGAGGCGACTGGCATAGGCGGCGCGCGCCACGGGCATTCCTTCCGTGCCCAGGAAGATCCGCAGCGGCGGATTCTCTGCATCGACGATCTTGAGGACCGCCTCTGCCGTTGCTTGCGGATCGCCGAATTCGATGTTGGCGCCGGCAGCGAACACCTGCGCCCTCAACTCGGCATAGGCGTCGATGCCGGCTGCGATCTTGAGCGAAGTCTGGCTCGCGAATCCGGTTGCATAGGCCCCGGGTTCGAGCAGCGTTACCTTGATCCCAAAGCGTCCGACTTCCTGCGCCAGGCTCTCGTGGAGTGCCTCGAACGCCCATTTGGAGGCATGGTAGAAGCCGACGATCGGGCTCGCCACGATCCCGGCAACGCTCGACACGCCGAGGATATGGCCGCGGCCCTGCTCGCGCAGGAGGGGCAGCGCGGCCTGGATCACCCGTAGCGCGCCGAAGACATTCGTCTCGAACTCCGCCCGGATCTCGGCCTCGCTCGCCTCCTCGATCGCGCCAACCAGGGCATAGCCGGCGTTGTTGAGGACGATGTCCAACCTGCCGAAATGCGCGTGAGCCTGCGCGACAGCGACCCGGGCCTGGCCGGGGTCCGTCACGTCCAGCGCCAGCGGAAGGACGGATTCGCCGTAGCGTTCCGCCAGATCAGCGACGCCCGCCAATGTGCGAGCGGTGGCTGCGACCTTATCGCCGCGCTGCAATGCGGCTTCAGCCCAGATGCGGCCGAGGCCGCGGGATGCACCGGTGATGAACCAGACTTTGCCAGACATAGGATAGTCCTCCGAGCGCTGAAGCGTTCCGGCGAATGTTGCCGTGGTCTGGGTAGCACTCGGATAGGCACGGGAGACTGGCGAGGGGTGCCAATCCCGTTGCGACTCGCGCCAACCCGTCACGCGGAGGGGGGCGCAGCTCAGCGTTCAATGCGCGCCATCAATGGACCACCCGCCCGGGGCCAGGGGACAGTCCGTCGCTGTTCAGTTCCCGCCATTGGTTGGGCGTCACGCCCTCCCAATCGCGGAAGGCGCGATAGAACGAGCTCGTATCCTGATAGCCGAGAAGGCAGGCCACCTCGTCGATCTCGGCCGACGGGTCGGACAGGAGCTGACGCCCGAGCTCCTGGCGCGCCTTGACGAGCAGTTCGCGGAAGGTCGCCCCGTCCTCGGTGATGCGGCGCTGGAGCGTCCGTTCGCTCATGCCGAGCTCCCGCGCCACGTCGGACAGCTCCGGCCGGCCGCTGGCCAGGCTTCTCTTCAGGACCACCTTCACCTGTTCGGTGATCGAGGTGGAGGCCTGGAGCTCGCCGAGCGCGGATGCGAGGGCGGGCGTGAGGATCTCCAGGAGCTCCGGATTGTGCCCTGGAAAGGGACGGTCGAGGTCGGAAGAGCTCAGGACCAGGGCGTTGCGCGGCGCCTTGTAGCGGATCGGACACCCAAAATACGCCCGATGTGCATCGCTCTTCAGATCGGAGCGCGTGAGCTCGACGCGGAGCGGTGTCAGATGCTGGCCGGTGCCCCTGCGGCCCAGTTCGACGAAGGTTGCGAAATCGACGCCGGTCGCGATCGCCGGCGCCGGCTCGGTGGCATAGAGCCACTCGACCGTGATCGTGCATTCCCCCTTCTGCTCGACCAGCTGCAGCCGCTCGGGCGTGCAGAGCCGCTTGAAGCGCGCGATCCGCTGGAGCCCGTCGCGATAGTCCCGCGCATGGAACGCGGCGAGGCTGGACGGGGGATGGATCGCCGTGTCGGCCGCCTCGACCAGCCTGATGCCGAGACCCGGGTCCGCCGTCAGGTCCTCCAGCGCCCGCCACAGGGCGAAGAACTGCGCGGTCGTGACCAGCCCCTGCCTGTTGAGATGAAGGGTGGCGGGCAGGCGGGCCTGCCGCAGCACCGCGGCCGGCGTCAGCCCGATGCGCTCGCTCGCGATCCAGAAGGCCTGCGGCACCTTGCACCTGTCCGCCGCGAGGCCGCTCATCTCCAGCCCCCCGCCGGAGCTCCGGCCGCGCTGCATGGCCGGCGAGAGTTGCGGTGCCCGGTGTCCATGGCTCCAACCTATCGCATCTGGCTCGTGATGATCCGATCGAACATGCGATCGCCCAGCCACTTCCGCATGATGATCATCGGCCGCGCATACTTGCCGGCGACATAACGCGTGCCCGGCTTCCCGGCCTTGACGGCCTTCGACACGACATTGGCGATGACGCCGGCATCGGTGCCGCGCCCTTGCCCATAGGCTGCCTTGGTCGATCGGGCGACGGCCTGCGTCAGCTTGGCATAGGTGCCGCTTCCCGATCGCCTGAGGAGGCCGTCGGCGACCACGTCGCTGAACCCGGTCTCGATCAGGCCCGGCTCCACGATGACGACCCGGATGCCGAAGGGCGCGAGCTCGAGCCTCAGGCAGTCCGACCAGCCTTCGAGCGCGTGCTTGGTCGCATGATACCAGGCCCCGAGCAGCGAGTAGACCTTGCCGCCCATCGAGGTGATGTTGACGATGGTGCCGGCGCCCTTCTTCCGCATTGCCGGCAGCAGGAGCTGCGTCAGCCGGGCGGCGCCGAAGACATTCACCTCGAACTGGTACCGCGCCTCTTCGATCCCGATGTCCTCGACGGGGCCGTACAGACCGAAGCCGGCGTTGTTCACCAGCACATCCACGCCGCCGACTTCGCCGAGGATGGCGTCGACCGCACTCTCGATCTCCTCGGTCTTGGAGATGTCCATGCGCAGCGGCCTCGCGCCGAGGATTGCAAGGTCCGCCATCTTCTCGACGTTGCGGGCCGCCGCGTAGACCTGGAAGCCGTCCTCGATCAGACGCTTCGCGATCTCCTTGCCCATGCCGGAGGATGCACCGGTCACGAGCGCCGTCTTCTTGCCTCTGGTGAACATCATAGCCTCTCATTGTGCTTGGACCTGACTACGGCCATCCGGGAGGCCAGGCACTGTCGGAGGACGCCAATGCATTTGCATATCGCGCCAACCGTTGTCAGGACGCCCAAGGCCAGCAGGCACGCCGCCACGGCGAACCACCAGGTCAGCACGACGTGTCCCGCCACGACCTCGGTCATGGCGGCGCCGGGCGAGGACGCCGTCGCAGTCGCTGGATCCGTGCGACGAGCAGGATGACGAGAGCTTCGGCACCGAGCAGCGACGCACCGACGGCGATGCCCGTTGCCGCGGGGCTCCAGCCGGTATCCCGCAACAGGTATCCGGTCGTGATGAGCGGCGCGTTCCAGGCCAGCGTCCCCAGCGTCGTCGCCAGGACGAACGGCGCGAAGGGAAGCCCGGTCACACCGGCCGGCAATGCCAGATAGATCCGCGCGGTCGGAATCGTCTGGCCGACGAGGGTCACCCAGAAATGATGCCGCTCATAGGCCGCCATGAGCCGGCGATAGAGTTCGGGCCGAAGAAAGAGGTATTTCCCGAACCGGCCGACAAGGTCCTCGCAGCGGCGATTCCCGGCGATCCGGCCGACGGCGTACCAACCGATCGCCCCGAGGACCGAACCGAGCGTGGACGCCGCGACGGTGCCACCGAGGTCGGCCGCGTCCTGGACCGTCGCGAGGCCGAACAGCACGAACAGCACATAGGACGGCAGGACCGGCAGGAACTTCTCGGTGAAGCTCAGCGCGGCGATGCCGGCCAGCCCGAACCCGAGGAGGCCGGCAAGGAAAGGACTGTCCATCGTCCGGCGGTCCGCCTTCAGGTCGGAGTCGTCGGCAGGCGATAGCTCCAGACCCGCGCCGGCCACAGGTTGCGCCAGATCACCGGCGAGACGTCGGTTGCCACGACGCCGGCGCGCAGCGGGATGGGAGAGCGGTAGGCATAGGTGAACTGCACGAACGGCGCACCCGGCACACCCAGATGCAGGCATTCCAGCAGGAGGCGCCGACGGCGCGCCGGCACCTGGGTCAGGAGTGGCAGGCCTGAGACGATGGCGGCGACGGGCCCGATATCCATGTGGCGCAGCAGGCGTGGGGCCACATACGCATCGTGCGAAAGGACCTGCGCATCCGGGTGTCGCGCCCGCAGCAGGTCGCAGAACTCCGGGTTCGCTTCGACCAGCACGAGCCGGGCTGGATCGACGCCGCGCTCGATCAGCGCCCGAGTCACCGCCCCGGTGCCCGGGCCCAGCTCGATGATCTTCCCGGCCGTGACCGGGTTCACGGCGGCGGCCATCGCCCTCGCGAGGTGGCGGCTACTGGGAAGCTGCGCGCCGGTGCGCAAGGGCGCCTCCAGCCAAGCCCGCAGGAAATGCACAGTGTCCGTTCGACGGGTGGGCGGCGTTCCGGCCGCCACCCAAATCCTCGGTTGGTGATCAAGCATGTTCGTCCTCGTTCCGACCGCGAGGACGCAAACTCAACAGATGTGTGGCGGCCCGGGCACTAGCGGCGGCCGCCAATCCGATCACCGTTCACGCCACTCTGTGGTCGAGAGGAGCGGCCGTTCGTTGAGTCTCGCCAGACCTCCGTTCAGGTCGAATTCGGCCTCCCGGCCGCGCAGGCGCTACTCCGCCCGCCTCTCGACGACGCAGAACTGGTTGCCCTCCGGGTCGACCAGCACCGTGTAGCCGTCGGCCTCGCGCTGGACCTTCGCGCCGAGGGCCAGCAGGCGCCGCACCTCGGCTGCGCGGTCGGCGGCGGCGATGTCGAGATGGACACGGTTGTTGCTGTAGTCCCGCGTCGGCACCTGGTGGAAGCACAGGCTGGGGCCCGGCCCGTCGATCAGGACGACCGGGTCGGTCTCCGGCGTCAGGCCCAGCGCGGCCAGCCGGTCGATCTCTGCCTGGTCGTAGGGCCGTATGGCGTAGCCGTCGAGCGCCGCGGCCCAGAACCGGGCCTGAGCCGGCGCTTGCCGGCTCTCGAACACGATCTCCTGCAGCCGTCCCATCGGGTGGCCTCCCTGGTTCAGAGCGGCAGGCGCACCGTGCAGCGCAGCCCGCCCATCGGTGAGGTCGACAGCGTCAGGTCGCCGCCATGCCGGCGCGCCACGTCGCGGGCGATGGCGAGGCCCAGGCCGGTGCCGCCGGTCTCCTGGTTGCGCGATTCATCCAGCCGGACGAAGGGCTTCATCGCCTCCTCGCGCTGGTTCGGCGGGATGCCGGGGCCGTCATCGTCCACCACCAGGGCGACGGCGCTGTCGTCCTGATCCACCGACAGCCAGACGTGCTGCGCATGGCGCCGCGCATTGGACAGCAGGTTCGCCAGGCAGCGCCGCAGCGCCTCGCGCCGCAGCGGCAGGATGTGGCTCTCCGGGGTGTCGAAAGCGATGTCGGCGCCCTCCCGCCGGGCTGCCACCACCACCTCCTCGAGGAAGGCGGCGAGGTCGGTGGGCGTCGCCTCCTCGGTGCCTTCGCCGCGGGCGAAGGAGAGGTAGGCGTCGATCATCTGCCGCATCTCGTCGACATCGTTGCGCAGCTCGTCGATGTCCGGCCCGTCGCCGAGCATGGCGAGCTGCAGCTTCATCCGGGTCAGGGGGGTGCGCAGATCGTGGCTGACCCCGGCCAGCATCTCGGTGCGCTGCTGGATCTGGCGGCGGATGCGGTCGCGCATCTCGATGAAGGCCTCGGAGGCCTGGCGGATCTCCTCCGCCCCATGCGGCCGGAACCCGGGCATGTCGCGGCCCTTGCCGAAACGGTCGGCGGCGATCGCCAGCCGCCGGATCGGGCGCAGCTGGTTGCGCATGAAGATGATGGCGACGGCCGACAGGATCACCGTCGACCCGATCATCGACAGGTAGAACAGGTTGGTGGTGAAGCTGGACAGTCGCTTCGACGGCACCTCGACCGTCAGCACGCCGGCCGGCAGCTGCATGCGGACGACATCGGTGTCGTTGTCCGGATCGGAGAGGATGGTGAAGTCGTAGGGCTGCGACGCGCGCATGGCCCGGGCGAGGGCGCGCTGGCCCTCGTCCAGCGCCTCGCTGCCGGTCGGCCCCAGCTCGACGCCGGGATCGAAGCCGTAGATCAGCCCCGTGTTGCGCTGCGCCCGCAGGAACACGGCGCCGCGGGCGACGGGTGTCATGCCGCCGGAGATCTCGTCGATGGTCAGGCCGATCTCGCCGGAGACGGTGCGGGCCATCGTCGTGGTGATCACGTCGATGTGGCGGCCGAAGAAGACATAGGTGGAGATCGCCTGGGCCAGGATCATCGGGGTGACGATGATCACCAGCGCCCGCCCGAACAGGGTGCGCGGCAGGAACCGCTTGATCCGCGCCCGCAGCCGCAGGGGGGTGGACAGCCGGGGCAAAGCGGGGGAGGGCATCATCCGTCGGGTCTCAGCACATAGCCTTCGCCGCGCACGGTGTGGAGGTAGCGGGGCAGGCGCGGGTCGGGCTCGATCTTACGCCGAAGCCGCGTCACCTGCACGTCGACCGCCCGCACGCCGCCGTCGATCGTGCCGGATTCGGTCAGCGCCTCACGCGACACGGTCTCGCCGGCATGCTGGGCCAGGATGCGCAGCAAGTTCTCCTCGCCGGTGGTCAGGCGGACGCGCTCGCCCTCCTGCAGCAATTCGCCGCGCTCGATGTCGAAGCTGAAGGCGCCGAGCCGGATGGTGCCGGCGGCCCGCGGCGGCGGCGGTGCCAGGCGGCGCAGGATGCTGTTGATGCGCAGCACCAGCTCGCGCGGCTCGAACGGCTTCGGCAGATAGTCGTCGGCGCCGCTCTCCAGCCCGGCGATGCGGTCCTCCGGCTCGCCGCGGGCGGTCAGCAGCAGGATCGGCGTGCTCATGCGCTGGCGCAGGTCGGCGGTCAGCTGCAGCCCGGTCTCGCCCGGCATCATCACGTCCAGGACGAGGAGGTCGAAGGCGATCGCCGCCAGCTTCTCCCGCGCATCCGCGGCATCGACCGCGGCGGTCACCAGGAAGCCGTTCTCCACCAGGTATTTGCGCAGCAGCTCGCGGACGCGGCGGTCGTCCTCGACGACCAGGATGTGGGCGGGCTCGTCGGCGGTCATGGTCATGGGCGGCTACCGGCTGGCGACGCGAGGGGCGGGGACCGGGGCCTCCGGCTCCTCCTCCATCGCCGCCGGCTCGCTCAGTGCGATCAATCCCTCCAGCACCTTGCGGAAGCCGTCCACCGCCTCGGCCCCGGCGCTGCGATAGGCCTGGCCGATCAGCTTGCGCTGGCTCTCGAACAGCTGGCGCTCCAGCACCGCGCCCCTGTCGGTCAGGGTCAGCAGGCGCTGGCGCCGGTCGCGCTGGCCCTGCTGCTGCTCGACATAACCGCGCTCGACCAGGTCGTTCAGGACTCGGCCCAGGCTCTGCTTGGTGATGCGCAGGATCGCCAGCAGCGCACTGACCGTGATCTCCGGATGGCGCCCGATGAAATAAAGCGCACGGTGATGGGCCCGGCCGAGACCCAGGGTTGCGAGCAGCGCATCGGGCTCGGCAGTGAAGCCGCGATAGGCGTAGAATAGCAGCTCGATGCCTTGGCGGATCTCCTCCTCGCGGAGGAAGAGCGGGTTCACGGGCGATTTTATGTCAGCCATGTTGACTTGTTTTGACCCCGAATGTTACCGCTCACGGTCCGACGGCGATACAAATGACAATGCGGGAAAGGCCCATCATGTCGACGACTCCCTTCCATGACCGTGACGGCTGGATATGGATGGACGGCAAGCTGGTCGAATGGCGTAGCGCCAACATCCACGTCCTGACTCACGGCCTACACTATGCCAGTTCCGTGTTCGAAGGGGAGCGGGCTTACAACGGCCGGATCTTCAAGGGCACGGAGCATTCGAAGCGGCTGGAGTTCTCGGCCACCACGCTCGGCATGAAGCTGCCCTACAGCACGGCGGAGCTGGATGCGGCGAAGCAGCTGACCCTCCAGAAGAACGGCCTGACCGACGCCTATATCCGCCCGGTCGCCTGGCGCGGGTCGGAGATGATGGGCGTGTCGGCCCAGGCCAACACCATCCATGTCGCCATCGCGGTGTGGGAATGGCCGAGCTACTTCTCGGCCGAGGCCAAGATGAAGGGCATCCGCCTGACCCTGTCCGACTGGCGCCGCCCGTCGCCGGACTCGGCCCCGGTGCATGCCAAGGCGGCCGGCCTGTACATGATCTGCACCCTGGCCAAGCACAAGGCCGAGGCCGCGGGCTACCAGGACGCGCTGATGTACGATTATCGCGGCTATGTCGCGGAGGCGACCGGCGCCAATGTCTTCATCGCCATCGACGGCAAGCTGCACACCCCGACGGCCGACTGCTTCCTGAATGGTCTCACCCGCCAGACCGCGATCGAGCTGGCGCGGCGCAACGGCATCGAGGTGATCGAGCGGCACATCCAGCCGGACGAGCTGGCCAAGGGCACCGAGGTGTTCCTGACCGGCACCGCGGCCGAGATCACCCCCGTCGGCGAGATCGGCGCGCATCGCTTCACCCCGGGCCAGATCTGCAAGACCATGATCGACGCCTATTCGGCCGAGGTGCGGAAGGAGCCGAAAGCGGCTGCCGCTTGATCTGCGGCTGAGCGACAACAGTGGCGCGTCTAGGAAGCGGGCGCGCCCTTCTGTTTCCAAGACCATCAGCCGGTGCCGCCCCCTCACCCGAAATCGCTTCGCGATTTCGACCTCTCCCCAAGGAGAGGTGAAGGGACGACGCGCGGGTTTCCCTCTGCCTCGGGGAGAGGGAGGGGCCCATTCGCGTTGGCGAATGGGAGGGTGAGGGGGCGGGTACCAGCCGTTCAATATCTCACCACCGATACCTGATGCTGCCGATCACTGTCTGGCCCTGGCCCTGGTAGCAATAGCCCTGGGCGCAGGTGTCGTAATCGCGGTCGAACAGGTTGGTAGCGTTGACCGCCAGTTGCACCCCGTCCAACCGCGGCTCGACCGCGCCGAGATCGTAGCGGATGGCGGCGTCGAATAGGGTCACCGCGTCGTTCCGGCCGGTCGCGTTGTCGTCGTCGCGGTAGCTCGACCCGATATAGCGCAGGCCGGCACCCAGGCTGAGGCCCGGCACGATCCGGTCCGGCACCCGGTAATCGGCCCAGGCGGAGACGACGTGGTTCGGGATGCCGGACGGGTCCTTGCCCTCGGTCGCCGCGGTGCCCTCGGTGACCTCCGGGTCGAGATAGGTGTAGGCCAGTTGCAGGCTCAAGCCGTCGCCGAGATCGGCCAGGCCCTCCAGCTCGATGCCGCGGACCCGGATCTCGCCGCGCTGGGCCTTGAAGTTGACATGTGCCGAATCGGAGATCAGCCCCTTGTCCTGGGTGATCTGGAACACCGAGGCGGTGACCAGGCTGTTCAGCCCCTCGGGCTGGTATTTCACGCCGGCCTCGATCTGCTCCGCCGTGGTCGGCTCGAAGGCGCGCCCCTGCCAGTCCGTGCCCAGGTTCGGGTTGAAGGAGGTGGCGTAGGCGACATAGGGGGCGAGGCCGAAATCGGTGACATAGGTCAGGCCGACGCGGCCGCTGAAGGCGCGGTCGGACACATCCTGTTCGGAGCCGGCGATCCGCTCCCTGGTTGTGGTGTCGACCCAGTCGTGCCGGCCGCTCAGCGTCAGCAGCCAGCCGCCGAACCGGATCTGGTCCTGCAGATAGGCGCCGAGCTGGTCCTGCCGCTGCAAGGTGCGGGCATAGACCGCCGGCATGTCGATGTGCTGCTTGCCGTAGTTCCGGGTGACCAGGTCGAGGTCCGGCGCGGCGCCGTCGCCGGCGATGTTGGTGGTGTCGACGAAGGTGTAGTCGATCCCGGCCAGCACGGTGTGCTGCACCGGCCCGGTGTCGAAGCGCAGCTGCGCCTGGTTGTCGACCGACACCGTGTCCAGGCTCTCGCGATCCTGCCCGGCGCGGCGGTAGGCGGTGGTGCCGTCATCCGACAGTCCGGTGATGTAGACATAGCGGGTGTTGGCGTCGACATGGGCGTAGCGGAAGCTCTGCCGCAGCGTCAGCGCGTCGTCGACCCGGTGCTCGATCTGATAGCCGGCGCGCACGCTCTCGATGTCGAGGTCGTTCCAGGCCGGGTCCGCGGTGCGGATGTCGAGCAGGCCGGTGGCCGGCGAGTAGTAGTTGAACAGGCTGCCGCCGCTCTTGTCCTTCTGATAGGCGCCGAGGAAGGTCACCGTGGTGTCCTCGTTTGGCCGCCAGGTGAAGGCCGGCGCGATATAGGCCCGGTCGTCCGGCACCGCCGGCATCTGGGTGTCGCTGTCGCGGAACAGCCCGGTCAGGCGCCAGGAGAAGCGGTTCTCCTCGTCCAGCGGCCCGCCTAGGTCGAACTGGCCCTGATAGCGGTCATGGTTGCCGAATTGCAGCTCGGCCTCGCGCAGCGGCTGGTCCGGCGGGCGCTTGGTCACCAGATCGACCAGCCCGGCCGGCGAGGACAGGCCGTAATTGGCCGAGGCCGGGCCGCGCAGCACATTGATCGCCGCCAGGCCGTAGGGCTCGGTGCGGATGCCGGCGAAGACCTGGCCGGTCGGCTGCCGCAGCCCGTCGCGGAAGATGCCGAAATAGGCGGCGTCGAAGCCGCGGATCCAGAAGGCGTCGAGCCGCGGCGCGAAGCCGTAGAGGCCGGTGAGGATGCCGGGGGTGTAGGTCAGCGCCTCCTGCAGGCTCTGCACGTTGCGCGCGTCCATCTGGCCGCGGGTGACGACCGAGATCGACTGCGGCGTCTCGATCAGCGGCGTGTCGGTCTTGGTGGCGCTGGCGCTGGTGGTGGCGGTGAAGCCCCGCACCTCTGTCGTGGGCGTCTCCGCGCTGCCCTGCACCACGATCGGGGCGAGGGTCAGGCTGGACTCATCGGCCGGGACCGGTGCTCCTGTTTCCGTCTGGGCCAGGATCGGCGCCGGCGCGAGCGCCGTGGTGGCGAGCAGCCCGAGGAGGAGGCAGGCACGGGGGTTTGGTCGATGTCGCATCGGTGAGGTCGGCTCCGGTCGCGGAAGAGGCCGGCAAGGATTGCCGGCCGCAAGCGGTCCGTTAATTGACATTGATTATCATTCTCGTCTAGAGCTAGTGGGAACGTGACCAGGACAAATTCGTGAACCGATCCAAGGCGCTGGCCTGCGCCCTTCTGCTGTTGACTTGCCTGCTGGCTCTGCCGGTCCGGGCGGAATGGCCGGTGACCGTGACCGACGCCGCCGGCCGGCAGGTGACGGTGCCGCACCAGCCGCGGGCGGTGCTGCTGGGGGCGGGCATCAACCTGGTGGCGCTGGCGCTGATCGACCCCGACCCGGTGTCGCTGCTGGCCGGCTGGGCCGACGACACCCGGCACTACGATCCCGGCCTCTATGCAGCCTTCCTGGCGCGGTTCCCGCGCCTGGCCGAGGTGCCGGTGGTGGGCGGCGGCACCGACGAGAGCTTCTCGCTGGAGAAGGCGCTGACAGTCGGGGCGGATCTCGCGATCTTCGGCGCCTGGCAGGCGGAGACCGAGCAGGGGCGGCTGATCCTGGACCGGCTGACCGCTGCCGGGGTGCCGACGGTGGTGGTCGACTTCAACCACCGGCCGCTGGCGAATACGGCGCCGGGCATGCGGTTGCTGGGCCGTGTCCTCGGCCGCGAGGACCGGGCCAACGCCTTCGCCGATTTCTGGGAGGCGCGGCTGGACCGCATCCGCCGGCGCATGGCGGCGCATCCGGAACCGGGGCCGACCGTGCTGATGCACGCCTATCCGCAGCCGGACGAATGCTGCTGGGCGATCGGCGGGACCGGGCTGGGCGAGCTGGTGTCGCTGGTCGGCGGCCGCAACATCGCCGCCGATCGCTTCCCCGATGCCGGGGGCGGGGTGCTCAGCCTCGAATACGTGCTCGGGCAGGACCCGCAGGTCTATATCGCCACCGGCCTGCCGCAGGCGGAGGATGCCCCGGGGCTCATTGTGGGACCCGGCGTTCCCGCCGATGTCGCCCGGCGGAGCATCGCCGCCGTGCTGGCAGCGCCCGGCCTGTCCGGCCTTGCCGCTGCCCGTGAGGGGCGGGTGCACGGGCTGTGGAACTTCTTCAACGCCGTGCCGCTGAACATCGTCGCGGTGGAGGCGGTGGCGCGCTGGGTGCGGCCCGAGATCTTCGGCGACCTCGACCCCGGCGCCACCCTGGCCGAGATCAACACGCGCTTTTCTGCCCTGCCGTTCGACGGTGCGCTTTGGGTCAGCCTCGACCCGGCCGATGGCGGGTCGCGCTAGCGGCTGGCCGCGACGGTCAGCCGCCAGGCGGCCCAGGCGCCGAACACGGCCAGCGGCAGGGCAGTGACGAACACCCAGAATGCCGCCGCCCGCGCGGTCTCGACCGTCAGGCCCCCGCCGAAGCCGACCAGGTTGGCGGTGGCGCCGGCGATGGCGGCGCCCACCGCGCCGCCGGTCTGGCGCACCGCGATCATCGCCGCGCTGCCGATCGCCTTGTCGTCATCGGCCAGGGTGCCGATCAGCCGCCGGTTCAGGAGAGGGGAGGAGAAGCCGAAGCCCGCGCCCATCAGCAGGGACGCGCCGACGATCCAGGCCAGCGGGGCGTCGCGCATCACCACGACCAGCAGCACCGCGCCGGCCAGGATGCAGACGGCGCCGCGCAGCAGCCAGCGCAGTTCGCCCGCGCCGGTCGCGCCGGCGACGACGAAGGCGGCCAGGGTCCAGGCCAGCGCCATCACCGCCACGACATAGCCGGCCCAGAGCGGCGACAGGCCGTGCAGCGTCTGCAGGATGGCGGGACCATAGACGTTCAGCGCCATCGAGGTCGCCATCAAGGCGAAGACCGCGGCATAGGCGGTGCCGCAGACCGTGCGCAGGTCGCCTGCCTCGCGCGGCATCAGCCGCACCCGGGCGCCGGCATCGATGCGCATCACCAGCACCAGGATGCCGAGGCCGGCGGCGACCAGCACCAGGGCCATCGCCGGGTTCGGGATGACATCCGCCATGGCGATGGCGCCGACGCCGAGCGCCAGCCCGCCGATCTGCGGCCAGGGCACGCCCGGCTGGCCGGCGCTGCGCACCGTGCCCTTCAGCAGCCAGGGCGAAGCGGCGGCGAAGACCAGCGACTGGGCGGTGAACAGCCAGAACACCAGGCGCCAGTCGCCGGCCTGGGCGGCCAGGCCGCCGACCAGCGGCCCCAGGATGGTGGCGATGCCCCAGATGCCCGACGCGACGGCGAACATCCGGGCCAGATGGCGCTCGGGGAACAAGAGGGCGATGGCGACCATCGAGAAGCCGGCGACCCAGCCACTGCCGATGCCCTGCAGCACCCGCCCGGCCAGGAACACGCCGATATCCGGGGCGGCGGCGCTGGCCACGCAGCCCAGCGCAAAGGCCAGGCCGGCGATGGCCGAGGCCCAGCGCAGCCCGAACCGCTCCGACAGCCGCCCGGCGCTGGCGCCGGCCAGGATGGCGCCCATCAGGAAGCCGGCGGTGGCCCAGCTGAAATAGGCATAGCCGCCGAGATCGGCGCCGACGCTGGGCATGATGGTGGCGGTGACCAGGGCGTCGGCCGCGTTCAGCCAGATGCCCAGGCAGACCATCGCGAATCGCGGCAGCCGCCCATCGCCGAGCAGATCCGCCCAGCCCGATGGCGGTTGCGCCGCTGCCTGCACCATGTTGCGTTTCCCCTTCGTTCCAGCCGGGCTACACCGCCGGCGTCACGATGGGAAGCGCGGAGTCCACAGGACAGAAATCAGCGCCAGCGCGCAGCGGCCTCGTCATCCTCGGCCCGGGCCTCGACCCAGCGCTCGCCGGCCGGCGTCTCCTCCTTCTTCCAGAAGGGGGCCTTGGTCTTCAGCCAGTCCATCAGGAAGGCGCAGGCCTCGAGGGCCGCGCCGCGATGGGCCGAGGCGGCGCCGCAGAACATGATCCGGTCGCCCGGCTCCAGCCGGCCCACGCGGTGGACGATGCGCACCTCCAGGAGCGGCCAGCGGCTGCGGGCCTCCGCCTCGATGTCCTCCAACTGGCGCTCGGTCATGCCGGGATAGTGCTCCAGCGTCATCGCCGTGACCGTGGTGCCGCCGGCGATGTCGCGCACCAGACCGACGAAGCTGGCGACGCCGCCGACATCGCTGCGGCCGTCCGACAGCGCCGCCATCTCGGCGCCGACATCAAAATCGGCCTCCTGCACGCGAACCGCCATCTCAGCCTCCGGTGACCGGCGGGAAGATGCCGATCTCGTCGCCCGGCGCCACCGGGTCGCCCGGCTTGGCGAAGCGCTGGTTGATCGCGACGCGGACCACGGCCGGGTTGGCCAGGGCGTCGGCATAACCGGCGCCGCGGGCCTTTAGCCAATCGAGCAGGCCGGCGACGTCGCGCACCGACTCCGGCGGCGAGAGCGTCTCCGCGGCGGTGCCGATCTTGCTGCGGACCCAGGCGAAATACAGGAGCTTCATGCCGGTTCTCAGATCAGGGCGCTCAACGGGATATAGGCAACCGGATCGCCCGGCGCCACGCCGACCGAGTCTTCCGGCAGCTCGATCAGCCCTTCGGCGCCGGCGAGGGAGCTCAGCGTGCCGGCGCCGTCGCGGCCGTGGCGGCGGGCGACCAGGGCGCCGGACGGGTCGATGTCCAGAATTGCGCGGAGAAACTCACGGCGACCCGGCTTCTTGCCATGGGCGAAGCCGGCGGCGACCGGAAAGCGGCGCGGCGGCAGCGGCTCGGCGCCTGCCAGATGCAGCAGCAGCGGCCGGGCCACGAGCAGGAAGGTCACCATTGCCGCGACCGGGTTGCCGGGCAGGCCCAGCAGCGGCACGCCGCCGATCTGGCCCAGTGCCACCGGCTTGCCCGGCTTGATCGCCAGGCGCCAGTGGTGCAGCCGGCCGCCGGCCGCCTCCAGCGCCGCCTTGACGTGGTCCTCGTCGCCGACCGAGACACCGCCGGACGTGACGAGGGCATCGGCCTCCGCTGTAGCCGCTGTGAGGGCGGACCGCACCGCATCGGCCCGGTCCGGCACGATGCCGCGGTCGGCGACATCGCAGCCCAGCCGGCGCAGCAGCGCCGCCAGCAGATAGCGGTTGGCGTCGTAGATCTGGCCCTCCGCGACCGGCGTGCCGGGGTCGCGCAGCTCGTCGCCGGTCGACAGCACCGCCACCCGCAGCCTCCGGCGGACGGGCAGGGCGGCGCGGCCAAGCGAGGCGGCCACGCCGATCTCGGCCGCCCCCAGCCGGCGGCCTGCGGCCAGCACGGTGTCGCCGGCGCCGATGTCGTCGCCGGCCTGCCGGACATGGGCGCCGCGCCGCAGCCCGGACGGGAGGGTGACAAGCTCGCCCGCGGCCGCGCAATCCTCCTGCATCACCACGGTGTCCGGCCCGGCGGGCAGCGGCGCGCCGGTGAAGATGCGGATCGCCTCGCCCCGCCGCCCGGGACGGTCGAGCGGACGGCCAGCGGCGGCACGGCCGGTCACCGGCAGCGTGGTCGGGGTGTCGGGCGACAGGTCGTCGAAATGCAAGGCATAGCCGTCGACCGCGGCATTGGCATGCGGCGGCACCGAACGGTCGGCCACCAGATCCTCCGCGAGGAACCGGTCCTCCGCCTTGGCAAGCGGGACGATCTCGGCCTCGGCGACCACGGCCAGGCGGGAGCGGAACTCGGCCACCGCCTCCTCGACCGACAGCAGCCGGTCGTCCAGGGCGAAGCAGTCATCGGGCAGGTGGCCCATGACTCAGCCGGCCTTGCGGGCGAAGTCGACGACGAAGTCGGCGATCGCCTCGATGTCGTCGATGTCCAGCCGCTGCCGCGCGGGATCCGCGATCGGTCCGTCGCTGGCCACCGCGACGATGCTGGGATCCTCGGGGTGCAGCGGCTGCTTTCCGGTCTCGGCCCGCCACACTTCCAGCTTCGGATAAGCTTCGCGCTTGAAGCCCTCGACCAGCACCAGGTCGACCGGCTGCAGCTTCGCCAGCAGCGCCGCCAGCGGCGGCTCGGCGGCGCCGCGATGCTCGTGCATCAGCGCCCAGCGCCGGTCGGAGGAGACCAGCACCTCGGTCGCCCCGGCCTCGCGGTGGCGCCAGCTGTCCTTCCCCGGCTGGTCGATATCGAAGTCGTGATGCGCGTGCTTGACGGTGGAGACGGTCAGGCCGCGGCCGATCAGGGCCGGAATCAGCTTCGCCAGCAGCGTGGTCTTGCCGCTGCCGCTCCAGCCGGCGATGCCGAGCACACGCATTGGGGTTAACCAGCCGTCCTGGCGGCCTTGGCCGGTGGCGGGCTGCGCGGGTCTTCGGTGATGGCCTGGCGCACGCCTTCGCGCAGGTAGCTCCAGCCGGTCACCAGGGTCAGCACCGCGGCGACCCAGATCCCGGCGATGCCGATCTGGGTCACCGGCACCTGGCCGTCGAAGGCGCGGGTGCCGGCGTCGCCGACGATCAGGAAGCCGATCGCCAGCATCTGGATCGTGGTCTTCCACTTGGCCAGAGCGGTGACCGGCAGGCCGCGGGCATTCATCCCGGCCAGGAACTCGCGCAGGCCGGAGATCAGCACCTCGCGCAGCAGGATGATCACGGCCGGGATGATCGTCCAGCCTTGCAGCCGGCCGAAGGCGGCCAGCATGAACAGCACGGCGGTGACCAGCATCTTGTCGGCGATCGGGTCGAGCAGCCGGCCGATCGGCGAGGTCTCGTTCCAGGCGCGCGCCAGCTTGCCGTCGAGATAGTCGGTGATGGCGGCGGCGGCATAGATCGCCAGACAGGTCCAGGCGGCCCAGGCGGCGGGCACGTAGAACAGCGCGATCAGCACGGGAATGGCCGCGATGCGCGAGTAGGTCAGGAGGTTCGGCAGGCTGGTAACCATGGCGACGGCGCTGACTTCAGGGGCTTCCGAACGCTAGCACATGGCGCTTTACGCGTCGGGGTGGAAATGTCGGTAGATCAGCCCCGCCACGGCCTCGCTGATGCCGTCGACCGCCTCGAGGTCCTGCAGGCTGGCACGGCTGACCGCGCGGGCCGAGCCGAAATGCAGCAGCAGCGCCTTCTTGCGGCGCGGGCCGATGCCGGGGATCTCGTCGATCGGCGAGCGGGTGATGTCGCCCGCGCGGCGGGTGCGCTGGCCGCCGATGACGAAGCGGTGGGCCTCGTCGCGCAGCCGCTGCAGGAAATACAGCACCGGGTCCTTCATCTCCAGGCTGAAGGGCGGCTTGTCGGCCATGAAGAAACGTTCCCGGCCGGCGTCGCGGTCGGGTCCCTTGGCGATCGAGACCAGGCAGATGTCGGTCAGGCCGAGCTCGGCGAAGACCTCGCGGACGACGGTCAGCTGACCCTGGCCGCCGTCGATCAGCACCAGATCGGGCCAGCCTTCCTGCTCGCGGTCCGGATCCTCCTTCAGGGCCCGGGCGAAGCGGCGGGTCAGCACCTCGCGCATCATCGCGTAATCGTCGCCGGGGGTGACCGGGCCTTTGATGTTGAACTTGCGGTAGGCGGATTTGATGAAGCCGTCCGGCCCGGCGACGATCATGGCGCCGAGCGCGTTGGTGCCGCCGAGATGGCTGTTGTCGTAGACCTCGATCCGGCGCGGCGGCGCATCCAGGCCGAACACCCGGGCCACGCCCTCCAGCAGCACCGCCTGGGACGCGCTCTCGGCCATGCGCCGGCCCAGCGCCTCGCGGGCGTTGTTCAGCGCATGCTCGATCAGCCGACGCTTGTCGCCGCGCTTCGGCACCGCGATTTCGACCTTGCGGTCGGCCTTCAGGGTCAGGGCCTCCGACAGCAGTTCCACCTCGGCGACGTCGTCGCTGAGCAGCACCAGAGGCGGCGGCGGATGGCTGTCGTAGAACTGGCTGAGGAAGGCGGCCAGGATCTCCGCCCGCTCCGCCGACTTGTCGTGGCTCGGGAAATAGGCCCGGGTGCCGTAGTTGCGGCCGCCGCGGAAGAAATAAACCTGGATGCAGCTGTGGCCGCCGGCCTCGTGGATCGCCAGCGCGTCGGCGTCGCCGATGCCTTCGACATTGATGTCCTGGTGCGACTGGACATTGGTCAGGGCCCGGATGCGGTCGCGCCAGCGCGCCGCCTGCTCGAAATCCAGCCTTTCGCTCGCCGCCATCATCTGCTCGGCGAAGCGGGCCTGCACGCCCTGACTGCGGCCGCTCAGGAAATCGACGGCGCTCGCCACCTGCTCGGCATACTGCGCCTCGGTGACATAGCCGACGCAGGGCGCGGTGCAGCGCTTGATCTGGTACTGCAGGCAGGGCCGGCTGCGGGTGGCGAAGATCGAATCCGAGCAGTTGCGCAGCAGGAAGGCGCGCTGCAGCGCGGTGATGGTGCGGTTGACCGACCCGGCCGAGGCGAAGGGGCCGAAGAACTGGCCACTCGGGCCCGTGGCGCCGCGGTGCTTGGCGATGCGCGGAAAGGCGTGGTCGCCCGAGATCATGATGTGCGGGAAGGTCTTGTCGTCCCGCATCACCACGTTGTAGCGGGGCTTCAGCCGCTTGATCAGATTGGCTTCGAGCAGCAGCGCCTCGACCTCGGACCGGGTCACCACGAATTCCATGGCGACCGTGTCGGCGATCATGCGCAGGAGGCGCGCCGGCTGCTTGCCGGTCTGGGTGTAGGCGAAGACCCGCTTCTTCAGGTTGCGCGCCTTGCCGACATAGAGGGCGTTGCCGGCCTCGTCGAGCATCCGGTAGACGCCGGGCGAGCTCGGCAGGGTGCGCAGATGCGCCTGGATCACCGCGACCCCGTCGGCGATGCTGTTCGCCCGGGTCCTGGCGCGGCCTGCGGGCTTGGGGCGCTCGGGCGGCGGGCTGCCGGGCGGGATATCGGTGACGGTGTCGCTCATGGCGGCAATGTCGGCCGGTCCGGGCGCGTCTTCAAGACCGGATCGTGAACGCCCGGCTGAGTCGGCGAAGCGATCGGATGACGCTTCGGTGATATCCACCGAATCTGTGGATAACTGTGTGGGGAACTGACCCTGAGGTTGCGACAACCGAGGCGCCGCCTAAGTGTCATCGTTGTTGCTCAAAAAATAGGCAAAAACACTAATGTATTGAAAACTATAGACAAATTCCAAGTCAAGTTGAAACACAAGCATCACACACTATGTGCGATGCGGAAAATTGCGGACGTCTCCGATTCGGATTTCGCCTGTGCACAACTTGCGGTCGCGGCGAAGCGGCGAGGCCAAGAAATCCAAGGCGATAGCGGCTACCGCAGAGCGATTGCCCTGCGGCGTCGGGGCGCAGAAGCGGGGCATCCCCGTGCTGCCGCGCCACGGCGCAGGGGTCAAGCGGGTTTGATCGCAAGTTTGAGATAATTTCGATGCGAGCCTGCGGCATCGTCCTCTCGCTGCTCATTCCAGCGGCACGATGCCACGGCTGGGCTGGGCCCAGCCGAGATGCTCACCGCCGTCCAGCGCGATCATCTGCCCGGTCATCGCCGGGGCGGACAGGATGAAGCGGATGGCGTCGCAGATCTCCTGCGGCGATGTCGGCCGGCGCAGCGGCACGGCGTCCCACTGCCTGGCGAAATGCTCCTCGCTCTGGCGGTCGCTCTTCAGCGTCGGGCCGGGGCCGATGCCGTTGACCCGGATCTTCGGCGCCAGCGCCTGAGCCAGGGTGCGGGTCAGGGTCCACAGCCCGATCTTGGCCACGGTGTAGGACAGGAAATAGGGGGTCGGGTTCCACACCCGCTGGTCGAGCATGTTGACGACGTTGCCCGGCCAGTCCGCCGGCAGCTGTCGCGCCAGCGCCTGGGTCAGCACCAGGGGCGCGCGCAGATTGGTCTCGATATGCTCGTCCCAGCTCGCCCGCGTCGCCGTCGCCACCGTGTCCATGCGGAAGGCCGAGGCGTTGTTGACCAGCAGCGACACCGGCCCGCCGAGGGCCTCGGCCGCCTGCGGGATGACGGCCTCGACCTGGGCCTCATCGGTCAGGTCGGCCCGGATCGCCAGGCCGCGGGAGCCCGTCGCCTCGATGTCGCGCACCGTCTGCGCCACCTCGTCGGCGGAGCTGTGCCAGGTGATCGCCACGCGCCAGCCGTGCTGGGCGAGGTCGAGCGCGATCGCCCGGCCGATCCGCTTGGCGGCGCCGGTGACGACGGCGATTCGCGGCTCGGCCTTGCCGGTCGGGGGCAGGGGACGTTCGCTCATCGGCTCACGGTCCCTTGCGGCGGCGGCCGCCCTTGCGCGGCCTCTCGGTCGGCTTGGCGATCGACAGGGGCACGCCCTCCAGTGCCGCGGCGTGGCCGTGCGAGCCGACGCGGGCATGGACGACCAGCCCGGCGCCGCCGCCATCCGCCTTGAGGCCCATATCGGCCGCCTCCAGCCGGCGCAGCTCGTCGCGGATCCGGGCGGCCTCCTCGAACTCCAGGTTGGCGGCGGCCTCGCGCATCCGCTTCTCCAGATCGCCGATATGCTCCTTCAGCGACTTGCCGGTCAGGTGCTTGGCGCCGCTGTCGCCGGTCGAGACGGTGACCCGGTCGCCGCGCTCATAGACGCTGTCGAGGATGTCGCCGATCTGCTTCTTGACGCTTTCCGGCGTGATGCCGTGGGCGGCGTTGTAGGCCTGCTGCTTCTCGCGCCGCCGGTTGGTCTCGCCCAGCGCCGCCTCCAGGCTGCCGGTCATGGTGTCGGCATAGAGGATGGCCCGGCCCTCGATGTTGCGGGCGGCGCGGCCGATGGTCTGGATCAGCGAGGTGCGGCTGCGCAGGAAGCCTTCCTTGTCGGCGTCGAGGATGGCGACCAGCCCGACCTCGGGCAGGTCCAGCCCCTCGCGCAGCAGGTTGATGCCGACCAGCACGTCGAACACGCCGAGCCGCAGGTCGCGGATGATCTCGATCCGCTCCAGCGTCTCGACGTCGGAATGCAGGTAGCGGACCTTGATGCCGGCCTCGGTCATGTACTCGGTCAGGGCCTCGGCCATCTTCTTGGTCAGGGTGGTGACCAGGACCCGCATGCCCCGGGCGATGACCTCGCGGCATTCGGCCATGACATCGTCGACCTGGGTCGCGGTCGGCCGGACCAGGACGATCGGGTCGATCAGTCCGGTCGGGCGCACCACCTGCTCGGCGAAGACGCCGCCGGTCCGCTCCATCTCCCAGGGCCCGGGGGTGGCCGAGACGAAGACGCTCTGCGGCCGCATCGCGTCCCATTCCTCGAACTTCAGCGGCCGGTTGTCGCGGCAGGAGGGCAGGCGGAAGCCGTATTCGGCCAGGATGTCCTTGCGCGCCCGGTCGCCGCGGAACATGCCGCCGACCTGCGGCACCATCACATGGCTCTCGTCGACCACCAGCAGCGCGTCCTCGGGCAGGTATTCGAACAGGGTCGGCGGCGGCTCGCCCGGCGCCCGCCCGGTCAGGTAGCGGGAGTAGTTCTCGATGCCGGCGCAGCTGCCGGTCGCCTCCATCATTTCCAGGTCGAACTGGGTGCGTTGCTCCAGCCGCTGCGCCTCCAGCAGCTTGCCGGTGGCGTTGTACTCCTCCAGCCGTTCCTTCAGCTCCACCCGGATGCCCTTGATCGCCTGCAGCAGCGTCGGCTTCGGCGTGACGTAGTGGCTGTTGGCGTAGATCCGGACCATCTTCAGGGCCGCGAATTTCTCGCCGGTCAGCGGGTCGAACTCATGGATCGAATCGATCTCGTCGCCGAAGAAGGAGATCCGCCAGGCGCGGTCCTCCAGATGGGCCGGGAAGATCTCGACCGTGTCGCCGCGCACCCGGAAGGTGCCGCGGGCGAAGGCGGTGTCGTTGCGCCGGTACTGAATATCGACCAGATGCTTCAGCAGCACCTGCCGGTTCAGCTTCTGCCCGGCCTCCAGCGGGATCGTCATCTCGCTGTAGGATTCGACGTCGCCGATGCCGTAGATGCAGGACACCGAGGCGACGATGATGCAGTCATGCCGCTCCAGCAGCGCCCGGGTGGCCGCGTGGCGCATCCGGTCGATCTGCTCGTTGATCTGGCTTTCCTTTTCGATATAGGTGTCGGTGCGGGCGACGTAGGCTTCCGGCTGGTAATAGTCGTAGTAGCTGACGAAAAACTCGACCGCGTTCTCCGGGAAGAAGCTCTTGAACTCGCCATACAGCTGGGCAGCCAGGGTCTTGTTCGGCGCCAGCACCAGGGTCGGACGCTGCAGCTTCTGGATCACATGCGCCATGGTGAAGGTCTTGCCCGAGCCGGTGACGCCGAGCAGCACCTGGTCGCGCTCGCCCTTTTCGATCCCGGCCATCAGCTCGGCGATCGCCTCAGGCTGGTCGCCCGCCGGCTTGTAGTCCGAGACCAGCTTGAACGGGGTCGAGCGGTCCTTCTCCGGCAGGGCCGGGCGATGGACGACGACCGGGGAGGTCTCGCCGCGCGGCGAGACCGGGGTGGGGGAGAGGAGAGGGGCTGAGCTCATGTCGACACTATCGGTCCGGCAAGGGCGGAGGGGAAGGGCCGCCGGCGAAGCGGAACGGGAATGCGGTCCGCGGCAGGTGCATCACCGAGATGGGATTGGAACACAGCGGGAACAAGCCGTCAAACCTCCGCGCGCAATCCTCCGGCCCTGGCCAGGGCGGCGAGGCCGGCGGCCAGCGCCGCGGCCATGATCGCGTGATAGGCGAGGTCGAGTGTTGTCTGCGGGCCGACCCCGCCGGCGATGGCGCCGATCCCGGCCAGGGTGCCGAGCAGGGCGAAGCCCTGGGCGGCCAGGCTGATCGCCCGGATCCGGGACGGCAAGGCCCGGGACAAACCCAGCCCGGCCAGCAGCACGGCGGCGATGACGGTCTCCGCCGTCGCCGCCGCGCCATGGGCGTAGCCGGGCAGCAGCCCGCCGCGATGGATGAGGGAGGCGAGGGCGAAGGCCAGCGCCTCCGCCCCCAGCATCGCGCGGACGGGGCCTGGCGCCATCAGCCTGGCTGCCGGATCGGGCTCAGATGCAGCCCGTCCAGCCTCCAGCCTTCCGCCAGGCGGCGGGCGATCAGGGTCACCCGGAAGCGGCCGTCGGTGCGGTGGTCGCGGTAGCGGCCGGACTGGGCCAGCACGCCGATGGCGACGGCGGTGCCGTCCTGCGCCCGGGTCTCGACCTCCTCGAGCACGATCGACTCGTGGACCAGCCCGTCGGCGAAGCGCTGCAGCCAGCGCGCCTTGTCCAGCACAAAGCCGACCGGCCCGACGCCCCGGAACCCGGGCGTCAGCAGCCGGTCGAGCGCGGCGGTGTCGGCCTGGCCCTCGGCCCGGGCCCAGTCCTGCCACAGGGTATCAGCGGTCATCGGTCGGATCCTCCTGGATGGATGGGGAGACATTGGCGGAGAGGTGGCCCAGCAGGGCTCGCAGCCGCTCCAGATCCTCGGCGGTGAGGCCGGCGCGCAGTCTCGCGTCATGCGCCTGGGCCGCCTGGCGCAGCCGATGGAACATCGCCGTGCCGGCCTCGGTCAGGCTGGCGACCTGGACCCGGCGGTTGCCGGGCGGGCGCTCGCGCCGCACCAGGCCGCGCTGCTCCAGCCCGTCGAGGTGATGGGTCAGGGTCGGCCCCTGCACCCCGACCCGTTCCGCCAGCTCGCCATGGCCCAGCGGGCCGTCGCGCATCAGGGACATCAGCACCAGCCAGGTCGGCAGCGAGCCGCCGGCCTCGGTCAGAGCGTCGTCGAAGGCGCGGCTGACCGCCTTGGCGGTCTGGGCCAGCAACAGCCCGATCGGAGTCTGAGATGGTCGCATGAGTTGATATATAGATATCGAATCATTTGATGTCTATCTATTTATGTGCTCGACGTCGGCCGCTTGACAGCATCCGGCCCATCCCGGTATCCATCAGGCAATCAGTTAACCAAATAGTTTATAAAACATGCCGGAGGAAACGCCCGACACCCTCGCCTCCGGGCCGAGGGCGACTCGCCGCGAATGGATCGGCCTGGCGGTGATCGCGCTGCCCTGCCTGCTCTATTCGATGGACCTGACGGTGCTGAACCTGGCGGTGCCGACGCTGACAGAGGACCTCAGGCCCAGCGCCTCGCAGCTGCTGTGGATCGTCGACATCTACGGCTTCCTGGTGGCGGGGTCGCTGATCACCATGGGCACGCTGGGCGACCGCATCGGCCGCCGCAAGCTGTTGATGATCGGCGCTGCGGTGTTCGGCCTCGCCTCGCTGCTGGCCGCCTTCGCCGACACGGCCGAGACGCTGATCGCGGCCCGGGCGCTGCTGGGAATCGCCGGGGCCACGGTGGCGCCGTCGACCCTGTCGCTGATCCGGAACATGTTCCACGACCCGCAGCAGCGCACCTTCGCCATCAGCGTGTGGATCACCGGCTATTCCGTCGGCGGCGCCATCGGGCCGCTGCTCGGCGGGCTGATGCTGCAGTATTTCTGGTGGGGCTCGGTGTTCCTGCTGGCGGTGCCGGTGATGGCGGTGCTGCTGATCGTCGCCCCGATCCTGCTGCCGGAATATCGCGACCCGCAGGCCGGGCGGCTCGACCTGGCCAGCGCCGTGCTATCGCTGGCGGCGGTGCTGGCTGCGATCTACGGCATCAAGATGCTGGCCGAGCACGGGCCGGGCTGGCCGCCGCTGCTGTGGATCCTGGCCGGCCTCGCCATCGGCACCGCCTTCATCCGCCGGCAGGCCCGGCTGGCCGACCCGCTGATCGACCTGCGCCTGTTCCGGTCGCAGGGCTTCGGCGCGGCGCTGGCGGTCAATGTGCTGGGCCTGTTCGCCGTCTTCGGCACCTTCCTGTTCGTGGCGCAGTATCTGCAGCTGGTGCTGGGGCTGTCGCCGCTGGAGGCCGGGCTGTGGACGCTGCCCTCGTCGCTGGCCTTCGTTGCCGGGTCGATGCTGACCCCGATGGCGCTGCGCCGGACCCGGCCGGTGGTGCTGATGGCCGGCGGGCTGGTGGTCGCGGCGCTGGGCTTCCTGGCGCTGACGCTGGTCGACCATGTCTCCGGCCCGGCGCTGCTGGCCGGCGCCGCCGTGGTGTTCGCCACCGGCTTGTCGCCGGTGTTCACCTTGACCACCGACCTGATCGTCGGCGCCGCGCCGCCGGAGCGGGCGGGGTCGGCCGCCGCGATCTCCGAGACCGGGGCCGAGTTCGGCGGCGCCCTGGGCATCGCCGTGCTCGGCTGCATCGCCACGGCGCTGTATCGCGGCGTCATGATCGACGGCGTCCCGGCCGGGGTGCCGCCCGAAGCCGCCGAGGCGGCCCGGGCGACGCTGGGCGGCGCGCTGGCGGCGGCGCAGGACCTGCCGGGTGACACCGGCCAGGCCCTGGCCGACGCCGCGCGGGGCGCATTCACTCACGCCTTCGGCCTGGCGGCCCTGGTCAGCGCCGCGATCGCAGCCGTCGCCGCGCTGTTGGCTGCGACGGTGCTGGGGCCGCCGCGGCACGGCGCCGAAGCTCCCGCGACGGAGTGAGAAGGTCAGGCCGCCAGACGATGCGCCCGGCCGGTCCACAGCGCGGCCAGGCCGGCCTCGACCTCGGCCGGGGAGTCGCTCTGACACAGCACCCGGCGGGCCTCGCGCCGGTCCTCGGCAGCAGTCGGCCAGGGCGCGGCCTCGATATAGGCGGCGAGATGCTTGCGGAACACGCGCAGCCCGTGATGGTCGCCGTAGAAGACCAGCGTCTCGCGGAAATGCTGCAGGGCGATAGACAGCCGGCCCTCAGGGCCGGGTTCGGCGGCGCCTTCGGCCTCCGGCCGGTCCAGCGCCGCCTCGATCGCCGCGGCGATCCAGGGCTTGCCGGTGACGCCGCGCCCGACCATCACGCCGTCGGCGCCGGATTGCTCCAGGGCCTTCCGCGCGCTGGCGCCGTCGACGATGTCGCCGTTGACGATCACCGGCACGTCGACCGCGTCCTTCACCGCGCGCACCGCGCTCCAGTCGGCGGTGCCCTTGTAGAACTGGCAGCGGGTGCGGCCATGCACCGTCACGGCCCGCGCTCCGGCGGCGACGCAGCGGCGGGCGAAATCCGGCGCGTTGCGGCTGAGATCGTCCCAGCCCAGCCGGATCTTGACCGTGACCGGCACATCGACCGCATCGGCCGCGGCCGCCACCAGCCGCTCGGCCCGGTCCGGGTCGCGCATCATGGCGGAGCCGGATTGCACCCCGGTCACCTCGCGCGCCGGGCAGCCAAAATTCAGGTCGATGATCTGCGCCCCGGCCGCCGCGGCCAGGCGGGCGCCCTCGGCCACCGCGCCGGGCTCGTGCCCGATCAGTTGCACCACCATCAGGGGCAGGCCGTCGCCGACCGCGGCGCGCCGCACCACGTCGGGCCGGCCGCGGGCGAATTCGGCGCAGGCCACCATCTCGGTCGCTACATAGGCGGCGCCCAGCCGCGACGCGGCGCGGCGGAACGGCAGGTCGGACACCCCGGTCATCGGGGCGATCCAGACCCGTCCGGGCACGGCAACGGAACCGATGGTCAGGGCTTCGGGCATGGCGCTTATCTAGGCCGTCGGCGGCCCGGCGTAAACCGCCGCGGCGACAACCCTGCCGGCCGGTGTCGATTCCAGGGCTCGCCGAACGACCAGCCAGCAGCCACACTGATCGGAGCCGGAAGGAGCCCCCGATGAAGTATCTCTGCCTGGTCTATATGGAACAACGCACCCTGGACGCCATGTCGCCCGAGGAGTTCAACGCGCTGATCAGCGAATCCCTGGCCAATGACGAGAATCTGCGCCGCCGCGGTCAGTTCGTCGCCGCCCAGGCGCTGCAGCCGGCCAGCGCCGCCACCACCCTGCGGATCCGGGGTGGCCGGCTCTCCACCACCGACGGCCCCTTCGCCGAGACCAAGGAGTTTCTGTCCGGCTTCATCATGATCGAGGCGCGGGACCTGAACCAGGCGCTGCAGCTTGCCGCCGATATCCCGATGGCGCGGATGGGCAGCATCGAGGTCCGGCCGGTGCGGGAGTTCTGCGGCGACCGATGACAGCGGATCCCGCCCGGGCGATGCAGCGGACGATCGAGTCCGTCTACCGGGCGGAATCGCGCCGGGTGCTGGCCACGCTGATCCGCCTGTTGGGCGACTTCACCCTGGCCGAGGAGGCGCTGCACGACGCCTTCCGGGCGGCGGCGGAGCAGTGGCCGCGCGACGGCATGCCGGCCAATCCCCGGGCCTGGTTGGTGTCCTCCGGCCGGTTCAAGGCGATCGACGGGCTGCGCCGCCGCACCCGGCTCGACGTGGCGCGGACCGAGCTGGCGAAGCATCTCGAGGAGGCGGAGGACCCCCACGAACAAGACGCCGAGGAGATCGAGGACGATCGGCTGCGGCTGGTCTTCACCTGCTGCCATCCGGCCCTGGCGCCCGAGGCGCGGCTGGCGCTGACCCTGCGCGAGATGTGCGGCCTGACCACGGAGGAGATCGCGCATGCCTTCCTGGCCGCGCCGACCACGGTGGCGCAGCGCATCGTCCGGGCCAAGGCGAAGATCCGCGACGCCGGCATCCCCTACCAGGTGCCGCCGAAGGCCGAGCTGCCGGACCGGTTGGACAGCGTGCTGCAGGTCATCTATCTCGTCTTCAACGAGGGCTACCTGGCCTCCTCCGGCGCCGACCTGACCCGGCCCGACCTGTCGGGCGAGGCGATCCGGCTGGGCCGCCTCCTGGTCGAGCTGCTGCCGGAGCCGGAGGCGATCGGCCTGCTGGCGCTGATGCTGCTGCAGGAATCCCGCCGCGCCGCCCGCAGCTCTCCGACCGGCGACCTGGTGCTGCTGGCCGACCAGGACCGCAGCCTGTGGCATCGTGGCCAGATCGCGGAGGGGACGGCGCTGGTGCGGCGGGCGCTGGCAGGCCCGGAGGTCGGCGGCTACGCCTTGCAGGCGGCGATCGCGGCGGTGCATTCCGAGGCGCCGGACCCCGCCTCGACCGACTGGGCCGAGATCGTCGGCCTCTACGACTTGCTGCTGCAGGCCGACCCGTCGCCGGTGGTGGCGCTGAACCGGGCGGTGGCGGTGGCGATGCGCGACGGCCCGGCGGCGGGTCTGGCGCTGATCGACGCGATTTTGGCGCATGGCCATCTCGGCGGCTACCGCCTGGCCCACGCCGCCCGCGCCGACCTGCTGCGCCGCCTGGGCCGCACCGCCGAGGCCCGCGCCGCCTATGAGCGGGCTCTCGGCCTGACGCAGCAGGAGTCGGAGCGGAGATTCCTGCTGCGGAGGTTGGATGAGCTGGAGGAGGGCAGGCAGACATAGGTTGATTTCGTAGAGCGAACTCAATACTGGATTCCCCAGGGCTTGTCGAAGGTGCCGAATTAACAATATGAAGCTGTACACATCGGATTTTGTTCATAATTTGTAAGAATTACAGATGAATAATTATCTGAATCCGATTTGCCCGGATTGATTTTGGAGCAGCGTCCGATTTAGTATTATGATTCTGATGTCGGAATGTTAGGCTTAGAGGGAGAACCCGCAATGGCGTATTGTATTACATTCACTATAATAAACAAGACCGCATGGGGAATTTCATCAAACGAATGTGAGACAAGTGCAAATGTAAGTATTCCTATCCGTGATAATATGCTTGGTAATGGAGCTGGGTACTGCGTCATTGCGGCCGGAGAGGCAGATTTCAATGGTTATATACAATATACCATAGATAACGGTGACTGGGATATGTTCAATGTGTCGTTTGATTATTATAATAAAATTTTAAAACCTGTGATTTTGACGAATAATCAAGCATATAATGTTTCTGTAAGTGATGTTGGTTTTGGCGTTGGGGGGAATCTATACGGAACATTTACCGTCACTTCTGGTTAGGCCGGCGCTATATGATTTGTGTAAGGGTGTATTCTGGCCAAAAGCGGCGCTGGTATGGGCGAAGAACGTGGTGGGTAGATTGGGTTCGCCGAGGCGAACCCAATCTTGTTTCCGAGGGTCTGTTATCGGGTTCGCTGCTGCGAACCCGACCTACAACGACACGAGATTTTTCAGCCCGTAGGTTGGGTTCGCGTGGGCGAACCCAACACTGTTTCCGACGGGCCGATGTTGGGTTCGCTGTCGCGAACCCAACCTACGATGACATGGCGATTTTCAATCCCCTGCTCGGCGGCCGAACGAGCCTACCCTCTCACACCATCCAATCCGCGTGCTCGATCTGGTCCGGGCGTACACCCAGCAGGGTGACGCGAGTGCCGTCGTCGAGCTCGACCACCGTGCTCAGCAGGCCCCACCGCACCGTCGCCTCGGCGCCATCGGCGATGGCCAGCTTGTCCTGGCGGACATCGAAGTCGGTGATGACGTCGCGGCCGTCGCCAGGACCGAAGGCGAAGACGTCGGCGCCGCGGCCCCCGATCAGCAGGTCGTTCCCGCCGCTGCCCTCGATCCGGTCGTTGCCGGCGCCGCCATAGAGCGTGTTGTTCCCGCTGTTGCCGGTGATCTGGGTGTCGTTATTGCCGGCCCAGACGATCAGGTCGTGGTCGCCCTGCAGCACGATGCGCTCGACCGCATCATTCGCCTGGACGTTGACCGTGGCGCGGACTTCGTCGAAATCCTCCGTGCCCTTCACCACGGCGAAGTTGAACAGGAAGGTCGGCCGGTCGGCGGTGATGATGTTCGGGTTCTCCGGCGTGCCCGGGGCCGGGATGTGCAGCCGCGCCACCGACGGGTCGTGGTCGCTGACCTGGTCGGCGAAGCCGGCATTGGTGTGGACGATGTCGAACTCCAGCCCCGACCTGTACACATCGTCGGTCGCCAGCATGTGGTCGAGCTCCTGGCTCGCCCCCTCGAACACGTAGCTCCAGCGCTCCTGCGGCGTCAGCAGTTCGTCGGCCAGATCCTTCAGGACATGGCTGCCGTCGGCGTCGCCGCGCAGCACCTTCAGCGGGTCGTTCCACGAGAACTCGTTGAGGTCGCCGACCACCATCACCTTGGCGTTCGGGTCGGACGCCAGCCGGCCGTCGACATAGGCGTTGACGATCGCGGCCTGGGCCTCGCGCTGGTCCTCGCCGCCATTCACCGGCGGGTAGGTGTCGCCATAGGTCGGCGAGCTGCCGCCCTTCGAGGTGAAGTGGTTGTTCACCAGCGTCACCGTCTCGCCGTTGAACACGAAATCGGCGGCCAGCGGCAGGCGGCTGGCGGCAAAGGCGTCGCCGTCCGACAGGTCGGGGTCGGTCAGCGCCTTGACCGAGCCTTCGACCAGGTCGACCCGGTCCGGGTTGTACAGGTAGCCGACCCGGATGTTGCCGCCGGGCTGGCCGCCCGAGGTGCCGCTCGCCGGCGCCACGTCGACATATTCGTAGCGCGGCCCGCCATGGGCGACGATAGACTCGATCAGCACCCGCGCGGTCTCGGCCGCCGAGGTGACGCCGGTGATCTCGGCGCCGTCGCTGTCCTGCACCTCCTGCAGCGCGACGATGTCGGGCGACCCCATGTTGCCGACGATCTGCTGCGCCAGCCGGTCGAACTTGCCGCTGCCGATGTCGTCGTCGACGTTGTTCGGGTTCTTGTCCTGGACCAGGTTTACGTCCTCGACCTTGGGGTCGAGATTCTCCAGGTTGATCGAGCCGACGGTCAGGTGGTCGCGGTCGCCGGCCAGCGTCGTGGTCTCCGGCGCCAGCGTGCCGGGGGAGTCGACCGTGACCGGCTTGGTCGCCTGCACCTCGTACCAGCCGAAATTGGTGTTCACGACGCCCTGGACGGTGCCGAGCCCGGCCCCGACATTCAGCTTCGGCATGAAGCTGCCCAGCAGGTCGTCGTCGATCTGGATCCGCTCCGGCTGCTGGTCGGTCTCGGAGATCATCAGGCCGCCGGCGCCGCTGCGGGTGCCGGTGGCGTGGTCGCCATTGTCGGCCAGGACATAGGCCTCGCCGAAGCCGTTGGTCGGGCCGACCACCACCGGGGCCGGGATGTCGACCAGCATGCCCTCCAGGCTCTCCCAGTAGTCGACGCCGTCATGCGCGGGGTCGAAGACGGTGCGGCCGTCATCGTCGATCGTCTCGGTCGGCGGGGCATAGCCGCCGGCGCCGACGCTGACCGCGACCGGCACGGTCTGCCGCACCGCCGAGACCTCGACGCTGGCGCCGGTGATCTCGGTGATCGTCAGGTTGTGGGACGACGCGCCGCCGGGCTGGAACTCGGTGACCGAGCCGGTGACGTCGAGGGTGACGCCGAGCTGGACCTCGGCCGGCACGGCGCCGGCGCTGGTGAAGACGAAGACGGCGTCCGAGGTGTCGGTGTTGCCGTCGCCCTGGGCGTCCTGGATGTAGAAGCCGTTGGCGGCAATGGCGGTGACCACGCCCTGGGTCGCCACCCGGTCGCCCTCGAAGTCGGAGCGGTGGCCGGCGCCCTGGATCTCGTAGATCGCGTGGAAGTCCGGCTCGGTCTCCGGCACCGGGGCGTTGGCGGCGCCCGGCGTGTTCAGCGCCTCGCCTGGGACGGGGGTGCCCGTCTGGCCCGACAGGCCGGCCAGGTCGAAATCGTTGCGGGTCCAGTCCGCCGGGCTGTCGGTGTCGGCGCCGTCCGGCAGGCGGGAGGCACCGCCGACGGTGATAGTGCCGCCGTCGAAATCCGGGGTCAGCACGGTGGTGCTGTGGAAGCGGTCGCCGCTGCCGCCGTCGTCGATCGCGACGCCGTCGCCGATCCGGCCCCAGGGCGTGGCGTCGAGCACGCCGTCATCGTTGGTGTCGAGATCCTGGCCGGTGCTGCCGCTGTAGTTCTCGACCAGCAGCAGAGTGCCGCTGCCGTTCTGCAGCAGGTTCGACTGGAAGCCGCTGCTCCAATAGCCGTCGGCGTCGGTGGTGCCGATATCGGTGGCGGAGATGATGCGGCCGGTGCCGCCGGCATCGCCCTCGATCTGCACCAGCGTCCAGCCGCTGTAGTCGGTCAGGGCGTCGCCCTTGATCTCGACATATTCCGAGCTGTCGGTGCCGACATGGTTGGCGACGAATTCATTGAGCAATGGATCGGCCATGACGAAGTTCCCCCTTCTTCATCCGGCAAGGACCAAATCCCTTGCCGCTCCCGAAACACCTGTACGGGGCTTCGGTTGCATTCGGATGACGGGCAGGGCGTCAATGCGCCGTCGGGTCGGGCACGGTGATGTTGCCGTCGGCGATGGCGCGGCGGGCGGTCTCGACCGCTTCCTCCATCTCCGGTGTGACCAGGGGCCGGTTGTTGTCGTCGATCGCCCAGCCGACCGCGTGCTCGCGCACGCCGAGCGTGACCAGGCCGGCGGACCAGATGCCGGCCCGCATGTCGTCCAGCGAGCGCAGCACGGCGATGTCGACCCGCTTCAGCATCGAGGTCAGGATGGTGCCGGGGACCACGCCGTTCTGGTTGCTGTCGACGCCGATCGCCAGCTTTTCCCCCTCGCGCGCCGCCTGGAACACGCCGAGATTGGCCTCGCCGGCGACGGCGAAGACGACGTCGGCGCCGCGCCCGATCTCGTCGCGCGCGACCTGGGCCGCGCGGTCACGGTCGCGGAAGGCGGCGGTGTCGGTGCCGACATAGTCGACCAGGGTGGTGACCCCGGGCCGCGTCGCCCGAGCACCCGCGGCATAGCCGTTGGAGAATTTCTGCATCAGGGGCACGTCGGTGGCGCCGACGAAGCCGATCGTGCCGGTCTTCGAGGCCAGCGCCGCCAGCACGCCGACCAGATAGGCGCCCTCCTGCTCGCGGAACACGATCGAGCGGATGTTCGGGCCGTCGGCGACGCCGTCGACCAGGACGAATCGGATGTCCGGATGGGCCGCGGCCGCCGCCTTCACCGCATCGGCGTAGTAGAAGCCGACGGCGATGACCAGGTTGGCGCCCTGCCGCACCAGGCCGTCGACCGCTCCGGCGAACCCGTCGACCGATTGCAGCTCGGCCTCGAGATAGGCCTCGCCGGTCTCGTTGCGGAAGAACTCCAGCGCGTGCAGGGCGCCTTCGTTGAAGCCGCCGTCGCGCTTGTCGCCCAGCGCATAGACGACGCCAGGCTTGACCGGCACCTCCCCGGCGGCGGTGCGCATCACCCCGTCGGGATCGGCGGCGGCCATCACGGACAGGCCGATCACGGCCAGGCTGATGCCGGCGAGAAGGCGACGACGATCGAGAATCATTGGTTCCGTCTCCGGACGGCAGGGGCGGCGTGGGTCCTGCTGACCCGTGGCCCCGGAGATGGACGCGTTAAGGTTCGGTTACAAGAGCGTGTTCCGCAGCGCTCGTCTGCCATGCTTTGCCGCGAATTTCCGCCGATTCCGCCGGATCATCGGTCCTTCAGCGCCACCAGGCCGATGCCGGCCTGCTCCAGCCGCTCGCGGATGCGGCGGGCGATGCCGACCGCGCCCGGCGTGTCGCCATGGACGCAGACCGTGTCGACCGGCACCGGGATGCGCTTGCCGCTGCGGCTGGTGACCGCCTGCTCCTCGACCATGCGCAGCACCCGCTCGGCCGCGACCTCGGGATCGTGGATCACCGATCCGGCGATCTTGCGCGAGGTCAGGGTGGCGTCGTCCTCATAGGTGCGGTCGGCGAAGACCTCGCGCACCACCGGCAGGCCCAGCTCCACCGCCGCGCGCTCCAGCGCCGTGCCGGGCAGCACCATATAGGCCAGGGTCGGGTCAACCGACTGGATTGCCCGGCCGATCGCCAGCGCCACCGCATCCTCGACCATTGCCACATTGCTCAGCGCGCCATGCGCCTTGACGTGGGTGACCTTGTGGCCGACCGCCTTGGCCATGCCCTGGATGGCGCCGATCTGGTAGACCACCTGGGCCTCCAGCTCCTCCGGCGTTTCGCCCTTGATCACCCGGCGGCCGAAGCCCCAGAGGTCGAGGAAGCCGGGATGGGCGCCGACGCCGATGCCGCGGTCGCGCGCCAGGGTCAGGGTCCGCCGCATCACGATCGGGTCGCCGGCATGGAAGCCGCAGGCGACATTGGCCGAGGTGACGATCTCCAGCATCGCCGCGTCGTCGCCCATCTCCCAGGCGCCGAAGCCTTCGCCCATGTCGCAGTTCAGATCGACGCTCGCCATGATCTCTTCCCCGGAACGGCCCGTGCCTTGGTGCCTCCTGTATGAACCTCGCCGCCGGTGACGGCAATCGTCGCCCCGCGGCCCGCATTCGTGCTATTCAGGCGCCAACGGGACCCAAAAGGGGACGCCGATATGGCGGTGGGGACGAACGGGCGGCGGGTGTTTGAGCTCGTCTTGATCAAGCCGTCGCATTACGACGATGACGGTTACGTCATTCAATGGCTGCGGTCGGCGATTCCGTCGAACACGCTGGCGGTGCTGTACGGCCTCGCCAGCGACTGCTCCGAGCGCCGGATTCTCGGCGCCGATGTCGACATCGCCATCACCGCGATCGACGAGACCAACACCCGGGTCCGCCCCGACGCGATCATCCGGCGGATCCGGCGCTCCGGCTCCGGCATGGTGGCGCTGGTCGGGGTCCAGTCGAACCAGTTCCCGCGGGCGGTCGACATCGCCCGGCCACTGCGGGCGGCGGGGATCCAGGTCGGCATCGGCGGATTCCACGTCTCCGGCACCATCGCCATGCTGCCCGGCCTGCAGCCGGAGGTGGCCGAGGCCCAGGCGCTGGGCATCTCGCTGTTCGCCGGCGAGGCCGAGGGGCGGCTCGACGAGGTGCTGGTCGACGCCTTCCACAACCGGCTCAAGCCGCTCTACAACTTCATGGACGACCTGCCGAACATCGAAGGCGTGCCGATGCCGGTGCTGCCGATCGCGCGGGTGCGCCGCACCGCCGGCCAGCACACCAGCTTCGACGCCGGCCGCGGCTGCCCGTTCCAGTGCTCGTTCTGCACCATCATCAACGTCCAGGGCCGCAAGTCGCGCCGCCGCTCGCCCGACGATGTCGAGCAGATCATCCGCGAGAATGTGAAGAGCGGCATCAGCCGGTTCTTCATCACCGACGACAACTTCGCCCGCAACAAGGACTGGGAGCCGATCTTCGACCGGCTGATCGAGCTGCGCGAGCGGGAGAAGCTGTCCTTCCGCATGATCATCCAGGTCGACACCATGTGCCATCGCATCCCGCACTTCATCGAGAAGGCGGGCAGGGCGGGGGTGACGCGGGTGTTCATCGGGCTGGAGAACATCAACCCGGACAGCCTGGTCGGCGCCAAGAAGCGGCAGAACAAGATCACCGAATACCGGAAGATGCTGCTGGCCTGGAAGGCGGTCGGCGCCATGACCTATGCCGGCTATATCCTGGGCTTCCCGACCGACACGCCGGAGAGCATCGTCCGCGACATCGGCATCATCCAGCGCGAGCTGCCGGTCGACCTGCTGGAGTTCTTCTTCCTGACGCCGCTGCCGGGGTCGGAGGACCACAAGAACCTGTTCCAGGCCGGCATCCCGATGGATCCGGACCTGAACCGCTACGACCTGAACCACGTCACCACCGGCCACGCGATGATGTCTCGCGAGGAGTGGCAGCGGGCCTACAAGCTGGCTTGGCAGACCTACTACTCGCCCGAGCATATGGAGACGGTGATGCGCCGGGCGGCGGCAACCGGCATCAGCGTCGGCAAGATCCTGTTCCTGCTGCTGTGGTTCACCACCTGCATCAATGTCGAGGGGCTGCACCCGCTGGAGGGCGGCTATCTGCGCCGCAAGGTGCGGACCGACCGCCGCCCGGGCCGGCCGATCGAGCCCGCCGTGCCATTCTATCTCCGCTATGCCGGCGAGACCGTGGCCAAGCACTGGGCCATGGCGCGGCTGTGGTGGCGCTTCAACCAGGTCCGCCGGCGGATCAAGGCCGACCCGAACCGCAAGGCCTATCACGACCTGGCGCTGACGCCGGTCAGCGAGGAAGAGCTCGACACGCTGGAGATGTTCTCGGTGACGCAGGGCGCCCGCGCCGCCGCCGCCAGGGCGCACACCAAACCGGTGCCGCAGCCGCAGGGCGCCACCGCGGCGGAGTGATCGGGTCTTGATGCGGACGGCGGAGCGATATCGCTCCGCCGTCTTCTCCCCATGATCGGCTCTCCAGCCCTTCCTCGTCATGATGGTCAATATTTCGTGTTGCTGATATAAGGCCAAGATTCAGGCCGTTAGAGTCAGATTTCGTGAAATCGTGACATAATCATTACAATTTTCTTCTTGAGATTGTAATCCTCTTGCCATAGACAAATCGAGCCATTGCGAATTCTAGCACTCCAGAACTCTGGCGAGCGCTGCTCTGTCCACGATCGATGGCTATTCGGTCGCCGGTCAGACTCGTATTCAGGAGAGGCTGATGACTGGTATTTCCGGACTTCCGGGCCGCTGGCCTTCTCTGTCGGACCGGTTCAGGCAGAACACATCCGTCACCCTCTGGAACCAGGCCCTGAACCAGGCGAAGCAGGGCCCCGGAACCATCCTCCCGGCCACCAACGCGACGCCGAGGGAGGAGCCGCTGGAACAGCTCGACGGCAGCAACCCGGCGAACAAGAGCGTCGACGGCCAGATCACCTACCAGGCGCAGCAGGGCGACACCCTGACCGGGATCGCGCGGCAGCTGGGCTATGACAAGGACCTGGACCCCGCCGTGGCGCAGCGCCTCGGCTTCGATCCCAAGCGGGACAATGCCGAGCAATACGCGGCGCTGCTGGCGAAGTTCAACCCCGAGCTGGGCGACAACCCGGACGGACTGCCCGAGACCCATGTCGTCACCGTGCTCAGCGACGAGCGGGTCGAGCGGCTGCAGAAGATCTCGACGATCGCGGACGGCGCGAAATCGGTCGCGGACCTGCCCAAGGCCAAGCAGAACGAGCTGCAGGACCTGATCGACGCGGATCTCGTCCCGATCGCCGGGACGATGGAGCAGAAGGATTTCGACGCGGCGCTCAAGGAGCGTGCAACCTATCTGCGCGCCGTCCTGCCGCAGACGAAGGGGCTCGGGGAGCTGATCGAGTCCCGGACCGAGGATTTCGACCTTCACATGGACACGCTGTTCTCCGGCCTGCGCGAGAGTGCAGCCCAGGGCCAGAAGACCGGCGACTGGAGCGCGTTCCAGACCGACGTGGCGGAGGCGTTGCGGCGCCGGATCAACCCGCCCCCGCCGGCCCAGACCCCGGATTTCAACCCCGATCAGGAGGCGGCCGACTTCATCGCCGAGCTGTCCTTCTACGGCCCGATGGACCCCAAGGCGCTCAAGGTCGATCCCGGCTATCTGAAAGCGCTCCAGGCGGCGCAGCATCAGGTGATGGTGACCGATCCGGCCAAGCAGGTGACCGATGGCGCCTCGCTCGAGCTGACCCTCACCGGCGTTCCGGCCGAGCGTGCCGACCAGATCCTGGTCGAGCTGTCGAAGCTGCCGCCGACTGGAAAATATCGCGACGAGGAGAAGCCGCCGACGTCGCGGCTGGCCGAGATCGTCTATCCGCTGCGCAATTTGAGGGCTCAGGGAGATATCTCGGACGAGGCGAAGGCGCTGATCGGCAACCTGAACGTCGTCGCCACCCAGGCGGGCGCCTCGGCGCCCCGCGACGGCGAGGGGCGGATGCAGATCAGCGACGGCGTCTCGGCCCTCGCGGCGCTGATGGCCGAGGCGAACACCGGCGGCCTCGATCGCAAGGCACCCTATGCCCATGCCGGCGACCTGACGCTGCGCACCGCCATCACCGACAGCATCGCCCATGGCGACGGCGCGACCCTGGCGGTCGCCATGGCGGCGCATTATGCCGATGAAGGCTGGGGCAAGGCCGCCGATAACATGCTCCACACCGTGGCCTTCGGTGTGGAGCGGCTGACCCCGGAGGCGCACAAGGCCACCGAGGCGTATGGGCGCCTGATCGGCGATCCGCAATGGGCCGGCGGCTATCTGCAGGGGCTGCGCGACGACAAGGAGCTCGCCGGCGCCGTCCGCAAGGTCCAGGACGGCAAGCTGCAGGACAATCCGGAGCAGGTCGCGACGTTCGAGCGCCTGTTCGCCGGCGCCATGTCCACCGACGCGATCCTGGAAGCGCTGCCCGCATCACTGCGCGGCCTGAAGGGCGACAACCTGGGTGGCTATGACCGGCTGAAGGGCGCCCAGGGCGACCTGCGCCACCTGCTGGTCGGCAACAAGGACGATGGCGACGATGCGCCGCCGCCGATGGTCCAGGTCGCCATGGCGGGACAGTCCGCGCCGCCGAAGGCCCTGACGCTGGCGGAGGTGGAGCGGCAGCTGCAGCAATCGCCCGAGTTCAAGCAATACGAGACGCTGTACCGGAACATCTCCGACACCGAGTTCGACGCGGCGTTCGGCAGCGCGCTGGACACCTACGACAAGATCCAGCGGCAGCTCGCCGATCCGAAGGCGAAGATCATCGAGCTGCCGCCCGAGATGACCTCCCTGCCGCCCACGGTGAAGGAGGTGCTGGACGGGCTGAAGGGCAAGGACCGGGCGGCGGCGCTGGACGCCCTGCGCGACAAGCCGGCCCAGGGGGCGGCGCTGCTGATGACGCTGGAGGCGCTGGAGAACAGCCAGCCCAACGGCCCCAGCGGCGGCTTCATCTCGCGCGAGATCAAGAATTCCGGCCTGCTGCTGTCCACCGTGCTGGCGCCGTCGTCGCCGATCACCCAGGCCATCGCCAACCGCGCCAACGCCGCCGCCGGCGGCAGCGAGGCGGCGCCGCGGGACGGGCTGCTCGGCAGCCGGGCCGCCGCAATTCCCGTGGCGGGGATCAGCGGCGCGCTGAACATCTGGGGAGCGCGGGAGTTCGCAGCGTCCGATCGCCCCGACGACAAGGCCTGGGCCGCGATTTTTGGCCTGCTGGCCGGCATGGACGTCTCGCGCGGCGCCGCCGCCGGAATCCAGAGCTTCCTGATCCCGCAGGGGGCACATGTCCGGCCGGCCACCGGGCTGCCCAGCCTGTTCAACCAGGGCGGACGGCTGGATCGCTTGACCCGCTTTGGTTTCGTCGAAGGGCCAGGGGCGTTTCGCACCCTCGGCAAGGCGTCCTGGGTCCTGACCGCGCCGGTCGCGGCCTGGACCGCCGGCATCGAGTTCTCCAACGGAAACGTGCTCGGCGGCACCGTCTGGACGTCGATCAGCGTCGCGTCCGGCGTCCAGGCCGGCTTGGTGCTGGCGGGGTCGGCCTGGGCCGGGCCGGTGGGGTGGATCACCGCGGGCGTCTGGCTGATCGGCGCCGGCATCCTGCACTGGCAGTCCAGCGAGAAGCAGCGGACCTATTTCGAAGGCGACACGAAGGCGATCCTGGCCAATCTGGACCCGCCGGTGGACCCCGAGCGCGCCGAGATCCTGGCCAGGGGCCGGGACGATTTCGGCGCCTCCGACAAGGCGAAGGGGCGGCCGCTGTTCCCGCTGCTCGAACAGCTGGCCGAGTATCGCGGTTACGACACGCCGGCGGAGAAGAAGGAGTTCTTCGACTACATCCTCTACAACAAGGATGCGCTGCCCAACGACAAGCTGCGGGAGTTCTCGGAGCGGGCCACGGGCTCGATGCTCGTGGATCTCGACGACGACAGCTACCTGGTCGACAGCAAGGTCACCGGCTTCAACGCGACCCCGAGCACGATCGCGCAGCTGAGCGACTGGATCGACGGCATCAGGCAAGACGATGTCGGCATGCCCAATCCCGGCATCAGGCTGCCGCCGCGCCGGAACTGATCACTATCGGGACGTTTCACCATCCCGTCATCCCGGGCGCGGCGCAGCACGAAGTGGTGCGCTGCAGACCCGGGATCTGTCTCAGGACTGTGCCGAGATCCCGTGTCTGCGCTGCAGCACTTCGCGCCGCAGCGCGCACGGGATGACGGTCACTCACCGGTTCGTCAGTATCAGACCGCCACTTCCGCCGTGTCCGCCGTCTTCATCTCCAGCGCGGCCTTCAGCAGCGCCTGGGTGTAGGGGTGCTGCGGCGCCTCGAAGATCTGCACCGCCGAGCCGTGCTCGACCACCTTGCCGTTCTTCATCACGATCACCTCGTCCGACAGGGCGCGGACCACCTTCAGGTCGTGGCTGATGAACAGATACGCCAGGCGGTGCCTCTCCTGCAGCCCGCGCAGCAGGTCGACGATCTGGGCCTGGACCGACATGTCGAGCGCCGAGGTCGGCTCGTCCAGCACGACGAATTTCGGCTTCAGCACCATCGCCCGGGCGATGGCGACGCGCTGGCGCTGGCCGCCGGAGAATTCGTGCGGGTAGCGGTGCCGGCTGCCGGGGTCGAGCCCGACCTCCTCCAGCGCCGCCACGATCATGCGCTCGCGCTCGGCCGCGGAGCCGCCGATGCGGTGCACCTGCAGCCCTTCCTCGATGATCTCCGCGATCGACATGCGCGGGCTGAGCGAGCCGTAGGGGTCCTGGAAGACGATCTGCATCTCCCGCCGCAGCGGCCGCATGTCGCGGAACTGCAGGCCCTGCAGCTCCTTCTCGCCATACAGGATCGACCCCTTGCTCGAGATCAGGCGCAGCAAAGCGAGGCCGAGCGTGGTCTTGCCCGATCCGCTCTCGCCGACCACGCCGACGGTGTGGCCCTCGCGCACGGTGACGTCGATGCCGTCCACCGCCTTGACATGGTCGACCGTGCGGCGCAGCACGCCGGCCTTGATCGGGAACCAGACCTTGATCTCGCTGGCCGACACCACGGTGCGGGCATCGGCCGGCGGCGGCGCCGGGTCGCCCTTGGGCTCGGAGGCGAGCAGGCGCTGGGTGTAGGGGTGCTGCGGCGCGGTGAACACCGCCTCGGTCTCGCCCGCCTCGACGATCTCGCCCTTGTTCATGACGCAGACCCGGTCCGCCATCTTGCGGACCACGCCGAGGTCATGGGTGATCAGCAGCAGCGCCATGCCGAAGCGGCGCTGCAGGCTCTGCATCAGCTCCAGGATCTGGGCCTGGATGGTGACGTCCAGCGCGGTGGTCGGCTCGTCGGCGATCAGGATGTCCGGCTCGTTTGCCAGCGCCATGGCGATCATCACCCGCTGGCGTTGCCCGCCCGACAGCTCGTGCGGATAGGCGTTCAGCCGCTGCTCCGGGTTCGGCAGCCCGACCAGGCGCAGCAGTTCCAGCACCCGGGCGCGCGACTGGGCCTTGCCCATGCCCTTGTGCACCGACAGCACCTCGCCGACCTGCTTCTCGATCGTGTGCAGCGGGTTCAGGGAGGTCATCGGCTCCTGGAACACCATGGCGATCTTGTTGCCGCGGACCTCGCGCAGCACCGTCTCAGTCGCGCCGAGCAGCTCCTTCCCGCGATAGCGGATGCTGCCCTTGGGGTGGCGCGCGCTGGGATAGGGCAGCAGCTGCAGCACTGACAGGGCGGTGACCGACTTGCCGGATCCGCTCTCGCCGACCAGCGCCAGGGTCTCGCCGCGGTCGAGATGCAGCGACACGCCCTTCACCGCCGGCACCGCGCCGCCGGGCACGCGGAACTCCACCGCCAAGTCACGGATCTCGAGCAGCCTTTCGCCTTGGGCAGTGGTGTCGGTCATGGCGTCTGGGCCTTGGGGTCGGTCACGGGATCGGCAGCGGCGGATGGGCCGGCCGCCACGGTCTTGCGCGGGTCGAAGGCGTCGCGCACCGCCTCGCCGATGAAGACGAGGATGCTGAGCAGGATGGCCAGCGAGAAGAAGGCGGTGAAGCCCAGCCACGGCGCCTGCAGGTTGGCCTTGCCCTGGCTGACCAGTTCGCCGAGCGAGGGCGAGCCGGGTGGCAGGCCGAAGCCGAGGAAGTCGAGGCCAGTCAGGCTGCTGATGCCGCCGGTCAGGTTGAAGGGCAGGAAGGTGATCGTCGCCACCACGGCGTTGGGCAGCACGTGCTTCCACATGATCACCCGGTCCGGCTGCCCGAGCGCCCGGGCGGCGCGGACATAGTCCAGGTTGCGGGCGCGCAGGAACTCCGCCCGCACCACACCGACCAGGTTCATCCATTGGAACAGCAGAAGGATGAACAGGAGCGTCCAGAATCCCGGCACGAAGATCGAGGACATGATGATCAGCAGATACAGCTCCGGCATGCCGGACCAGATCTCGATCACCCGCTGGAAGATCAGGTCGGTCCAGCCTGCGAAATAGCCTTGGATCGCGCCGGCGAAGATGCCGATGATCGAGGCAAAGGCGGTCAGGATCAGCCCGAACAGGATCGAGATCCGCAACCCGTAGATCAGCCGGGCCAGAACGTCGCGGCCCTGGTCGTCGGTGCCCAGCCAGTTCACCGCCGAAGGCGGGGAGGGGGCGGGCTGGTCCAGGTCGTAGTTGATGGTGCGGTACGAGAAGGGGATCAGCGGCCAGACTGCCCAGCCCTTGGCGCTGATCAGCTCGCGCACGAAGGGGTCGCGGTAATCCGCCTCGGTCTCGAACTCGCCACCGAAGGCCGTCTCCGGATAGGTCGCCAGCACCGGCACGTAGTACTGGCCGTCATACTTGACCAGCAGCGGCCGGTCGTTGGCGATGAACTCGGCGAACAGGGTCACCAGGAATACGGCCAGGAACAGGTACAGCGCGATCAGCCCGCGGCGGTTGGCGCGGAAATTGGCGATGCGGCGGGCGGTGATCGGCCGGATGCGGACTCCGAGGAAGCGCGGATGAGCGAAATCCCGGCCCGGGGTCAGCGCGGCCTCAGACATTGCGGGCCTCGAAATCGATCCGCGGGTCGATCAGGGTGTAGGTCACGTCCTGCACCAGCTTCATCACCAGGCCGATGAGGGTGAAGACGAACAGCGTTGCGAAAACCACCGGGTAGTCGCGTTGCACCACCGCCTCATAGCCGAGCAGGCCGAGCCCATCGAGCGAGAAGATCACTTCGATGAACAGGGAGCCAGCGAACAGCACGTTGATGAAGGCGGCGGGAAAGCCGGCGATCACGATCAGCATGGCGTTGCGGAACACATGGCCGTACAGCACTCGCCGCTCGGTCAGTCCCTTGGCCCGGGCAGTCAGCACGTACATCTTGCCGATCTCATCCATGAACGAGTTCTTGGTCAGCATGGTCAAGGTGGCGAAGCCGCTGACCACCATGGCGGTGATCGGCAGCACCATGTGCCAGAGATAGTCCAGGACCAGCTGCCACCAGGGCAGCATGGCCCAGCCGTCGGAGACCAGGCCGCGCAGTGGGAACCAGGCGAAGTAACGGCCGCCGGCGAACAGCACGATCAGCAGGATGCCGAAAAGGAAGTTGGGGATGGCATAGCCGACGACGACGACGCCGGAGGTCCAGATGTCGAAGCGAGAGCCGTCGCGCACCGCCTTGCGAATGCCGAGCGGGATCGAGATCAGATAGACCAGCAATGTCGTCCACAGGCCGATCGAGATCGATACCGGCAGCTTTGAGATCACCAGGTCGACGACTGGGGCGCTCTTGAAGTAGCTGCGGCCGAAGTCGAAGGTGAGATAGTCCCGCATCATCAGGTAGAAGCGTTCCAGCGGCGGCTTGTCGAAGCCGAACTGCTTCTCGATCTCGGAGATGAACTTCGGGTCCAGCCCCTGGGCACCGCGATACTTGCTGACGGCGGCGCTGCCGCCGAGCTGCGAGCTGTCCGGCGCGCGGTTGACGTCGCCGCTGGAGCCGCTGATCCGGCTGGTCGCGTCGGTGTCGGTGCCCTGGATCTTTGCGATCATCTGCTCGACCGGGCCGCCGGGTGCGAACTGGACGATGGCGAAGTTGACCACCATGATCCCGAACAGCGTCGGGATGATCAGCAGCAGGCGCCGGATGATGTAGGCAAGCATCGGTCAGGCTTTATTCCGGCAGCGGGCCGGTGCAAATGTGTAGGTTGGGTTCGGCGTGCCGAACCCGACAAGCGGCGGTAGAGATGTGTTGGGTTCGCGAACGCGAACCCAACCTACGAGGCTCCATATCCTCACCGGCGCTGTCCCCTCACGGCCTTCGGATTCTTGCCGTCGAACCACCAGGTGCTGGGGAAGCCGACATCGTTTTTCGGCCGGGTGTCCGGATGGCCGAACATGTCCCAGTACGCGATCCGATTGAATGGATCGTAATACGTACCGATCGAGAAGAATTGCCAGGTGGCATAGCGGTCAAACGCTTTGCAGGTGGCCGCCTTCTCGTCATAGGTATTCGCGGCGATGATCATCTCGACCAGTTCGTCGATCACGGGATCCTTGATGCCCTGCGAATTCTCGTCGCCTGGCCGGTCGGCGTAGCGCGAATTCCAGCCGCCGCGCAGGGCCACGCTGGGGGGGTAGAATGGCACGAACCCGAACGGCATCAGGTCGAATTCGAAATTGTTGACGCGATTCTGGAATTGCGGCACGTCGAGCAGGCGAGCTGACGGTTGAATTCCGATCCGCCGCAGATTCTCAGCGAAGGGCAGGATCGTCTTTTCGGTCTCCGGCGTGAAATAGACGATCTCGAACGCCATGGCTTCGCCCGCAGCATTGGTCAGCTTGCCATTGCGCGATTCCCAGCCCGCCTGTTTCAGTAGGTCGAGCGCCGCTCGCATGTTGGCGCGGATATTGCCATTACCGTCCGTCGTCGGTTGCTTGAACTCGGTTGTAAAGATTTCCTCGGCGATCTTCCCTCGATACTGGCTCAGGATCTCCAGTTCCCGTCCCTCAGGCAGTCCGCCAAAAGAGAAGTCGGTGTTCGGGAAATAGCTGTGAATGCGGCTATAAAGCCCGTAATAGCTGGTTTTCTGTGTGGTCTCGAAGTCGTAGAGATAATTCAGCGCCCGCCGGACCCGCACATCGGAGAAATAGGGCCGGCGCAGATTGAACATCAGGCCGCGATAGGGTTGCGGGGACCCATCCGGGATCTCTTCGAGCTTCAGCGCGCCAGTCTGGACCGCAGGTACGGATTTGAAGCCGGTCACCCACTGCTGGGGCCGAGCGATGGACAGGAAATCGAACTCGCCCGACTTGACCGCTTCATACAGCACATCCTGGTCACGGTAGTACTGGTAGGTGATCTCATCGAAATTGTTCGAACCAAGAGTCTGTGGCAAGTCCTTGCCCCAATAATCCTCCACCCGCTGCAGGGTGATGGCACGGCCCGGATCGACGGACTTGATCTTGTAGGCGCCACTGCCGAGGGGTGGTTCCATCGTCAGGCCACCGAAGTCGCGGCTCTCCCACCAGTGCTTGGGCAGGATCGGAAAACTCGCGACCTGCTTGAGCAACTGGGGGTTGTTGAGATTCTTGGCCGTGAATCGGACCCGGCGATCATCCAAGGCTTCAATTGCGGCCATATCGTCGTAGAAGCGGGCTCGGAGACGCAGCGCTCCCTTCTCGCGCAGCAACTGGTGGGTGAACGCGACATCCTCCGCCGTCACCGGGTGCCCGTCATGGAAGCGCGGGCCTTCGCGCATCGTGAAGATGATCGACAGCTTGTCGTCCGAGACCACGAGGGATTCTGCGGTATCCGCGTAGTAGGTGTCGAGTTCGTCCAGATTGGCGGTGATCAGTGCGTCGCTGACGGCGCCGACACCGGCCGCCGCGGTGCCGTCGGTGGTGAGATCGTTCAGCGTGTCGAAGCTGCCGAAGACGCCCAGCACCAGCTTGCCGCCCTTGGGCGCGTCCGGGCGGACATAGTTCCAGTGCGGGAAGTCCTTCGGATAGGCCGCCTTCAGGTCCAGCATCGGCAGGTAGTAGGTCGGCGCCCCATAGCCAGGCGTGGCGGCCGCCCCCTGGGCGAAGGCCCGGGGCAGGGGGATCGACGCTCCCGCAACCGAGAGCATCGAGCCGATCGAGAACTGGCGTCGCGTGATCATGCCTACCTCTATCCTCCGCCGCGCTTCAGCGCCGCATCTTTCGCCGGATCAATCCACCAGGTCGAGGGGAACGCGATCCCATTCGGGTCGCCGAACCGACGCGACGGCTGCGTCTTCGGCTGGCCGAAGCGGTTCCAATAGGCCACCCAGGCGTCGTTTTTGCCCCATTGCGGGATCAGGTAACGGTTCCACAACAGCACACGATCCAGCGCGCGGGTCGCAACCTGCAGCGACGAGAGGTCGCGGGCGGCCGTGACCTTGTCGATCAGCGCATCCACCACCGGATTGCGGATGCCCATCATGTTGGCCGAGCCTTCGACTCCCGCCGCCTCCGAGCCGAAATAGTTGCGCAGCTCACTGCCCGGCGGTGGGTAGAAAGCGAGGGCGAGCGGCATGACGTCGTAGTCGAAGCTCTGCCGCCGCTTCTGCATCTGCGCCGCATCCACCCGGCGCAGCGTCACCTGGATGCCGACCTGCCGCAGCCGGTCGATGAAGGGCTGGGTCACGCGTTCATAGACAGGCTGGTCGATCAGGATCTCGAACCGCATCGGCTCGCCGGTGGCGAGGTTGGTCATCACCCCGTCGCGCTGCTCCCACCCCGCCTCCTTCAGCAGGCGCAGCGCGGTGCGGATGTTGTCGCGCATGTTGCCGCTGCCATCGGTCTTCGGCAGGGCGAAGGGGGTGTCGAACAAAGCGTCCGGCACCTGGCCGCGGAACGGCTCCAGCAGCGCCCGCTCCTCGCCTTCCGGCACGCCGGAGGAGCGGAAGCCCTCGGCGTTGAAATAGCTGGTCAGCCGCTCGTACAGGCCGGAGAACAGGGTCTTGTTGACCCATTCGAAGTCGTACAGCCAGCCCAGCGCCTCGCGGACCTTGGGGTCGGAGAACGGGGCACGGCGTAGATTGAACAAATATCCCTGCATGCCGCGGGGATCCTCGCTGGCGATTTCGGCGCGGATGAGGCGGCCGTCGCGCACCGCCGGGATGTCGTAGCCGGTGGCCCAGAACAGCGAAGTGAACTCCTGCCGGAAATCGGAGTTGCCGCCCTTGAACGCCTCGAACTCGGCGTCGCGGTCGCGATAATAGTCGTAGCGGATGCGGTCGATATTCCACTGGCCGCGATTCACCGGCAGGTCGCGGCCCCAATAGTCCGGCACCCGCTCCCAGGCCAGGGTGCGGCCGGGGTCGACCGAGGCGATCCGGTAGGGGCCGCTGCCGAGCGGCAGCTCGACCGTGTTCTGGCCAACATCGCGGCCGTTCGCGGTCCACCAGTGCTTCGGCAGGACCGGCAGCGCGTTCGCCACCTGGCCGACCGGCTTGCGGGTGTTGCGGCTGGCGAAGGTGAAGCGCACCCGGTGGTCGTCCAGAGCCTCGGCGCCGGTCACGTCGCGGAAGAACGACTTCAGGAACGGCTCGGCCTTGTCGCGCACCGTCTCCCAGCTCCAGACCACGTCCGCGGCCGTCACCGGCACGTCGTCGTGCCAGCGGGCCTCCGGCCGCAGCGTGAAGATCGCCCAGGAAGAATCATCCGGCACCGTCACGCTCACCGCCAGCCGGCCGTAATAGACGCCGGATTCGTCCTGGCTCTCGACCATCAACGAATCGTAGAGCAGGTCCAGCGACCGTGGCGGCGTGCCGATCGGGATGACGTTCAGCGTGTCGAAGGTGCCGACCGTGCTTAGCACCATGCTGCCGCCCTTCGGCGCCTCCGGGTCGGCATAGTCGAACCGGGTGAAGCCGGCCGGGTATTTCGGCTGGCCGAACAGGGCCAGGGCATGGCGGGCCGCCGGCTGATCGCCCGTGGTCGCCTGCGGCTCCTGCGCCCGAACGGCGGCAGACGCCGCGAGGGCAAGGGTGAGCAGCAGGGCGGCAATGACGCGCATGAAAGTCCCGGGCCGGCAGTCCGGCGCCGCTGCGGCACCGGCGGATAAGCAGAGTCTAGGGAATCCCACGGGGCGGAAGAAAGCCAGACATAAACGGAAACGGGACCGCTTTTGGCGGTCCCGTCCCGGGAACTGCAGGGCTGCGGCGATCAGCCGCCGCTCTTCGGCGCGGTCTCGGCCGGCGCGGCTCCCCCTGCCGGTGCCTCGCCCCCCGCAGGGGCAGCGCCGCCAGCGGGGGCGGCATCCGGGCTCGGCAGCGGCGCGGGCGTGTCGGCGTTGCTGCGCAGCCAGGCGATCAGGTCGGCCCGGTCCTTCTCGCTCTTCATCCCGGCATAGGTCATCGTCGTGCCCGGGATATGCGCCTTCGGGCCGGCCAGGAACTCGTTCAGCTCCTCATAGGTCCAGTGCGCGCCTTCCTCGTGCTTCTTCTTGATCGCGGCCGAGTAGTTGAAGTCGTCCTTGTGGCCCATCGGCGCGTCGACCAGATTCCACTGGTTCGGGCCGACCTTGTTGGCGCCGCCCTTCTCGAAGGTGTGGCAGGCGGTGCAGGCCTTCGACAGGGCCTGGCCCTTGGTCGGGTCGGCCGCGGCCATCAGCGGCGCGATCGGCGGGATCGACGGCCCGGCCTGCTCGGCGCCGGCGGCCGGCGCAGCGGCAACCGCGCTGGTATCGACCTTGTACGCGTTCTCGTGCAGCGGCTCCGGCGATACCAGGATATCGGCCACGATGCCGGTCGCCATTCCGATGATGCCGGCCAGCAGGACAGCAGCGAATATTTTATTGAATTCCATGCCGGATCTCACCTCGAAGCGCGACGGCAACCTCCCCGGACGCACGACTCGATTCGACCGTGCGGGCCCGCGGGTCTTGTAGAGGCGTTGCAATCGATCTGGCAAGGGCCGATGTCCGGCTGCGACACCCTTTGCAGGGGGCGCGGCGGACGGCCGTGCGGCTTGTCCCGACAATCCTCCGGCGATCCGGGATTCGACCCGGTCTTGACGCCGTCGCGGCAACGGTGGATGACGCCGCATCATGACTTCGTCCAACCCCATCGTCGTCATCCCCGCACGCCTGGCCGCGACCCGCCTGCCGAACAAGCCGCTGGCCGACATCCATGGCGAGCCGATGATCGTCCATGTCTGGCGTCGCTCCGTCGCCGCCGGGCTCGGCCCCGTGGTCGTCGCCTGCGGCGACCGGCCGATCGCCGAGGCGATCGAAGCGGCCGGCGGCACCGCCGTGCTGACCGACCCGGACCTGCCCTCGGGCTCCGACCGCATCGCCCAGGCGCTGCGCAGCGTCGACCCCGACGGGCGGCACGACATCGTGGTCAACGTCCAGGGCGACCTGCCGACGCTGGACCCCTCCTTGCCGCGGGCGGCGATGGCGCTGCTGGCCGACCCGGCGGTGGATATCGGCACGCTGGCCGCGGTGATCGTGCGCGACGAGGAGAAGACCAACCCCGCCATCGTCAAGGCGATCGTCGAGCGGGCGGAGGGGGCGCGGACCGGCCGCGCCTTCTACTTCACCCGCACCACGGCGCCCTCGGGCGAGGGGCCGCTCTTGCATCATATCGGCCTCTACGCCTATCGCCGGGCGGCGCTGGAGCGCTATGTGACGCTGCCGCCCTCGGCGCTGGAGCGGCGCGAGAAGCTGGAGCAGCTGCGGGCGCTGACCGCCGGCATGCGGATCGACGTCGCCATCGTCGACACCGTGCCGCTCGGCGTCGACACCCAGGAGGAGCTGGAGCGCGCCCGGCGCCTGCTCGCGGAAGGAGCCTCGAAATGAGCGGCGCCAAGCGGATCTCGTTCCAGGGCTGGCCCGGGGCCAATTCCGACATGGCGTCGCGCCAGGTCTTCCCGGATGCTGAGACGGTGCCGTGCCCCTCCTTCGAGGAGGCGCTGGCGGCGATCCATGACGGCCGGGCCGATCTCGGCATGATTCCGATCGAGAACTCGATCGCCGGCCGGGTCGCCGACATGCACCACCTGCTGCCGGAATCCGGACTGCATATCATCGGCGAGCACTTCCTGCGGGTGAACCACCAGCTGGTGGCTTTGCCCGGCGCCAAGCTGGCCGATATCCGAGAGGTGCACAGCCATGTCCAGGCGCTGGGCCAGTGCCGGCAATGGCTGCGCGCCCGCGGGCTGAAGCCGGTGGTGCATGCCGATACCGCCGGCGCCGCGCGCATGGTGGCCGAACGCGGCGATCCCGGCATCGCCGCCATCTCCAGCCGGCTGGCGGCCGAGATCTACAAGCTGCAGATCCTGGCCGGCGACATCGAGGATGCGGAGCACAACACCACGCGCTTCGTCGTGCTGTCGCGCGACCCGGTGCGGCCGAAGCCGAACAACGGCCCGGTGATGACCAGCTTCGTGTTCGAGGTCCGGTCGGTGCCGGCCGCGCTGTACAAGGCGCTGGGCGGCTTCGCCACCAACGGCGTCAACATCACCAAGCTCGAGAGCTACATGCTGGGCGGTCGGTTCAGCCAGACCCAGTTCTACGCCGATGTCGAGGGCCACCCCGACGACCAGGCGCTGCGCTTCGCGCTGGAGGAGCTGCAGTTCTTCACCCGCAACTTCCACCTGCTCGGCGTGTACCCGGCCCACCCCTTCCGCCGCGACCCGAGCCAGATCGCCGCGGACGAGTGAGGGGCGACGTCGCCTTCATTTGGGCAGGCCGAACTCATCGTAGAGGAAGTCCTGGCTGCGGGCGGCAGAAGGGCCGGGGCTAACCCGACCAGCCGCCGCTGCCCTGATTTCCGCGATGATGGCGCTGCGTTCGGCCAATGTCGGCTTCCTGGCTTCCGGCACCAAGCGAACCACGGGCTGGCCGAACCGGGTCAGGACGACCTCCTCACCGGCCTCTGCGCGGTGCACCAGCGCAGAGAGCTGGGATCTGGCTCTGCTGACGGGTATGTGCATGACGCCCTCGATGATCGACGCTTCGCTGCGTGGCGGCTCGCCCAGGGCGATCGGCTGAAGCGACCAGCCACACCAGTTGACTCTATCTTATGTCATTGTCGGGCTTGACAGATGGGGGTGACCTTCACCCCTCCGCCAGCCAGTCCTCCAGCAGGCGCCGGGCGATGCTGTCGCGGCGGGGCAGGCGGAACGATTCGTCGTCGACATGACGGCGCAGCCAGTCGCGCTCGAACCAGGCGGCCGATTCCAGCTCGTCCTGGTCGACCTGGAGATCGGCGGTCACGGCGCGGCCGGTGAAGCCCACCATCAGCGACTGCGGGAATGGCCAGGGCTGGCTGGAGTGGTAGCGGACGTCGTCGACGACGATGCCGGCCTCCTCCAGCACCTCGCGCTTCACCGCATCCTCCAGGCTCTCGCCCGGCTCGAGGAACCCGGCCAGCACCGAATGCATGCCCGGCGGCCAGGCCTTCTGGCGGCCCAGCAGCACCCGGTCGCCGTCATGGATCAGCATGATCACCGCCGGGTCGGTGCGCGGGAAATGCTGGGTCCGGCAGTCCGGATTGGTGCAGTCGCGGCGGTGGCCGGCGTCGCTGCTGGCGGTGGGGCTGCCGCAGACGCCGCAGAAGCGGTGGCGCGAATGCCACCACACCATGCCGCGGGCATAGGCCAAGAGGGCGCCCTCGTCATGCGGCAGCAGCGGGCCGACGGCGCGCAGGTCGAGGAAGCTGCCGAGCCCGGCCAGCACCGGGTCCGCGGCCGGGTCGGCCAGGCCGCTGACATCGACCGCGAGATAGGTGACGTCGCCATTGACGCCCAGCATCACCACCTCGGCCGCGGCGCTGCGCCACCACGCCTCGGTCGCCGGCACGACGGCGACGTGCGGCGCCTCCGGCGGCCCGGCGATCAGGTTGCGGCCCTGCCACACCGGCAGGATCCGGGTGTGCTCGCTCACGGTGACGCGGGCGATCCACTCGGTGTCGCGGCGGAAGCGGCCGGCGCGGTCGAGCGACGGATGGACGTAGAAGTTGGGGCGCAGCATGACGCGACACTGGCACGACCTCGATCCCCACGCCAGGGCCTGGAAAAGCAACTGTGCCATCCGGTAAGGACAGGCTAGATTGCCTAAAAATGACGGCCGACGGGAATCGGCCGGGATCGACGAACACGAAGGGGGTCACGTCTATGAAGCTCAGCCGCCGGATCGGCCTCGGCATTTTTGCCGCCACGGCCATCGCCTTTGCCCTGCCGACCGCAGCCCAGGATTACCCGAACCGCATCATCACCATGGTCGTGCCCTTCGCCGCCGGCGGGCCGACCGACACGGTGGCGCGGCTGATCGCCGAACCGATGAGCAAGACGCTCGGCCAGCAGGTGATCGTCGAGAATGTCGGCGGCGCCGGCGGCACCATCGGCGCCGGGCGCGTCGCCAAGGCCGACCCCGACGGCTACACCATCCTGCTGCACCATATCGGCCAGGCCACCAGCGCCACGCTGTACCGCAACCTCGACTACAAGCCGGGCGAGGCCTTCGCCGGCATCGGCCTGGTCACCGACGTGCCGATGACCTTCGTCGCCCGCGGTGACTTCGAGGCGAGGTCGATGCAGGAGCTGGTGGAGTATGCCAAAGGGCACAAGGACGACGTGACGATCGCCAATGCCGGTGTCGGCTCGGCCTCGCATCTCTGCGGCATGCTGTTCATGGATGCGATCGGCACGCCGCTGACCACCGTCGCCTACAAGGGCACCGGCCCGGCGATGAACGACCTGCTGGGCGGCGTGTTCGACTTCATGTGCGACCAGACCACCAACACCACCAGCCAGATCAAGGGCGGCAAGATCAAGGTCTATGCCGTCACCAGCGAGAAGCGCGTGCCGTCGCTGCCGGACGTGCCGACCACCGCCGAGGCCGGGCTGCCCAATTTCAAGATCGGCATCTGGCACGGGCTCTATGCCCCCAAGGGCACGCCGCAGCCGGTGGTCGACAAGCTCGAGGCCGCGTTGCAGGCCGCGCTCAAGGACCCGAACGTGGTCGCCCGCTTCGCCGATCTCGGCACCGAGCCGGTGGCGCTCGACCGGGCCACCCCGGCAGCGCTCGACGCCTATCTCAAGGCCGAGATCGCCAAGTGGGAGCCGGTGATCAAGGCGGCCGGCGTCTACGCCGACTGAGCCCGCGCCTCCCGTCCCAGAACCGGATCCAGGAGCCGCGATGCGCCTCTCCATCCGTCATCCCAAGGACTTCTGGTCCGGGCTGATCTTCCTGGCCCTGGCGATCGGCTTCGGCTGGATCGCCCAGGGCTATTCCATGGGCCGCACCATCAAGATGGGGCCGGGCTATTTCCCGACCGTGCTGGCCGGGATCCTGGCCCTGATCGGGCTGATCACCCTGGTGCGGTCCTTCGTGCTGGAGGGGGAAGGCGTCGGCCAATGGGCCTGGCGCGGCGGCGCGATCGTGCTGGGGGCGATGCTGCTGTTCGGCCTGCTGCTGCGCGGCGGCGGGCTGGTGGTCGCGCTGCTGGTGGTGGTCTTCGTCGGCGCCGCCGCCAGCGTCAAGTTCCGGGTGCCGGTCGCGGCCGCGGCGGCGGTCGTCCTCGCCGCCTTCTGCGTCGCCGTCTTCGTCTGGGGGCTCGGGCTGCCGATCCCCATCTTCGGCCGCTGGTTCGGGAACTGAGACGACCATGGACCTGCTGCACGATCTGATCCTCGGCTTCGGCGTTGCCTTCACGCCGACCAACCTCGCCTACTGCTTCGTCGGGGTGCTGCTCGGCACGCTGGTCGGGGTGCTGCCGGGCCTCGGCCCGACCGCGACCATCGCCATGCTGCTGCCGGCGACCTTCGTGCTGCCGCCGATCTCGGCCCTGATCATGCTGGCCGGCATCTATTACGGCTCGCAGTATGGCGGCTCGACCACGGCGATCCTGATCAACCTGCCGGGCGAATCGGCCTCGGTGGTGACAGCGATCGACGGCTACCAGATGGCCAGGCAGGGGCGGGCGGGCGCCGCTTTGGCCGCCGCCGGCATCGGCTCGTTCTTCGCCGGCACCGTCGCCACCCTGCTGATCGCGCTGTTCGCGCCGCCGCTGGCCGCCATCGCCCTGAAGTTCGGGCCGGCCGAATACTTCTCGCTGATGGTGCTGGGCCTCGTCGCCTCGGTCGCCTTGGCCCACGGTTCGGTGCTGAAGGCGCTCGGCATGATCGCGCTCGGCCTGCTGCTCGGCATGGTCGGGCAGGATGTCGAAACCGGCACGCCGCGCTACACCTTCGGCATCCCCGAGCTGTCGCAGGGCATCAACTTCGTCGCCATCTCGATGGGCCTGTTCGGCATCGCCGAGATCATCCGCAACCTCGAGGCCGAACACCTGCGCGACGTCATGGTGCGCAAGGTCTCGGGCCTGATGCCGACGCGCCAGGAACTGCGCCGGATGACGCCTGCGATCCTGCGCGGCACCGCGCTGGGCTCGGTCCTCGGTATCCTGCCGGGCGGCGGCTCGATCCTGTCCTCCTTCGCCGCCTATTCGCTGGAGAAGAAGATCTCGCGCCGGCCGCAGGAGTTCGGCAAGGGCGCGATCGAGGGCGTCGCCGGCCCGGAATCGGCCAACAACGCCGGCGCCCAGACCTCCTTCATCCCGATGCTGACGCTGGGCATCCCGCCGACGCCGGTGATGGCGCTGATGGTCGGCGCCATGATCATCAAGGGCATCCAGCCGGGCCCGCTGGTGATGACCGAGCAGCCAGACCTGTTCTGGGGCCTGATCGTCTCGATGTGGATCGGCAACTTCTTCCTGATCGTGCTGAATCTGCCGCTGATCGGCATCTGGGTGCGGCTGCTGAAGGTGCCGTACCACTTGATGTTCCCGGCGATCCTGGCGTTCTGCTGCATCGGCGTCTACAGCCTCAACAACAACGTCTTCGACGTCTATCTGACCGTCCTGTTCGGCCTGGTCGGGTACATCCTGGTGAAGCTGGACTGCGAGCCGGCGCCGCTGCTGCTCGGCTTCATCCTGGGGCCGATGATGGAGGAGAATCTGCGCCGCGCCATGCTGCTGGCGCGCGGCGACGTGACGGTGTTCGTCACCCGGCCGATCAGTGCCGTGTTGCTGCTGATGACCGTGGGCGTGCTGGCGGTGATGGTCAGCCCGGCGATCCGCCGCAAGCGCGAGGAGGCGTTCCAGGAAGAGGCCGGTTAGCGGCGCCTAAAACGACGCCGGACACGAAATGTCCGGCCATTCGGCTTGGTCGGGCGCCGGATTTCCGGTTATCTGAGAGACCGTTTGGAAATGCGCTGGTGTGAGTCGGCTGGTGGTGGTTTCGAGAACCGGCGCGCAGCGGACGTTTGGGTCCGTGAGCAATGGAAGCGGAGAAATCGCCATCAGACGGCCGCGCCAGTAGCATTTACAGGCGGTCTCTGACATCCGCCTTCTTGCTCAGCGGTGACGCATGACCTCGCTTGCCGATCTCTCCGCCGTCGATCTCGTCGCCCGCTACCGCGACCGCAGCCTGTCGCCGGTCGAGGTGACCGACGCGGTGCTGCAGCGGATCGAGGCCTGGGAGCCGAAGCTGCAGGCGCTGTGGGCGCTGGATGCGACCGCCGCCCGCGCCGCCGCCGCGGCCTCGGCCGCGCGCTGGGCCGAAGGCCGGCCGCTCGGCCCGGTCGACGGCGTGCCGGTGACGATCAAGGAGAACATCGCGACGAAGGGCGTGCCGGTGCCGGTCGGCACCGCCGCGACGCCGCTGGTGCCGGCCGCCGAGGACGCGCCGCCTGCCGCGAGGCTGCGCGAGTCCGGCGCCGTGATCCTGGCGAAGTCCACCATGCCGGATTACGGCATGCTGTCCTCCGGCCTCTCCAGCTTCCACAAGCTGGCGCGCAACCCCTGGGACCTGTCGACCAATCCGGGCGGCTCCAGCGCCGGGGCCGGGGCGGCGGCCGCGGCCGGCTACGGGCCGATCCATCTCGGCACCGATATCGGCGGATCGATCCGGCTGCCGGCCGCCTGGTGCGGCATCGTCGGGCTGAAGCCCAGCCTGGGGCGGATCCCGATCGACCCGCCCTATGTCGGCCGCGTCGCCGGGCCGATGACCCGCACCGTGGCCGACACCGCGCTGGCCATGTCGGTGCTGTCGCGGCCGGACGGGCGCGACGGCATGAACCTGCCGCCGGCGGCGATCGACTGGTCGGACCTCGCCATCGATCCGAAGGGGCTGCGCATCGGCCTGATGATGGAGATCGGCGCCGGCATGGCGCTGGACCCGGAGGTGGGCGAGGCGGTGACCGCCGCCGCCCGGCTGCTGGAGTCCGCCGGCGCCGTGATCGAGCCGGTGCCGGCGATCCTGACCCGCGAGATGCTGGATGGGCTCGATGATTTCTGGCGGGCCCGGTCCTGGGACGATGTCGAGAAGCTGCCGGAGGAGGGGCGGGCGAAGATCCTGCCCTATATCCGCGCCTGGGCGGAATCGGGGGCGCAGCGCTCCGGCCTCGCCGTGATCCGCGGCTTCAACCAGACCATGGCGATCCGCAAGGCGGCCGCCAAACTGTTCGCCGGGTTCGACTTCGTGCTGTCGCCGACTGCGCCGGTCGCCCGCTTTCCGGCCGACTGGGCCTCGCCGGTCAACGACCCGGACAAGCCGTTCGAGCACATCGGCTACACCGTGCCCTGGAACATGTCGGAGCAGCCGGCGGTCTCGATCAACTGCGGCTACACCAAGGCCGGGGCGCCGATCGGGCTGCAGATCGTCGGCCGGCGCTTCGACGATCTCGGCGTGCTGCGCCTGGCCAAGGCCTATGAGCAGCGTCGCGGCCCGCAGCGTCCCTGGCCGGTCTTGTGAAACGCCGATCCGTGGAACATCCTGGAGCGGTCATCCGTTCCTACTGTTGGACATGCGACCGGCGTCGCTGCCGGTGGTCTGATGTCGAGGGGGGACATGGATCGGGCGGACCGTGAGATCGCCATGCTGGAGACCCTGGCAGCCAGGGGGCTGCCGACCGCCGCGGTCGTCGGCAAGACCACGGTGCACGGCCAGCCGGCCATCATCTTCGAGCGGTATTCCGGCAGCGGCGCTGACATCGTGCGGAACCGGTCGGTCGTCGACGACCGGCTGCTGAGCGAGGCCAGCGTGGCCAGCCTGTCCCGCATCCGGGCCGTCATGCTGGAGACGCCGATCGCCGTGGGCCGGCTCAACCTCCTGATCCGCGCGGACGGGGCGTTCGTGCTGTCGGACCCCGGCGCGGTGTGGGAGGGCCGGCTGCCGCCGCAGGATCAGGTCGCGCTGATCGACCTGCTGCTCGCAGCGGCGGAGGCGAAACTCGGGCGGCCCTGACCTCCGGCCTCGGGCCTTTGGCCTGAAGCGCGCATCTCGGGTCCGGCTCGTTCTTACTGGGGGAGGGGCGCTGTCATGGTCTTTCCAGCCGATCGCTCCAGCGGCCTGCCGCCTTACTCGCCGCGCGCGGATCGCGGCAGGCCGGACAGCCCGGTCCGGTTCGTGGATGTGGTCGATGCCGTCCGCAAGGAAGGCCGCCCCGTCTCAGGAACCCCGGACGCCCCGGCGCAAGCTCGTCCCGAAGATCCGCCGAAGCCGCCGTCGGGGCTGACCGACCCGGCCAAGACCATTGCCGACGACCGGCGCCGCAGCATCGACGACTGGGTCGGCGGGGCGGATGACAGTTTCTTGCCCTGGAACGACGATTCCCACGACAAGGTCGCGCATGCGCTGCGCGGAAACTCCGAGCTGGGCGGGCTGACGCAGGATGAGCGGCGCTATCTGGTCGACAGGGCGCTCGACAAATGGGTCCGCGAGGGCGAGACCTATTCCTCGCCGCGGGACCTGGCGCGGGACGTCCGCGGCGACGGAACCCTGGGGCCGCTGGTGGCCGAGCGCTGCGCCGTGAAGGCCGCCGCACTGGAGGCGGAGCAGCGCGGCAAGCCGGCGTCCGAGCGCAACGGGGATCCGGTCGACATCGGTGGCGCCGCCATCGTCGCGCTGCATGTCGAGCCGGGCCGCAAGACCGATGCGGCGCAGCAGGCGGCGCTGCGGCGGCTGGTCGAGCAGCTGGGACCGTCCAAGGCGGCGGGCCTGGCCGAAGCGCTGTCCTCGCCCGGCCTCGAGACCGAATATGCCTCGGCGACGCTCGAGGCCCTCAATGCCGGGCCGTTCACCGACAGCGGCTGGGCCTTCACCACCAGCGCCTTCTCGACCACCCAGGAGCAGCGATACGGCCAGGGCACGGATCTGTCGATGCCGATGGCCCAGGCCCTCGCCCGCGGGCTGTTCCCGCAGGACCCGCAGCGGCAGCAGCAGGAGGCGAAGCGGATCGGGGACCTGCTGTCGACGCCGGTCGGCCGGTCGCTGCTGACGCCGCCGAACGCCGTTCTCGGCGAGGACAAGGTCGGGCCGGAGCGCCGGGCCCAGGCCCTGGCCGTGGTGCTGCAGAACCCGGAGATCACGGTCGCCCGCCTGTCGCGCGACGGCTTCGATCCCTGGGCCAGCCCGCTGATCGCCGTCCCGATCGCCCAGGACAGCGCCGACCGGGCGCTTGCGGCCAGCCGGCAGACGCCCGAGGCGACCGCCGACCGCCTCGGCGGCGGCAGCGGTGTCGGCATCCCGGAGGAGCTGCACGGCGCCCAGCTCGACAACCGGGTCGGCCAGGCGATGAACCTGCCGCCCGAAGGCATCTCCGCCGACACGCCGCCGGACAGGCTGAAGCAGCTGAAGGACGAGGCCGCCCGGGGCGAGCGGTCCTTCTACACCACCGGCGACAATGCCGAGACGGTGGGAAAGATCACCGCCACGATCCGGGATCTGGGCGGCGACACGGCCCGGGTCACGGTGCTGCCGATCCAGTATTCCAGCCGCCAGACCGGGCCGGTGCAGCTGCCGCTCTTCCGGGTCGAGGGGAAGGACGGCAAGACCTGGTTCGTCGACAATCTGGGCGCGCGCTACGACAGCTTCGGCAAATGGACCGACAAGAACCAGCTGCCGCCCGGAAACGTCACCTACCCCAAGGGCGGTGAGCTGAAGCCGGGACCCGACGGCAAGGTGGCGCTGGAAAGCCGCAACACGCCGAAGACGCCGGACACGATCGGCGAACAGCTGCTGGAGGCAGGCGACATGGTCGCCCTGGTCGGCGGCCTGCTGGCCGGCGGGGCGATGATGATCGGCAGCGGGGGAACCGCGGCCCCGGTGGTGATGATCGCCGCCGGGGCGTGGGTCTCGGGCCGCGGTGCGCAGACCCTGGTCGAGCGCGACGACATCGGCCTGTCGAACGATTTCGGCGACCCACAGGCGAGGGCCGCCTATTTCAACATCGCGGCCGGCGTGCTGAGCGGTCTCCCGCTCGGCCGCGCCGCCTTCCTGGCCCGGACCGGCCAGGACGTGACCATGCCCGGGGCCTGGGCCGTCGCCAACGGCACGGCGATCGGGGCGGATACCGCGGCCGCCGGCAACAGCGGGTTCACCCTGGTCAAGGACTGGAACGATCTCGACCCGGCCCAGCGCTTCGAGATGGGCCTGGGCATGGCGTTCTGGACCGTTTCGGCCGGTGCCATGGCGCGGCAGGCCTTTCAGCCGCGCACCGGCGCCCCAGCCGACGGGGCGCCAGCCGATCCACCCGCATCGACCTCGCGTCCCGACGGCGAGACGACGCCGCCCGACCCGTCCGCATCGGCCCCGCGGCCGGAGGGAGAGGCGGCGCCGCCCACCCCGCCCCCCGAGGCGCCCCCGGGCAGCCGGAATCCGTCCCGGACGCTCGACCTGCGTCCCGGCGGGGACCTGAGCTCGCCGCGAACGCAGAAGATGGCGGCTCCCCGGATCGAGACGACCAAGATCTGGGTCGGCGATCGGCTGCCGGCAGATGACGGCAGCATCGGCCGTGCCCGGCTCCGGTCGCTCGATGGGCTTCTCGCCAAGCAGAACATCAAATCCGCCAACGTCGCCCATCTCGCCGCCGCCGATGACGCCGGCCATGTGGTGGACACCCAAGGCAACCGGTTCACCGTTCCGGAGCTGTTCACGAAGTCGCTGGTCGGACGGGAGTATTCGAACCAGCCGATCGTCCTGAACATCCCGCGGCCGAGCGCTGCGGCGAACGCCTTCGCGCAGCGCGTGGCCGATTACAGCGGCGTCGATGTCTATGTGCCCGGCTCGCGAGACCGCAATTTGTGGAACGTCTTCCAGCGGAAGACGACGCCCCAGGGGCCGAGCGGCAGGATCGAGGTCGAGAACGGGCGGACATTCTCGGTCGACGACCAGGGCCGGCGCCGGGCGATCGATCCCGAGACCAATCTCGGCGAAGTCCTCGGGACCGGAGTCGAGAAGACCGCCTTCGCCTTCGGCGACGACCACGTGATCGTCGTCTACAAGGATCTGGAGTCGAGAGCGCCCAGGTCGGGCGAAGTCTACTCCGACCCCGAGCATCAGCAGGCCACCCTCGCCGAGCTCGGCCACCTCGGCTTCCCGATCGCGAAGATCCAGGCCGAGTTCGACTTCAATGGGCAGAAGGCGTTCCTGCAGGACCGCTATGTTGCCAACGACCGGGATCTCAGCCGTGCGGATGCCAGCGGCCAGCCGCTCAGCCGCACCCTGTTGAACCGGAACAGCATCTCGAGCCTGAAGACGATCCGCGGCCTGCTGCTCAGCAAGGATGTGGCGGTCTCCGATCTGCAGTTCCTGATCGACAAGGATGGACGCTTCGTGATTGCCGATCCGGGCGGCCTGATGCATGGGTCGGACAAGGTTGGCCTGGTCGAACAACACAGCAATCTGGGAAAGATCGACGCTCTCATCCGCGAGGCCGAGAGAAACCTCGGCAAGCCGCCGAACTAGGCCGGGCCGGTGCTGTAAGGATCGACGCCCGTTCCCTCGGCGTCATTGCGAGGAGGCGAAGCCGACGAAGCAATCCAGGAGCCGATGCGAAATGCGCCTGGAAGCGGGGCAGTTCATCGAGCACAAATATCTATTGATTATCATTCTCATCTATTCCATTGAATTCGCCTGACCTGACATTCCATTCCGGACCTGCCACCATGATGTCCCGACGTTCCCTCGGCCTTGCCGCGGCCCTTCTGTTCGCCGCCGGCGCGGCGCCGGCGGCCGAGACCCGGACGGTCGAGGATGTCGCCGGCCGCAGCGTGCAGGTCCCGGCCGAGGCCAAGCGGATCATCCTGGGCGAGGGGCGGCAGATCTACCTGCTGGCGGCGCTCGACACCGAGGCGCCGTTCCAGCGCGTCGTCGGCTGGCGCGACGATCTCGAGAAGGCCGACCGCGACGGCTACGAGATCTATCGCCAAAAGTACCCCTTCATCGCCGACCTGCCGCGCTTCGGCGGCGCCAAGGAGGGCACTTTCGACGTCGAGCAGGCGCTGACGCTGCATCCCGACCTGGTGGTGATGAACCTCGAATCGAAGCTGGCGACCGACGAGGGCGGGCTGATCGACAAGCTGGCCGCCGTCGGCATCCCGGTGGTGTTCATCGATTTCCGCGAGCGGCCCTTCGAGAACGCGGAGAAGAGCATCCGCATCCTCGGCCAGGTGATCGGGCGCGAAGAGCGAGCGGAGGAGCTGGTCGCCTTCCGCCGCGCCGAGATCGAGAAGGTCACCGCCCGGCTCGCCGCCCATGCCGGGCCGCGGCCGCAGGTGATGATCGACCGCGCCGGCGGCTACAGCGACGAATGCTGCATGTCCTTCGGCGACGAGAATTTCGGCCGGATGGTCTCGGTGGCGGGCGGCGACAACATCGCCCGCGACCTGATCCCCGGCACCTTCGGCACGCTGAACCCGGAGCAGATCGTGGCGTCGAAGCCGGATGTGGTGATCGTCACCGGCAGCAACTGGACGCTGTACGAGACCGCCGGCGCCTGGGTCGGCGTCGGCCCCGGCGCCGACCGCGACGCCAGCCGCGCCCGGCTGCAGGCGCTGATGCAGCGCCCGGCCTTCACCGCCATCCCGGCGACGCAGAGCGGCCGGGTGCATGCCATCTGGCACCAGTTCTACGACAGCCCGTACCAGTTCGTGGCGATCCAGGCCCTGGCGAAATGGCTGCATCCGGAGCTGTTCGCCGACCTCGACCCGGACGCCACCTTCCGCACTTTCCACGAGCGCTTCCTGCCGGTGGAGTATCGCCCCGGCTACTGGGTCTCGCTGACGCCCGGCTGAAGGCCGGCGGTCCTACGGCAATGACCGATGTCATGAAAACGACACCGACCGCCCCTAGATTGCCTGCCAGCGACATATCGATCTGAAGAGCCGGAGCGCGTCGCGAGCGCTCGACGAACCGGCCGGGAAGGGGCCGCCCGGGGTGGCGGCGGATCGAAAGGAGGGCCGAGCCATGCCAGGACCCGTCAGGCCCGAATTCGTCGTCAACACCTGGAACGGCGCGTGGCAGGACAACCCGGACGTCACGACGCTGGCGAACGGCAACATCGCCGTCATCTGGGATTCGCTGTATCTGGAAGACGACCTGGACGTGCAATACGCCGCCGTCCAGATCTTCCGTCCCGACGGCACCCCGGTCGGCAACGAGAAGATTCTGTCGAATCTCGCCTTGGTCGCCAACTACGCCCGGATCGAGGCGCTCGCCGGGGGCGGCTTCGCGGCGGTGTGGGAGGGCAGCCCCGATTCGGTCCTGGAACGGGCCGACATCTACACCGCCGTCTATGACGACAGCGGCAACCGCGTCAGCGCGATCCAGAAGGTCAACCAGCCCACCGACGACTATTACTTCGCCCCCGAGATCGTCTCCCGCGCCAATGGCGGCTACACCGTCATCTGGTCGCGCGAAGGGACGGCCGACGGCGAGGCGGCGTTCTATGGCGACAATTCCTTCGCCAGGAGCTTCTCGGCGGCGGGCGTGCCGGTCGACGCCGTGTTCCAGCTCAACCAGCGGGCCTTCGGCGACCAGCACGACGTCCGCGCGGTGCAACTCTCCAACGGCAATGTCGTCACGGTCTGGGAAAGCGAGTATGCCGGCCAGAGCCCTTACGCCACCCCCTCGGACCTGCGCGCGCGCATCCTCGGCGCCGACGGCCGGCCGGTCACGGCGGAGTTCGGCCTGGCCCCCGAGACGAACGGCCCCAACGAGGGCTTTGCGCTGACGAACACGGATATTTCCGTCGCGGCGCTCACCGGCGGCCGCTTCGTCGCGACCTGGGTGGAGACCGTTCTCGACGCGCAGCCGAACGGCGACACCGCCTTTCGCCTCTACGGCCGGATCTTCGGGGCGGACGGCCGGCCCGAGGCGCCGGCGTTCCAGATCAACACCTTCGACAGCGAGATCCCGGACCATTCCAGCGTGGTCGGCCTGGCGGGCGGCGGCTTCGTCGTGGTCTGGGACCAGTGGCTGCCGGACGCATGGCCGCTGCCGGACCGGCATTTCGAGGAGGTGTTCGGCCAGTATTTCTTCGAGGACGGGCGCAAGGTCGGCGCCAACTTCCTGGTCAACCAGTCCTTCGTCGACACCCAGGAGTGGCCGTCGGTCACGGCGCTGAAGACCGGCGGCTTCTTCGTGGCCTATGAGAGCGAGGGCCTCGACGGCGAGGACGACTCGATCGCCGGCCGCCTGTTCTCCGGCCTCACGGTGGCGACGCTGACCGGCTCCGCCGCCGCCGACCTGCTGCAGGGCGGCGCCGGCGGCGAGCGCCTCCTCGGCCTCGCTGGGAACGACCAGCTGGTCGGGAACGGCGGCGACGACGTCATCACGGGCGACGGCGGCGACGATTTGTTCCGTGGCGGCGCCGGGGCCGACTGGCTCGATGGCGGCGCCGGCATCGACACGGTCAGCTACTACGCCGGCACGGTCGGCGTGGCGGTGGATCTCGCCACCGGCAAGGGCACCGGCGGCGAGGCCCAGGGCGACAGCCTGCGCTCGATCGAGAACCTCTCGGGCAGCCAGGCCAGCGACACTCTCGGCGGCAACGCCGGCGCCAACACGCTGCAGGGCTGGACCGGCAACGACGTGCTTCGCGGCGGCGCCGGGGCGGACCGGCTCGACGGCGGCGCCGGCACCGACACGACCAGCTACTATGCCGCCACGGTCGGAGTCGCGGTAGATCTCGCCACCGGCAAGGGCACCGGCGGCGAGGCCCAGGGCGACACTCTGGTCTCGATCGAGAATGTCTCGGGCAGCCAGGCCGGCGACACCCTCGCCGGCAACGCCGGCGCCAACACGCTGCAGGGCTGGACCGGCAACGACGTGCTCCGCGGTGGCGCCGGGGCCGACCGGCTCGACGGCGGCGCCGGCATCGACACGGCGAGCTATTGGGGCGAGACGACCGGCGTGACGGTCAATCTCGCCACCGGCACGGGCGCCGGCGGCAATGCCCAGGGCGACATCCTGGTCGGGATCGAGAACCTCAACGGCGGCAAGGCCGGGGACGCGCTGATCGGCAGCAGCGGCGCCAATGCGCTGAACGGCTATGAGGGCAACGACGTGCTCCGCGGCGGGGCCGGCCGGGACGCGCTGACCGGGGGCACCGGCGGCGACCGCTTCGCCTTCGCCGCGACGGGCGACAGCGCCGTGGGCGCCAATGCCGACCGGATCACTGATTTCAGCCGGGCCGAGGGCGACCGGATCGACCTGTCGGCGATCGACGCCAACTCGGTCGCCGCCGGCAACCAGGCCTTCAGCTTCATCGGAGGCGCGGCCTTCACCCACCACGCCGGCCAACTGCGCGCCGCCGTCACCAGCCCTGGGATCACCACCATCGCCGGGGATGTGAACGGCGACGGCGTGTCGGATTTCCACATCCAGCTCACCGGCGCCGTCGCGCCGGTCGCGGGCGATTTCGTGCTCTGACGCGCCGAATGGACTGCCGGACGGTTGCGGCGAGGTCAGAGCTTGTAGCCGCCACTCGCTTCGATGACTTGGCCGGTAATCCAACGGCCGTCGTCTGAAGCCAGGAAGGCCACGACCGCGGCGATATCCGAGGTCTCACCGAAACGTCCCAGCGCGGTGTCGGTCTCGATCGCCTTCACCATGTCGGCGTTCTCCCGGACGGCGGCGTTCATGTCGGTGCGAATCCAACCTGGCGCCACGGCGTTCACGGTGATCCCGCGCGGACCCAGTTCGATCGCGAGAGAATGGGTCAGGTTGTTGATGCTGGCCTTGGCCATGGAATAGATGGGGACGACCGGCAGCGGTCGCGTCGCGGCACCGGACGAAATGTTGATGATGCGGCCGCCATCGGAAAGACGGCTCAACGCCGCTTGGACCAGAAAGAACGGCGCGCGCGCGTGAACCGCGAACATCGTATTCCAGGCGTCTGGCGTCGCATCGGCAAGACCTCCCCAACCTGAATTGCCGGCGTTGTTGATCAGAACGTCGAGCGCCTTGCTGCTCTTCCTCTCGGCGAGCTCGCTGTCGAGCTGGTCGAACAGCGTCGGGATTGCGTCGGCGTCGCCGAGATCGGCGTGAAGCGCGAAAGCGGTGCCGCCTGCCTTCCTGATGGTCGCGACCGCTTCCTCAGCCCCTGTCCTGCTTGCATTGTAGGTGATCGCGACGGTCGCGCCGTCGGCGGCGAGGCGTTCGGCGATCGCCCGACCGATACCGCGCGATCCTCCGGTCACGAGAGCGGTTTTCCCGCTGAAGGCCTGCGACATAAGATTTCCCGTTGTTAACCGAAACGCGATTCAGTGATTTTGCGGATGAGCTTGCACGCCGGTTCAGGTGATCCGGTCGCGCATGATTGGGCCGGGGCTTGCTTCGACGACCGCAAGAGCCAGGCGGACGAGATCAGCGTCACCGCCGAATTCGTGGTCTGCGATGTGATGCAGGAACACACCGACCTGTTCGAGCTGCCGGGCACTGTTGAGTCGCCCGGCATTCACGGGCTTGAAACCAGCGTCAGCGATCAGACCGCGCGTCACCTGCCCAGCCGCTACGTCGTCGCTTGCATAGAAGATGCTCGGCTGCACCGACGATGTCGACCACGCCGCCGCCTCGAGCACCGGAGCTGCCAACAGATTGAACGCCTTGACGACACGTGCCTTCGGCAGCCGCCGTTGCAGGTCTTCCGAGGTCGAGTTGTCGCGCATGAACTCCAGATCGTGGAAATGCTGGAAGTCGGCGGTGACACCAAGCGGGTTCATGGTCTCGATCACGACCTTGCCGTCGAGCCCATCGCCAATCTCGCTTACGACCGCTGCGACCCGCGGCCAATAAACGGAGAATAGAACGGCTTCGCCGAACTCGGCCGCCTCGCGGATCGTGCCAATCCGGGCCTTGCCACCCAGCTCCGCAAGCAACGGCACGATCTTGCGGTGCTCGCCGTCTTTCGCAATGACGAGGTCATGGCCCGCAGCCGCCCAAGCTCTCGCCAAGCGGCCACCGATATTGCCGGCGTTTAAGATTCCGATCTTCATGAGATGTCCTGTTGACTGCAACCCCAGCTCTCCCGAGGAGCGGTTCGGTTGGAAGTTGGGATGTCGCTCGGGAATAGAATCTCAGAGCAGCCGACGGCCGATACCCCGTTTCCGCGCCTGCGGGCATAGCCGCACTCTGGTCGGTCCAGAAGGCTCACCGGGCACCAATATTGAGGCGCCCGGTGCTGGGGCATCACGTCTTGACGGTATCGGCGCTGGCCTGCTCAAGGAACAGATCGATATGAACCTGGGGCATGCCCTCCAGAGTTCCACCGATCGGAGACGGACGCACCGCCCCATCGATGAGATTTCGTGCCTCTACGTTGGAGACGGGTTCGCCCCGCTGCTGGTAGATCCTCTTGGCCTCATCGCCCGACACACCTTCCGGAACGACGGGAGCGTAGCGCCAGAAGTAGATCGGCGTGCCGGGTTCGACGCGCCAGCTGTCGGCGAGCGAGCCGGCGTCAACGACATTGTAGCCGATTGTCTCCAGGAAATTCGTCACGGCGTCTTTCGCGGCCGCGTCGTCGCCTGCGATCGGCAGCGTCGTCCGGGCGGCATCGCCCTTGGGCCGGGCATTGGCCTCCATGTGAATCCAGCTGAGGTTGTGAAGCCCCTTGACCAGCTTCGCGCCGCGGAGGTGCCGTTGCAGGAGTTCGCTCGAAGTCAGCTCGCCCTTGTCGAGATCGGCCCGGCGGAACTCGCCCATCCCGGGATAATAGTTCGTCTGATCGAGAACGACCTTACCGGCGAACTTGCCGGCCGGCAGTTTCTCGAATGCCGCCAACGGAAGCGAAATCGTGACGATATCCGCCGCAGCGATTGCGTCTTCTACCGTTCCAGCACGTGCGCGCGGTCCGAGGCCCTTCGCCCACTCAGAGAGCGTCCCAGGACCGCGGGAGTTGCTGATCACGACGTTGTAACCCGCCGCAATAGCCAGGTTCGAGACCGCTTTCCCCACGAGCCCGGAGCCGATAATTCCGATTGTTTGCGCCATCATCGATGTCTTTCTTCAAAGCGGACCGAAGCCGCCGACAAGATCCATGTGCCACGCTGCCTCGCACTCCTGGTTGGCGAGTGCCACAGCAGCGGGGAGCAGAGTTATGGACTGGACGATGAAGTTGACAGTGAGGCGGCAGACAACACACTGTTGGCTCTCGAACCAACAATCAAGCGCTGGCACCTGGGCCCGTATCGGTCTTATGGACTGAGGAAAACGTGGCCCGTGGAGGGCGAACACTTGTGCCGATGGGATCGCTTTCTCGCCGCCGGATTCTGACAGCCGGCGGCGCAGCGGATCGTTTCGACCTCAGCCTTCGACATCACTCCTGAAGCCCTCGCGGCAGAGGTCGACAAAACCCCGCACCTTTGGGTCCATGTAACGCGTCGAGGCGAAGACGGCGTGTACCGGCACCGGGATCCGCGTCCAGCCCGGCAAGACGCTGACGAGCGTGCCTTCGGCCGCATACGGCTCAGCCATGTATCGCGGAAGCTGCACGATCCCCAATCCGGACAGCGCCAGGTTCCTGGCAGCCACGGTGTTGTTGAGGGTGCAGCGCGGCGCCTGCCAAACCTTTTCGGTCTTCTCGCCATTCACCAAGGTCCAGCCCGGACGACCGCGCGGCGCATGCATGATGAGGTCGTGTCGTTTCAGATCGTCGACAGTGCGGATCGACGCGGTGCTCCGCAGATAATCGGGGGAAGCGTACAAACCGTAGGTCAGCTCTCCCAGCCTGCGAGCCGAGAGCTCCGAATCCTCCAGCGGACCGATGCGGATCGCGACGTCGACACCTTCATGAATGATATCGACCAGGCGGTTCGTGTATTCTGCTTCGACGGTCACCTTTGGCCACTTGTGCAAAAATGCGGAAATCCAGCCATCGACCCGCATCGTTCCAAATTCAGCGCCAGCCGTTACTTTAAGGCGGCCCTTTGGTTCTTGTGTCCGTTGCGCTACCGCGGATTCGGCGGCCTCGGCGGCGGACAGGATTGCCGAGACCCGTTCGAAATAGTCGCGCCCGACTTCCGTGACGCTGAGGTGTCGTGTGGATCGGTTCAGAAGCTGTGCGCCGAGCTTCTCTTCCATTCGCCGCACTACGCGGCTCACCCGTGCCTTGTCGGTTTCGAGGCGTCCAGCCGCTGCGGTGAAAGACCCTTCCGTGACGACAGCGACAAAGATCTGCATCTCCGAGAAATCTACTGTTGTCATCATAAGCAACGATTCGTCATTTTTAGGCAATTCAGCGATGCGCACGCGACAGTCATCATGTGCCATTGGCGGTGCGGAGGCCGCAAGTGCAAATGGCACGCGAGGATCGGCAACGTCGCCGCCTCGTCAGCGATGTGGTCGGGTACAGTCAGGTCGTTGCTTTCAAAAGAGGGATCTGGTTGGCGCACTCCAGCCTGCCTAAGCCATGCTCGCCTCCTGCGTCTTCTGCGCGGCTCCGTGTATTAGCGCCCGTAGAGAACGGTCAGGCTGGCGCGGCCGATCTCGGTGGTATGCATGGCGAAGCCGACCATGGCCGCGGAGACGTGTGGATCAATCGGCAGGTGCGCCACCGACAGGGCATGGATGGTGAAGACATAGCGGTGCGGCGCGTCTTCCTGCGGCGGGCAGGGGCCGCCATATGAGGCTGTGCCGAAATCTGTCCGTCCCTGCTTTGCACCGGTCGGCAGTCCGGTTCCCGCCAGATCGCCGGCGCCACGCGGCAACGCCGTCACAGCCGCCGGGATGTCGGTCACGACCCAGTGCCACCAGCCACTGCCGGTCGGCGCGTCCGGATCGTAGACGGTGATGACAAAGCTCTTCGTACCCGCAGGCGTGCCGGACCAGGAGAGGGCTGGCGACGCGTTGCGTCCGGCGCAACCGAGACCGTTCATCACGAAGGTCTCGGCCAGCATCCTGCCATCAGTCATATCCGGGCTGGTCAGCCGGAAGTCCGCCGCGAACGACGCCGGCGCTGCCGCCAAGACAGCGAACATCACAAATGTGCCGATCCGCATGATCCTCTCCGCTTTCTGGCAGCCGTCGTGCCCAGCGAGCAGAAGCTAACGGCGGCGTCGATCGTGCGTCGATCCAACGGAGGGCTCGGTGCGTTACGCCCCGAGGTGAGATGAAGCTGGCCAGAGGGTGAGAACAGGTCGAGGAATTCAGACACCTCAAGGAGGCGATCGAGGCCGAAGAGGCCGTCGAAGCCGAGGCCTGCGAGCTCGGCATCGTGCCGGACTGGGCCTGGTGGCAGGCCGAGACCTGGGCGGTCGAGGAAAAGATCTTACGGGCAGAGATTCGATCACTCGTCCGGCATTGATCTGTTCGTATGCCCGCAGCCGGTGTCGCCGATCGATGTGTGAATATCGTAGCCCTCGCGGGAGGGGAGGGGGACAAGGAAGGGACGGGCTCGATCCAATCGTCACCCCACCCCGGCGTGCCGGGCGCCATGCCGCTCCGCCCGGACCAGCCGGGCCAGCAGCTGGATGCCGGGGTCGATGCGGTCGACCGGGATCGAGGAATAGCCGAAGCGCAGGAAATTCTCCGGCGGCACCGCATGGTCGAAGAACACCGCCCCGGGGTCCAGCAGCAGCCCCTGCTGCACCCCGGCGGCGGCGACCGCGTTCATCGACACGTCGGCCGGACCCTCGGCCCACAAAGCGGATCCGCCGGCCGGCAGCCGGAACTCGAACTCGGGCAGATGGGTGCGGAGGCCTTCGCCGATCGCGGCGGCGCGTTCGCGATAGGCGGCGATCAGCCGCTTGATCGCGGCATCGTGATGGCCCAGCTGCAGGAACAGCGCCACGGCGCGCTGGTTGTTGGACGGCGGGTGCCGCGCCGTCAGCCGCCGCATCGCCCGGGCCTCGGCGATGAACTCCGGGGGCCCCACAACGAAGCCCATCCGCAGCCCGGGGGCCAAGGTCTTCGACACGCTGCCGACATAGATCACCCGGTCGTCGCGATCGAGCGCCTTGATCGCCGGCGTGGCCTCGCCGACGAAGGTCAGCTCGCTGTCGTAATCGTCCTCGACGATCACCAGGTCGTGCGCCGACGCGGCCTGCAGCAGCTCCTGCCGGCGGGCCAGCGGCATGGTCACCGTCGTCGGGTTCTGGTGGCTCGGCTGCACGAACAGCATGTCGCATTCGGCCAGGCCGCCGCTCAGCTTCAGCCCGTGATGGTCCATCGCCAGCGGCAGGATGCGTGCGCCGAACTGCCGGCACAGGTTGCGGATGTCGGGATAGCCCGGCTGCTCGATCCCGACCGTCCGCTCCGGCTTCAGCAGCAGCGCGGCGGCGAGGTACAGCGCCTGCTGCGCCCCGATGGTGACCAGGATCTGTTCCGGCGACACCCAGATGCCGCGGCGCGGCAGGATCCGTTTCTGCAGCTGCTCGATCAGCAGCGGGTCGTCGGCGTCGACGCGGTCGCCGGCCCAGTCGCGGATGGCGACCGAGCGCAGCGACAGCTGCACCACCTCGCGCCACTCCGCGATCGGGAACAGGGTCGGGTCGGGCTGGCCGTAGACGAAGGGGAAGCGGTAATTGTACCAGTCGGTCGGCTTCAGCACATGCCGGGTGCGCGACGGTCGGCTGGTCAGCCGCCCGGTCCAGTCCGGCCGGCGGATCGGCGCGTCGAGCCGCGCCCCGGCCGCCCGCGCCGCATTCTCCAGCGCCGCCGGGTCGACCATGTGCCGCGACCGGCTGTGCGCCTTGATGAACTGCTCCCGGGTCAGCTGGTCATAGGCCTGGATCACGGTGTTGCGGCTGATCCCCAGGATCTCAGACAACCGGCGCGACGACGGCAGCTCGGTGCCCGGCGGCAGCCGCCGGTCCAGCACCGCCTGGGCGATGGCGGCGCGCAGCTGCGCCTGCAGCGACAGGTCAGGCCGGCGCGACAGCGTCAGCAATTGCCGCCACAGAATATCGTCGGCCGCCACGCGCCCCACTCCCGCGCCACCAACCCCAGATTGAATAAAATCGTATTTTATCGCCGGAGGCAATCTGGACTCATCGAAAGGTCCCATCTGGACTCATCGAAGCCGCGTCTGGACCCATCAATTTACCCGATCTGGACCTATGGGGGTATGCGAGTCGTAGGTTAGATTTCCTGCATCGCATCGGGAGCTCGGCCTTAGCCGACCCGGCGCGAAATCCCAGAACCGAGTCCACTGCGGCGGCCGATGGCGCGCCGGGAGTGGACGGCTCTGTCCAGCAAGGGGGCACCTATGACTCAGACTCTGAACGGCACTCCCGGAAACGACACGCTCACGGGCGCCAATCCGGGCGATGCGTCCAATCCCGACGGCATCGACTTCATCAACGGCCTGGATGGCAATGACACTCTTTCGGGTCTTGGCGGCGGTGACACCATCGATGGCGGCGCGGGATTCGACACCGTCGATTACAGCGCCTCGGCGTCGCGCGTGGATATCAATCTGGGCCTCCACTTCGCCGCCGGCGGTGACGCCCAGGGCGACACCCTGACGAATATCGAGAACGTCGCCGGCTCGGCCTTCAACGACTTCATCGGCGGTGACGACGGAGCCAACGTCCTGCGCGGCGGCGATGGCAATGATGGATTGGGCGGCGGTCTAGGAGCCGATGTCCTCGACGGCGGTGCGGGCAGCGATTGGGTCTATTACGAACAGTCGGCCGCGGGGGTGCAGATCGACCTGGCGGCCGGCATCGGCCATGGCGGGGATGCCGAGGGTGACACCTGGAGCGGGATCGAGTGCATCCGCGGCTCCACACTCGACGACCAGCTGACCGGCGATGCCGGTGACAATGTGTTTGAGGGCTATTTCGGCGCGGACGCCATCGACGGCGGCGCGGGCAGCGACACCGCGGCCTATTTCAACTCCGACGCGGGCGTCCAGGTCGACCTCACCGCCCACACCGCGATGGGCGGCCATGCCCAGGGCGACACCCTGACGGCCATTGAGAACCTCATGGGCTCGGCCTTCAACGACACCCTGACCGGCGACGCCGGGGCCAATGCGCTGACCGGCAATAATGGCGACGATGTGCTCGCGGGCGGCGCGGGCGGTGACACCATCGACGGGGGCGACGGCATCGATACTGCGACCTATGCCAACGCCATCGCCGGGGTTATTGCCGACCTGACGTTCGGCACGAATTCGGACGGCGACGCGCTGCAGAATATCGAGAACCTGGTGGGCTCGGCCTTTGCCGACACCCTGCGCGGCGATGCCGGGGCCAACGTCATCGACGGCGGTGCCGGCGACGACCTGATCAACGCCTATGGCGGCGCCGACACGATCAACGGCGGCGACGGCGTCGATATGGTCTATTACGACCTCTCGGCCGTCGGGGTGAACATCAACCTGGCGGCCGGCTCGGCTTCGGGCGGCAATGCCGATGGCGACACCCTGACGGGCATCGAGAACCTCAAAGGCTCCAGCTTCGCCGACCAACTGACCGGCGACACTGGGGCCAACGTGCTGAACGGTGGTGACGGCAACGACATGCTCTATGGCGGCGCGGGCGCCGATGTGCTCGACGGCGGTGCCGGGATCGACGCCGCCGGCTACTACCAGTCCGATGCCGGAGTGACGGTGGACCTCGCGGCCGGCACCGGCACCGGCGGCCATGCCGAAGGCGACGTCCTGAGCGACATCGAGAACCTCGGTGGCAGCAAGTTCAATGACACCCTGTCGGGCAATGCCGGCATCAACCAGATCAATGGCGGAAGTGGCGACGACACCGTCGCCGGAGTCGCCGGCAACGACACCCTCTATGGCGGCAACGGCACCGACCAGGTCGACGGCGGCGACGGTTGGGACACCTTGCTGGGTGAGGCCGGCGACGATCAGCTGGCCGGCGGCGCCGGCGGCGACACCCTGCGTGGCGGCGACGGCGCCGACCATCTGGCCGGCGGCGCCGATTCCGACACCGCCAGCTACTGGTACAGCACCGCCGGCGTGACGATCAACCTCGAGACCCAGGTCAACACCGGCGGCGAGGCGCAGGGCGACACGATCGACAACGACGTCGAGACCATCAACGGCAGCAACCACGATGACGTCATGACCGGCAACGCCCTGGCCAACGGGCTGATCGGCTTCGACGGCGACGACACGCTCAGCGGCGCGGGCGGCAACGACACCCTTCGCGGCGGCGCCGGCGCCGACACGCTGAACGGCGGGGCCGGGGCGGACTATTTCAGCTACACCGCCGTCTCCGACAGCACCGCCGCGGCCGCCGACACGATCCAGGGCTTCCAGCACGGCGACGTCATCTCCCTGCGGACGATCGATGCCGACGGCAATGCCGCGAATGGCGACACCGCCTTCAACTTCATCGGTACGGCCGCCTTCACCGGCACCGCCGGGCAGCTGCACTACGAGATCGCCGACAGCACCACGACGGTCTCGGCCGACGTGAACGGCGACGGCACCGCCGATATGGTCCTCCATCTCGATGGCGCGATCACCCTGCAGGCCTCGGACTTCCTGCTGTAGCCGTCACCGGCCCGGGCGCCATCGGCGTCCGGGCCTCTCACACCATGCGCGAAAGCCGCCCTCGGCCGTATCCGCGGCTGCCGCCACCGGATCCATCTGGACTCATCGACAGGTTCCATCTGGACTCATCAAACCTGCATCTGGACCCATGGTTTGGTCGGATCTGGACCTATGGGGATATGCGGCCTGTTGATATGGTCGCCGCCGCGCATAGGAATTTCGGGCCCGGTGCGAAATCCCAGAACCGAGTCCACTGCGGCGGCCGATGCCTCGGCGCCGGGGTTGGGCGGCACTGTCCAGCAAGGCGGCATCCATGACCCAGAGACAGCAAGGCACCGGCGGAGACGATACGCTCACCGGGACCGATCCGGGCAATCCGGCCAATGCCGACGGCATCGACACCATCATCGGCCTGTCCGGAGACGATATTCTGTCCGGCCTCGGCGGCGACGACGTGCTCGATGGTGGCGGGGGCGCCGACACCTTCTATGGCGGCGCAGGGGCCGACAGATTCTTCGGCGGCACGGGCGTCGATACAGCCTCGTACGACAGCGCCGCCGCGACCGCCGGGGTGCAGGTGAGCCTGGAGACCAGCAACAACACCGGCGCCGGCACGGGCGGCGAGGCCGAGGGCGACATCCTGATCGGGATCGAGAATCTCGTGGGCTCCAGATTCGACGATACCCTGCTCGGCAACGCCGAGGCCAACGCGCTGGCCGGCGGGGCCGGCGACGACTCCATCAAGGGCGGTGCCGGTGCCGACGCGATCGACGGCGGCGAGGGCATCGACACGGTCTATTACGACGCCTCGACCGCCGGAGTGGTCGTCAATCTGGCGACCGGCACCGGCACGGGCGGCGATGCCCAGGGCGACACGCTATCAGGCATCGAAAACGTGGTCGGCTCGGCTTTCAACGACACCTTGATGGGCAACGACACCCTCAATTCGTTCGACGGCGGTGAAGGCATTGATACCGTCTATTACGACCGCTCGGAGGATCCGATCATCGTCGACCTCGCCACCGGCCAGGGCTCCGGCTACGGCGACTCCTACGGCGACACGTACCAGAATATCGAGAATGTCCACGGCACGGCCCTTGATGACGTCCTGATCGGCGACGGCGGCGACAATTCCCTCATCGGCGCCGACGGCGACGACACGCTCCGTTCCGGCGCGGGGGACGACGTCATCAGCGGCGGCAACGGCGACGACCACATCGCCGGCTATGGCGGCGCCGACGCCATCGACGGCGGCGCCGGGGTCGACACGATCTATTACGACGCCGCGGCGGTGACCGTGAACCTGGGGCTCGGCCAGGGTTTCGGCGGCGACGCCCAGGGCGACACGTACCAGAATGTCGAGAACGTCGTCGGCACCGCCTTCGACGACACCCTGATCGGCGATGGCGGCGCCAATTCCCTCACCGGCGGCGACGGCGACGACACGATCCAATCCGGCGCGGGGAACGACGTCGTCAGCGGCGGCGACGGCAACGATGCGATCAACGCCTATGGCGGCGCCGACGCCATCAATGGCGGCGCGGGCATCGACACGGTCTATTACGACGCCTCGACCGTCGGGGTGCTTGTGAATCTGGTCGCCGGCACCGGCACGGGCGGCGATGCCCAGGGCGACACGCTGAGCGGGATCGAGAACCTGGTCGGCTCGAGCTTCGCCGACACCCTGATCGGCGACGGCGGCGCCAACGCGCTCGCCGGAGGCAACGGCGACGACACGATCCAATCCGGCGCCGGGAACGACACCATCAGCGGCGGCAACGGCAACGACCAGATCAATGCCTATGACGGTGCCGACGCCATCGATGGCGGGGCGGGCAGCGACACGGTCTATTACGACGGGTCGGCCGTGGGCGTGTTCGTCAACCTGACCACCGGCCTGGGCTCCGGCGGCAACGCCGCGGGCGACACGCTGTCGAATGTCGAGAACCTCGTCGGCTCAGCCCTCGGCGACCTTCTGGTCGGCAGCAGCGTGGCCAACACCCTCACCGGCGGGGACGGCAATGACGGGCTCGCCGGCTTCGGCGGCGCCGATGTCCTCAACGGCGGCAACGGCATCGACATCGTCTATTACGACGCCTCGGCCGCGGCGGTTCAGGTCAGCCTGGCCACCGGCACGGGCACCGGCGGCGATGCCCAGGGCGACACGCTGTTCTCCGTCGAGAACATCTTGGGATCGAGCTTCAGCGACCGGCTGTACGGCGACGGCGACGCCAATGCGCTCAGCGGCGGCGCCGGCGACGACACGCTCCGGGGCAGCGCGGGAGCCGACGTTCTCACCGGTGGCAACGGCTCGGACTTCGCCAACTACCAGGGCTCGGCGGCGGCGGTGTCGGTCAACCTGCTGACCGGCGCGACCTCGGGCGGCGACGCCGCGGGCGACACGCTGAGCGGGATCGAGAACCTCTACGGCTCGAGCCATGACGACCGCCTGACCGGCGACAACGGCCGCAACGTCATCGGCGGCGAGCTCGGCAACGACACGCTCGTCGGCAATGGCGGCGATGACGCACTCTCCGGCGAGGCCGGCAACGACAGCCTCGACGGCGGCGACGGCGCCGATCGCCTCGTCGGCGGGGCCGGGATCGACACCATCCATGGCGGCACCGGCAATGATTCGGTCGATGCCGGCAGCGAGAACGACCAGGTCTTCGGCGAGGCCGGCCATGACAACATCTATGGCGGCGCGGGCGTCGACCAGCTCGACGGCGGCGACGGCAACGACACGCTCGAAGGGGCGGCCGGGGCCGACACGCTGATCGGCGGGGCGGGCATCGACACGGCCAGCTACGCCGGCTCCGCCGCCGGGGTGTCGGTGAACCTCTTGACCGGTGCCGTGTCCGGCGGCGACGCGGCAGGCGACACGCTGAGCGGCATCGAGCAGCTGCTGGGCTCGGGCTTCGCCGACACCCTGACCGGAGACGCCAATGCCAACACGCTCTGGGGCATGGCCGGAAACGATGTGCTCCGGGGCGGCGGAGGTGGCGACGCGCTCAAAGGCGGCGCCGGCAATGACCGCTTCGTCTACGCCGCCCTGTCCGACAGCGCGGTCTCGGGCTTGGGCAAGGATGCGATCCGGGATTTCTCGACCGGCGACAAGATCGACCTGTCGGCGATCGATGCGGACGGCAATTCGAGCAATGGCGACACCGCCTTCGCCTTCGGCACCGGCGACTACACCCGCCATGCCGGCGAGCTGCGGGTGGTGACGTCCGGGTCGGTCCAGGTGGTCTATGTCGACGTCAACGGCGACAAGGTCTCGGACTTCGCCGTCAACGTCACCGCCGACCACGCCCTGACGGCCAGCGACTTCGTGCTGTAGCCGCCCCGGTCTCCCTCGTCACTGCGAGGCGCGCCCCTCGGAGGTGATCCGGCGTCGGGCAATCTGGACTCATCGATAGGTCCCATCTGGACCCATGGAATCCGCATCTGGACCCATGGTTAGGTCGGATCTGGACCTAACCAGATATGTGGGATGTCTGATAAATCCTCCTCAGCGCGTGTCTACCCAGCCAACCCGGCTCATTCGGACGCTCCCCCGGAAAGGGCGGCGCCGACCCGACAGTGGAGGATGTTCCGTGACCCAGACCCTCAACGGCACCCCCGGCAACGACATCCTCACCGGGACGGATCCGGGCAACCCGGCCAATCCCGACGGCATCGACATCATCAATGGCGGCGACGGGAACGACACCCTCAGCGGCCTGGGCGGCGACGACACGATCTCGGGCGGCCTGGGCGCCGACGTCCTGGATGGCGGCGCGGGCTTCGACACGCTCACCTTCGCCAACGCCACCGCCGGCGTGTGGGTGGTCCTGAACGGCGGCGCTTTCGGCGGCGAAGCCGTGGGCGACACCATGACCGGCTTCGAGGCCATCATCGGGTCCGCCTTCAATGACATCTTCGGGGGCGATGGCGGGAACAACACCATCAATGGCGGCGCCGGCACCGACATCATCGCGATCAGCGGCGGCACCGACTTCCTGGACGGCGGCACCGGCGGGGACTTCCTCGACTGCCGCGGCGCCGCCTCGGCCGTGACCATCAACGTGGCCACCGGCATCGGCAGCGGCGGGGCCGCGGGCACCACCTTCGCCAATTTCGAAAGCATCATCGCCACCGGCCTCAACGACATCCTGACCGCCGCCGCGACCGGCTCCACCCTGGGCGGACTGGGCGGCAACGACACGCTCAATGGCGGCGATGGGAACGACACCCTGGTCGGTGACGACTTCCTCAACATCATCGGCACCACCGGCAACGACACGCTCAGCGGCGGCGCCGGCAACGACTTTCTCCAGGGCGGCGCGCTGGGCGACATCATGGACGGCGGCGCCGGCAGCGACACCGCGTCCTACGAGAACTCCAACGCCGCGGTCATCGTCAATGTGGACAACGGCGTCGCGTCCGGCGGCCATGCTGACGGCGACACGCTGATCAGCATCGAGAACGTGCTCGGCTCGCAGTTCGACGATTTCTTCGGCGCCAGCACCGCGGCCAACTTCTTCGACGGCCGCGCCGGCACCGACGGGGTGACCTATGGCGGGTCTACCGCCGCGGTCATGGTCAACCTGAACGGCGGCATCGGCGTCGGGGGCTGGGCCGACGGCGACACCTTCGCCAACATGGAGAACGTCGTCGGCTCGAATTTCGACGACACCCTGTACGGCAACGGCGTCAACAATATTCTCGACGGCGGCAACGGCAACGACGTGCTCGAAGGCCTGGTCGGCGCCGACACCCTGCAGGGCGGCAACGGCAGCGACACGGCGACCTATGTCTTCTCCGCCGCCGCGGTCAACGTCAACCTGACCACCGGCGTCGGCCTGGGCGGTGATGCCCAGGGCGACACCTGGAGCAGCATCGAGAACATCACCGGCTCGGCCTTCGCCGACGCCATCAATGGCGACGCCGGGGCCAACACCCTCGCCGGCGGCGCCGGCGACGACGTGCTGCAGGGGCGCGGCGGGGCGGATGCCCTGCAGGGCGGCGGCGGCATCGACACCGCGACCTATGGCGACTCCGCCACCGGGGTCAACGTCAACCTGACCAACAACACCGGGCTGGGCGGTGATGCCCAGGGCGACACTTGGAGCGGCATCGAGACCATCATCGGTTCGGCCTTCGCCGACGCCATCAACGGCGACGCCGGAGCCAACACCCTCGCCGGTGGCGACGGTGACGACGTGCTGCAGGGCCGCGGCGGCGCGGACGTGCTGCAGGGCGGCGCCGGCATCGACACGGCAACCTATGGCAATTCCGCCGTCGGGGTGGCCGTCAACCTGGCCAACGGCACCGGCCTGAGCGGCGATGCCCAGGGCGACACGCTGACCGGCATCGAGAACCTCGTCGGTTCGGGCTTCAACGACACCCTGACCGGCGATGGCGGCGCCAATTCATTGAGGGGCGGCGATGGCGACGACGCGCTCCATGGCGGGGCCGGCGCCGATGCCCTCGCCGGCGGCAACGGGCAGGATGGTGTCGACTACACCGGCTCGGCGGCGATCTCGGTCAACCTGGCGACGGGCACCGGCACGGGCGGCGATGCCCAGGGCGACACGCTGTCCGGCATCGAGAATCTCTTCGGCACGACCTTCGCCGACTCCCTCACCGGCGATGCCGGGGCGAACATCCTCGGTGCCGGCGACGGCGATGACCTGCTGATCGGTGGCGACGGCGCGGATCAGCTGCGCGGCGGCAACGGCATCGACACGGCGAGCTATTTGGGTTCCGCCACGGCCGTCCAGGTCGATCTCTCGGCCGGCACCGGCACGGGCGGCGACGCCCAGGGCGACACCCTGACGGCGATCGAGAACCTGATCGGCTCGGCCTTCAACGACACGCTGATCGGGAATGCCGGGGCCAACGACCTGCGCGGCGATGTCGGCGACGATGTGATCCGCGGCGGCGCCGGGGCGGACCGGATCGGCGGCGGCGCCGGGGTGGATACCGCGGATTACAGCACGTCCTCGGCAGGGGTGGTAATCGACCTGGGGCTCGGCACCGGCACCGGCGGCGATGCCCAGGGCGACACCCTGTTCGGCATCGAGAACGTCACCGGCTCGGCCGTGGCCGACAAGCTGTTGGGCGATGGCGTCGCCAATGCGCTGAACGGCGGCGCCGGCGACGACGTGCTGCGCGGTGGGGCCGGAGGCGATGTCCTGACCGGCGGTGCCGGCCTCGACCAGGCGAACTACCAGGGCTCGACCGCCGCGGTGTCGGTCAACCTGCTGACCGGCGCGACCTCGGGCGGCGACGCCGCCGGCGACACGCTGAGCGGGATCGAGAACCTCTACGGCTCGAGCCATGACGACACGCTCACCGGCGACAATGCCCGCAACGTCATCGGCGGCGAGCTCGGCAACGACATGCTCGTCGGCAATGGCGGCGATGACTCCCTTTCGGGCGAGGACGGCAACGACAATCTCAGCGGCGGCGACGGTGCCGACCGGCTGGTCGGCGGCGACGGCATCGACACCATCCATGGCGGCATTGGCAATGACAGCGTCGATACCGGCACCGGCAACGACCAGGTCTTCGGCGAGGCCGGCCATGACAACCTCTATGGCGGCACCGGCAACGACCAGCTCGACGGCGGCGACGGCAACGACACGATCGAAGGCGCCGCCGGGTCCGACACGCTGACCGGCGGCGCCGGCATCGACACGGCCAGCTATGCCGGCTCCGCCGCCGGGGTGAATGTGAGCCTGGCCAGCGGCGCGATGTCCGGCGGCGATGCCGCGGGCGACACACTGAGCGGCATCGAGCAGGTGCTGGGCTCGGGCTTCGCCGACACGCTGACCGGCGACGCCAACGCCAACACGCTGTGGGGCATGGGCGGCGGGGATGTGCTGACCGGCGGCGGTGGCGGCGACGCGCTCAAGGGCGGCGCCGGCAACGACCGCTTCGTCTACACCGCCTTGTCCGACAGCGCGGTCTCCGGCATCGGCAAGGACGGCATCACCGACGTCTCCACGGGCGACAAGATCGACCTGTCGGCGATCGACGCGGACGGCAACTCCAGCAACGGCGACACCGCCTTCAGCTTCGGCACCGGCGACTACACCCGCCATGCCGGCGAGCTGCGGGTGGTGACGTCCGGGTCGGTCCAGGTGGTCTATATCGACGTCAATGGCGACAAGGTCTCGGACTTCGCCATCAACGTCACCGCCGACCACGCCCTGACGGCCAGTGACTTCGTGCTGTAGCCGCGAGGACGAGGGCCTGCCGGCAGGTCTCCCGGTCGATCTGGACCCATCGATGACCCCGATCTGGATCTACCGCGGGCCGCGGCAGGCGCTGTAAAACAGACACTATTCCCAGCCCCGGCAGCACCGGGCCATTTGAACTCCCGGCCGGCCAGAATCTTCGGCGGCCCGATGCGATGAGGAGGCCGATCGTGGCACTGATCATCAACGGCACCAACGGCGACGACAGCCTCAGCGGGTTCAATCCGAACGATGCGTCCAATCCCGACGGCAGCGAGACCATCAATGGGCTCGACGGCTCCGATATCCTGTTCGGTCTGGGCGGAAACGACACACTGGATGGTGGTGGCGGCGACGACATCCTCATAGGCGACCAGGGAGCTGACGTGCTGATCGGCGGCGCCGGCGTCGACACTGCCTTTTATTTGGGTGCGACCGCAGGGGTGACGATCAACCTCACGACCGGCACCGGGACCGGCAACCAAGCCGACGGCGACACGCTCTCCGGCATCGAGATCGTCTGGGCATCGTACTTCAACGACATCCTGGTCGCCAACCCGACCATCGGCACCACCCTGGTCGGGCTGTACGGCGACGACAGCCTTCGCGGCGGCGACGGTGATGACACCCTGATCGGCGACAGCTACGTCATCCGCGGCACCCTGGTGCCCGGCAGCGGCATCGACACGCTCACCGGCGGCGCCGGCAACGACTATCTCGAAGGCGGGGCGCTGGGCGATGCGCTGAACGGCGGTGACGGCAATGACACGGCCGGCTACGCGCTGTCCAGCGCCGCGGTGACCGTCAACCTGGCCACCGGCACCGGCACGGGCGGCGAGGCGCAGGGCGACACGCTGGTCGATGTCGAGAATGTCGTCGGCTCGGCCTTCAATGACATCCTGGTCGGCGACGGCGGCGCCAATATGCTGACCGGCGGCGATGGCGACGACACGATCCAGTCCGGCGCGGGGAACGACGTCGTCAGCGGCGGCAACGGCAACGACGCGATCAACGCCTATGGCGGCGCCGACGCGATCAATGGCGGCGCCGGCATCGACACGGTGTATTACGACGCCTCGGCCGCCGGTGTGACCGTCTACCTGTTCCCCGGCACCGCCAGGGGCGGCGACGCCCAGGGCGACACGCTGTCGGGCGTCGAGAACGTCGTCGGCTCGGCCTTCGCCGACTCCCTGAACGGCGACAGCAACGCGAATGTGCTGACCGGCGGCGCGGGCGACGACATGCTCTCAGGCAGCGCGGGCGCGGATACCCTCGATGGCGGTGCCGGCACGGATGTGGCCACATACGGCACCTCCGGCTCCGCGGTGACCGTGGATCTCGGGGCCGGCACCGGTTCCGGCGGCGATGCCCAGGGCGACGTGCTGAGCGGCATCGAATGGCTGGGCGGCAGCATCTTCAACGACCACCTCACCGGCAGTGCCGGCGACAACCTGATCTCCGGCGCGCTCGGCAACGACAGCATCGCCGGGGCAGCCGGCAACGACACCCTCTACGGTGGTGAGGGCGCCGACATGCTGGACGGCGGCGGCGGCATCGACACCGCGAGCTATGACGATTCCGAGGGACCCGCGGTCAGCGTCAACCTGGCCACCGGGCAGGGCTTCGGCGGCGACGCCCAGGGCGACACGTACCAGAATGTCGAGAACGTCGTCGGCACGGGCTTCGCCGACACCCTGATCGGCGACGGCGGCGCCAATTCCCTCACCGGCGGCAACGGCGACGACACGATCCAATCCGGCGCGGGGAACGACGTCGTCAGCGGCGGCGACGGCGACGATCTGATCAACGCCTATGGCGGCGCCGATGCCATCGACGGCGGCGCGGGCATCGACACGGTCTATTACGACGCCTCTACCGTCGGTGTGCTTGTGAATCTGGTCGCCGGCACCGGCACGGGCGGCGATGCCCAGGGCGACACGCTGAGCGGGATCGAGAACCTGGTCGGCACGGGCTTCGCCGACACCCTGATCGGCGACGGCGGCGCCAATTCCCTCACCGGCGGCGATGGCAACGACACGATCCAATCCGGCGCCGGGAACGATGTCGTCAGCGGCGGCAACGGCAACGACCAGATCAACGCCTATGACGGTGCCGACGCCATCGATGGCGGCGCGGGCATCGACACGGTCTATTACGACGGGTCAGCCGTGGGCGTGTTCGTCAGCCTGACCACCGGCCTGGGCTCCGGCGGCAACGCCGCGGGCGACACGCTGTCGAATGTCGAGAACCTCGTGGGCTCAGCCCTCGGCGACCTTCTGGTCGGCAGCAGCGTGGCCAACACCCTCACCGGCGGGGACGGCAACGACGGACTCGCCGGCTTCGGCGGCGCGGATGCCCTCAACGGCGGCAACGGCATCGACATCGCCTACTACGACACCTCGGCCGCAGCGGTTCAGGTCAACCTGGCCACCGGCACCGGCGCGGGCGGCGATGCCCAGGGCGACACGCTGGTGTCCATCGAGAACGTCCTAGGCTCGGGCTTCAATGACCTCCTGATCGGCGACGGCGGCGCCAATGCGCTGACCGGCGGCGATGGCAACGACACGATCCAATCCGGCGCCGGGAACGATGTCGTCAGCGGCGGCAACGGCAACGACCAGATCAACGCCTATGGCGGCGCTGACGCGATCGACGGCGGTGCCGGCATCGACACGGTCTATTACGACGCCTCGACCGTCGGCGTGCTGGTCAACCTGGCCACCGGCACCGGCGCCGGCACCGGCGCCGGCGGCGATGCCCAGGGCGACACGCTGTCGGGCATCGAGAACCTGGTCGGCTCGGCCCTCGCCGACACCCTGATCGGCGACGGCGGCGCCAATGCGCTGACCGGCGGCGACGGCGACGATACGATCCAATCCGGCGCCGGGAACGACGTGGTCAGCGGCGGCAACGGAAACGACCAGATCAACGCCTATGGCGGCGCCGACGCCATCAATGGCGGTGCCGGCATCGACACGGTCTATTACGACGGCTCGACCGTCGGGGTGACGGTCAATTTGGCCACCGGGCAGGGCTTCGGCGGCAATGCCCAGGGCGACACGCTGGTCGGCATCGAGAACGTCGTCGGCACGGCCTTCAACGACACGCTGACCGGCGACGGCGGGGAGAATGTGCTGACCGGCGGCGACGGCGACGACACGCTCCGTGGCGGTGTCGACTCCGACCGTCTCGACGGCGGCAACGGGGTGGATACCGCCGACTATGCGGCGTCGTTCGTCGCGGTGTTCATCCGCCTCCAGGAGGGTGTCGGTTCGTCGGGGGACGCCGCGGGCGACCGGTTGATCTCCATCGAGAACCTGATCGGCTCGGTCCTCGACGACGGCCTCACCGGCTCCGCCAGAGCCGACGGCCTGAGCGGCGGCGGCGGTGACGACGGTATCCAGGGCGGGGCCGGGGCGGACCGGATCGACGGCGGCAGCGGGGTGGACACTGCGGGTTACTCGATGTCGACCGACGGTGTGACCGTCGACCTCGCTGCGGGTACGGGCACGGGCAGCGACGCCGAAGGCGACACGCTGACAGGCATCGAGAACGTCAGCGGGTCGGACTTCAGCGATTGGCTGTACGGCGACGGCGGTGCCAATGCGCTGAGCGGCTGGGCCGGCGGGGACAGCCTGGTCGGGGCTGCGGGAAACGACACGATCGATGGCGGTTTCGGGAACGACCTTCTCCGCGGCGGCGCCGGGGCCGACGCCCTGATCGGCGGTGCCGGCGTGGACATCGCGGACTATGCGGCGTCCGGCGCCGGGATCGTCGTCGATCTGGCGGCGGGCACCGGCGCGGGCGGCGACGCCCAGGGCGACACACTGCAGAGCATCGAGAACCTGGTCGGCTCGGCCTTCGCCGACAAGCTGTTCGGCGATGGCGGCGCCAATGCGCTGAGCGGCGGGGCGGGCAATGACGAGCTTTACGGTGGGGCGGGCGCCGATGTGCTGGACGGCGGCAGTGGCAAGGATACGGCCGGTTACTTCAGCTCCGGCGCCGCGGTGACAGTGGACCTCGCGGCCGGCACCGGCAGCGGCGGCGACGCCCAGGGCGACGTGCTGAGCAACATCGAGAATCTCGGCGGCAGCGTCTTCAACGACATCCTCACCGGCAATGCCGGCATCAACGCGATCAACGGTGGGGGCGGCAACGACAGCATCTCCGGAGCAGCCGGCAGCGACACCCTCTATGGCGGCAACGGCAACGACCAGATCGATGGCGGGGCCGATGGCGATGCGCTGAGCGGCGCAGCTGGCACCGATACGCTGGCCGGCGGCGCCGGCAATGACGCGATCAATGGCGGCGCGGACGCCGATGCGATCAACGGCGGCGCCGGCATCGACATCGCCGACTACAACGGCAGCGGCGTCGGGGTGACGGTCAACCTGGCGACCAACATCAACACCGGCGGCTATGCCCAGGGCGACATGCTGACCAATGTTGAGAATGTGCAGGGCAGCGCCTTTGCCGACACTCTGACCGGCGACGGCGTGGCCAACACGCTGTGGGGCATGGCCGGCAACGATGGGCTCAATGGCGGCGCCGGCTGGGATACCCTCGAGGGCGGCGACGGCGACGATCAGCTCAATGGCGGTGCCGGTGGTGACATTCTGCGCGGGGGCGCCGGCGCCGACCACCTGACCGGCGGGGCCGACTCCGACACCGCCAGCTACTGGGACAGCACCGCGGGCGTGACCATCAACCTCCAGACCGGGGTCAACACCGGCGGCACGGCCCAGGGCGACACCATCGCCAGCGACGTCGAGATCATCAACGGCAGCAACCGCAACGACGTCATGACCGGCAATGCCCTGGCCAATGAGCTTGTCGGGTTCGACGGGATCGACACGCTCAGCGGCGGCGGCGGCAGCGACACCCTCCGTGGCGGCGCCGGCGCCGACGTGCTGAACGGCGGCAGCGGCGTGGACAATTTCAGCTACACCGCCCTCTCCGACGGCACGGTTTCGGCCGCCGACACGATCCAGGACTTCCAGGCCGGGGATCTGATCTGGGTGCGGACGATCGACGCCGACGGCAATTCCGGGAACGGCGACACGGCTTTCAGCTTCATCGGCGCCGGCGCCTTCTCCGGCACCGCCGGGGAACTGCGGGCGGTGACGTCCGGCGGGACCCAGGTGGTGTATGCCGACGTCAACGGCGACACGGTCGCGGACTTCGCCATCAACGTCACCGCCGACCACGCCCTGACGGCCAGCGACTTCGTGCTCTAATGGAACAGCCGGGCGGCGAGCTGCAGGGCGGTGCTGATGCCCAGGCGCTCATAGGCCCGGCGGCGATAGGTCAGCACGCTCGTCGGCCGGATGCCGAGATCGAGGCCGATGCCCTCGGCGGTCATGCCGATCAGAGTGCGGGCGCAGACCGCGCACTCGCGCTCCGTCAGGGCCGGGCAGAGGTTGCGCAGCCTCGCCTCGACCGCGGCGGCCGAGCCGGGCGGCGGCCGGTCAGCGCCGAAGGCGCGGCCATGGGCCTCGACCAGCGGCAGCAGCAGTCGGCCGAGGCCGCGGAGATCCCGTGCCTCGCCATCCGAAAAGGCGCCGCTGCCGCCATGGCGGAACAGGCTGAGCGTGGTCCAGCCGCCGCGGCCGGGGCGCAGGATCGACAGCTTCTCGACGAAGCCCGGCCGGGCATAACAGTCGCGCCGGTAGTCGCGGTCGGCGATGTCGTCTGGCCGCACCCGCAGGCAGAGGCCGCCCAGGTCGCCACCGCCGGCCCGGAACACGCGGTTCAGCGGATCGAGGCGGAAATAGCGGCGGCGATAGGCCTCGGCCCGGCTGCCCGCCTGCGATCCCGCACCGGCGGAGAGCAGGACCGACGGCAGGGCGGCGTCATCGGTGCGGCGGAAGGCGAAGACCTCCTCGACCCCGGCCACGGCGCCGAGGGCGTCCAGCACCGCCGGCCCGAACACCGGCGTGCCCAGCGCATCGACGAGGCCGGCCTGAACATCGGCATCCATCGCCCACGGCCCGTCGGCCGCTCCGATCCGCTCCATCGCTCCTCCCTCGCGGGTGCCCGCGACCATCTTTGGGGCGGAGCGTAGCACGGCGCCAATCAACCCTGCAGCGCGGCCCACATCTCGCGGTCCCGCGCGGCGGTCCAGATCCGCGGCGTGTCGATGCCCAGCGCCTCGTCATAGGCGCGGGCGACGTTGAAGGGCAGGCAGTGCTCGTAGATCGCATAGCTCGCGAATTTCGCATCGCAGGCGGCGCGGCAGGCGTCCCAGGCCTGCTTCAGCGAGCCGCCGCGCGCCGCGACCCGGGCCACCGGCCGATAGGTGCTGGCCAGGAAGTCGCGGGTCAGCTCGATCGCCTCGGCCACCCTGGCGGCGCCGACCAGGGCGTCGCCGCGGCCGGGCGACAGCGCTTCCGGCCTGAGATCGGCGATGGCGTCGAGCGTCCCCGGCCAGTCGCCGAAATGGGCATCGCCGCAATAGCAGGCCGAGCGGTACTCGACGATGTCGCCGGAGAACATCACCTCGGCATCCGGCACCCAGGCGACGATGTCGCCGGCGGTGTGGGCCCGGCCGAGATGCAGCAGTTCGACCCGGCGGCGGCCGAGATGGAGGGTCATGCGGTCCCTGAAGGTCACCGTCGGCCAGGTCAGGCCGGGGATCGACTCCGCCGCCTGGAACAGCCGGGGGAAGCGGCCGAACTCCGACTCCCAGTCCTCCTGCCCGCGCTCATGGATCATCGCCCGGCAGGTCTCCGACGCGATGATCTCGCTGGCGCCGTAGGCCGAGGCGCCGAGCACCCGCACCGCGTGATAGTGGCTGAGGACGACGTATTTGACCGGCTTGTCGGTGACAGCGCGGATGCGCTCGATCACGGTCTGCGCCATCACCGGTGTGGCCTGGGCGTCGATCACCATGACGCTGTCGTCGCCGATGATCACGCCGGTGTTCGGGTCGCCCTCGGCGGTGAAGGCATAGAGGCCTTCGCCGAGCCGGGTGAAGGAGATCGACTTCTCGGCCATGTCGCCGGCCGAGGCGAAGCTCTTGGTCATGGACGGTCCTCCCGCGTGATTTCGGCCAGCATAGGCCGTCGGCGCCGTCCGCGCTGTCCTCAGATCTGAGGACAGACGCGGGGCCGCCGGCGCATCATCCTGGGCGAACGGCCGAGCAGGGGAGGGCGCATGGCCCGATACGTCAGTCAGCGCTTCGTGGTGCGCACCCCGCCGGAGCTGTCCGGCGGCGGCCGGCGGCATCCGGTCGCCATCGTCGGCGCCGGCCCGGTCGGGCTGGCGGCGGCGATCGACCTGGCGCTGCACGGCGTGCCGAGCGTGGTGCTGGACGACAACGACATGGTCTCGGTCGGCTCCCGCGCCATCTGCTGGTCCAAGCGCACGCTGGAGATCTTCGACCGTCTCGGCATCGGCGACCGGATGCTGGCCAAGGGCGTGATCTGGCAGGTCGGCCGGCTGTTCCACCGCGACCGCGAGGTCTATGCCTTCGACCTGCTGCCGGAGCCCGGGCACAAGATGCCGGCCTTCATCAACCTGCAGCAGTATTACGTCGAGCAGTATCTGGTGGAGCGCTGCGCCGACTTCCCAGAGCTGATCGACCTGCGCTGGAAGAACCGCGTCACCGGGGTCGGGCCGGGCGGCGACGGTGTGCGGGTCCAGGTCGAGACCCCGGAGGGCGGCTACGAGATCGAGGCCGGCTACCTCCTTGCCTGCGACGGGGTGCGTTCGACAGTCCGCCGCGCCCTCGGGTTCGACTTCATCGGCCAGGCCTTCGAGGAGCGCTTCCTGATCGCCGATGTCGAGATGAAGGCGGGGTTCCCGTCGGAGCGCTGGTTCTGGTTCGAGCCGCCCTTCCATCCCGGCCAGTCGGCGCTGCTGCACAAGCAGCCGGACGACATCTACCGCATCGACCTGCAACTCGGCCCCGACGCCGACCCGGAGATGGAGCGCAGGCCGGAGCGGGTGATCCCGCGCATCCGGGCGATGGTCAGCGACCGGCCCTTCGAGCTCGACTGGGTGTCGGTCTACACCTTCCAGTGCCGGCGGCTGGAGCGGTTCGTGCATGGCCGGGTGATCTTCCTGGGCGATGCCGCCCATGTGGTCTCGCCCTTCGGCGCCCGCGGCGGCAATGGCGGCATCCAGGACGCCGACAACCTGGCCTGGAAGCTGGCCCTGGTGCTGCAGGGCGAGGCGCCGTCGGCGCTGCTGGCCAGCTATGACGAGGAGCGGGTGCGGGCGGCGGACGAGAACATCCTGCACTCGGCGCGCGCCACCCGTTTCATGACCCCGAAGAGCGAGATCGAGCGGGTGTTCCGCGCCGCCGTGCTGGACCTCGCCGCCGACCACGCCTTCGCCCGCCGGCTGGTCAATTCAGGCCGGCTGTCGCTGCCCTGCGCCCTGGGCGGGCTGTCGCTGCAGACGCCGGCCGAGGCCGCCGAAGGGCTGCTGGCGCCGGGGGCGGTGTGCCCGGATGCGCGGCTGGACGGCGAGACCTTCCTCCTCAACCAACTCGGCGGCGGCTTCAGCCTGCTGGCGGTCGGCGATGTCGCGGTGCCGCAGGGCACGGGCCTGCCGGTGCTGCGGGTCGCTGCCGACCGCGACCCCCACGGCTTAGCCGCCGCCCGCTACGGTGCGGCGCTGTACCTGATCCGGCCGGACCAGCATGTCGCGGCCCGGCTGACCGGCGCCTCGGCGGCGGAGGTTCGGGCGGCGCTGACGCGGGCCAAGGGAGAACGCTCATGACCGACCATGATCTCGGCGGCGACCGGCTGGCGGGCCGCGGCGACGATGTCTACGCCGCGCTGCTGCAGGCGCATGACGGGCTGGATTTCGCCGCCAGCGCGGCGCTGAACGCGCGGCTGGTGCTGATCCTGGCCAATCTGGCCGGCGACCCGGAGGCGGTGATCGCCGCCATCGACCGCGCCCGCAGGCCGCCGGCCTGAGAACCAATGACAACAGGGAGGGGCAGATGACGGTGCAATCGGGTGTGCAGGGGCGGGCCACGGCACTGCCGCAGGCGGACGCGATCAACTGGCGGGTGGTGGTGCTGGCCAGCCTCGGCGCCGGCCTCGAATTCTACGACTTCATCATCTACGGCATCTTCGCCCAGTACATCGCCGCCACCTTCTTTCCCTCGCATGATCAGATGGTCTCGCTGATCAGCGCCTTCGCCGTCTTCGCCATCGGCTACCTGTCCCGCCCCCTCGGCGGGCTGGTGTTCAGCCATGTCGGCGACCGCGCCGGCCGGCGGCGGTCCTTCATGGCGTCGCTGCTGATCATGACCGGCGTCACCCTGGCCATGGCGGTGGTGCCCGGCTACGCCACGATCGGCCTCGCGGCGCCGCTGATCTTCACCGCCCTGCGTTTCATCCAGGGGCTATGCGTCGGCGGCGAGATGCCCGGCGCCCTGACCTATGTGGTCGAGACCGCGCCGCGTCGGGCCGGGCTGGCCTGCGGCATCGTCATCTTCTGCGCCAACACCGGCGTCTTCCTCGGCACCTCGATCAGCGCGCTGCTGCACGGGGTTCTGGAGCCGGCGGGGATGGAGGATTACGGCTGGCGCATCGCCTTCGCCGTCGGCGGCCTGCTCGGCGCCATCAGCGTCCTGCTGCGACGGGCGCTGGCGGAGACCCCTGCCTTTCGTGCCATGCAGCAAAGGCCGGCCCGCCTGCCGGCGCTGGAGATCGTCCGCCGCTTCCCCGGGCCGCTCCTGGTCGGAATCGGCATGGCCGCCCTGGTCCAGGCCTATAACGGCCTGGTGATGGTGGCGCTGACGCCTTACCTGTCCAAGGTCGCGGGCTATGACCCGGCGACCGCGTCCTTCGCCGTGAACGTCGCGGTCGGCCTGCTCTCCGTCGCCATCCTCGCCATCGGCTGGGCCGGCGACGCGGTGCCGCGGCGCTGGCTGCACCGCCTCGGCGCGGCCGCCATCACGCTCGGCGCCTATCCCGCCTACCAGGCGATGATCGGGCACAGTGTCGACATCGTCCTGCTGCTGGCCGCGACCGGGCTGGTCGGCGCCTTCGCCAACGGCACCTTCGGGGCATTGCTGACCGACCTGTTCCCGACCGAGGTGCGGTTCAGCGGCGTCGCCCTGGCCTACAACATTGCCGCCGCGATCTTCGCCGGGCTTTCGGCGCTGATTACCACCTGGCTCTTGTCGGCGACCGGCGACCCGGCATCGCCCGGGCTGTACCTCGCCGCCGTCGCCGCCTTCGCCTTCCTGGCCGGGCTGTTCCACCGGCGCTATGCCGTGCGGCTGGAGTAACCCGCACGCCATCTCCGCCGGGGCCGGCCTGATCAAATCCTGGGCAAACCGCCCAGGATCGATCCAGACGGCCCCGGTCGCGATCCGCTCGCCAGACTCTTGACCGTCCAATTATGATGCATCAAACATGATGCGCCAAATGGCACGGGATTTGCAGAAGCCGGATCGTGGACGGCGCAGACGGGCCGGCCGGCAGCAGGGGAGGCGATCGAAGAATGGACATCCATGGCCTGACACGGCGGCATCTGCTCGCCACCGCCGGGGCGGTCACGCTCCTCAGCCTCGCCGAGGCCCGGGCCCAGGGCGTGACGCCCAAGGCCGGCGGCACGCTGACCACGGTGATCACGCCGGAGCCGCCGCTGCTGGTCCCCGGCGTGAACAATCAGGGGCCGACCCTGATCGTCTCCAGCAAGATCTATCAGGGGCTGATCAGCTACGCCCCGGACCTGACGCCCCAGCCGGCCCTGGCGAAGAGCTGGGAGCTGTCGGACGACAGGCTGACCTACACCTTCCATCTGCAGCCGAACGTCAAGTTCCACGATGGCCAGCCGATGACGGCCGAAGACGTGATCTTCTCGATCATGAAGTTCCACATGGAGCTGGCACCCCGCGCCCGCGGCGTGTTCCAGAAGATCAAGGCGGCGGAGGCGCCGGACCCGCAGACCGTCAAGCTGACGCTCGATTCGCCGTTCGAGCCGTTCCTGCTGATGTTCGACGTCACCACCTGCGCGATCGTGCCGAAGCACCTCTATGACGGCACCGACTACCGCAACAACCCGGCGAACCAGCACCCGGTCGGCACCGGCCCCTTCGCCTTCGACGCCTGGCAGCGCGGCAGCTTCATACGGCTGAAGAAGTTCGCCGGTTACTGGAAGCCGGGGCAGCCCTATCTCGACCAGCTGATCTACCGGATCGTGCCGGACAGCCAGAGCCGGGCGCTGGCGCTGGAGACCGGCCAGGTCCAGATGACCCAGTTCAACGACATCGAGCCGTTCGACGTGCCGCGGTTCCAGCAGCTGCCGACCGTGATGGTCGAGACAACGGGCTGGGAGTATTTCGCGCCGCTGATGTGGCTCGACCTCAACAACCGGGTGAAGCCGCTCGACGACGTCCGCGTGCGGCAGGCGATCAGCCACGCGCTCGACCGCGACTTCATCGTCAAGCGGCTGTGGTTCGGCGTCGGCAAGCCGGCGACCAGCCCGGTCGCCTCGGCCACCCGCTATCACGACCCCGACGCCAAGCTGCAGGCCTACGATCTCGAGGCCGCGGCGAAGCTGCTTGACGACGCCGGGCTGAAGTCGGACGCCAACGGCGTGCGCTTCACCATCAAGCACCTGGCCATCCCCTATGGCGAGATCTGGTCGCGCCTGTCGGAATACATCCGCGCCTCGCTCGGCAAAGTCGGCATCCAGGTGGTGCTGGAGACGACCGACGCCGGCAGCTGGGCCAAGCGGGTCGGCGAGTGGGACTACGAGTCCGCGATCAACTTCGTCTACCAGTACGGCGACCCGACGCTGGGGGTCGAGCGCACCTATGTCAGCAGCAACATCAAGAAGGTGACCTTCGCCAACACCGAGGGCTATTCCAACCCGGCGGTCGACAAGTTGTTCGAGACGGCGCGCCTGTCCGGCGACCCCGAGGAGCGCAAGAAGGCTTTCTACGAGGTGCAGAAACTCCTGACCGACGAAGTGCCGGTGGTCTGGCTGATGGAGATGAGCTTCCCGACCATCCATGACCGCCGGGTGACCAACCTGATCACCACCGGAACCGGCGTGCACGCCTGTTTCGACGACGTCTTCATCGCCTGACCATGGCGCGGCTCCTGCTCCTGCTCGGCCGGCGTCTGGTCAAGATGGTGCTGGTCGTGCTGGCGGTCGCGGTGGTCAGCTTCCTGCTGATCCACGCCGCGCCCGGCGACCCGGCCAGCGTCATTGCCGGCCAGTCCGGGGCGGCGGACCAGCAGCTGATCGACCAGCTGCGCCAGCAATTCGGCCTCGACAAGCCGCTGATCACCCAGCTCGGCATCTATCTCGGCCATGTGGCGCAGCTCGACCTCGGCTTCTCCTACCCGCAGCAGCGCAGCGTCGCCTCGCTGATCCTCGAGCGGCTGCCGGCGACGCTTCTCCTGACCGGCACCGCCTTCCTGTTGGCGCTGCTGGCCGGGGTGGCCGCGGGCGTGATCGCGGCGCGGCATGCCGGGGGCTGGCTCGACAGCGTGGTCACGGTCGTCGCCCTGTGCTTCTACGCCACGCCGATCTTCTGGGTCGGGCTGATGCTGGTGCTGGTGTTCAGCGTCTGGCTGAACTGGCTGCCCAGCTTCGGCAGCGAGACCGTCGGCGCCGACCTGACCGGCTTCGCCGCCGTGCTCGACACGCTGTGGTACCTGACCCTGCCGGCGGTGACGCTCGGCCTGTTCTACATGGCGGTCTATGCCCGCATGACCCGCGCCTCGATGCTGGAGGTGGCGGACCAGGACCATATCCGCACCGCCCGGGCCAAGGGCGTGCCGGAGGGGCGGATCCTGCGCCGGCATGTGCTGCGCAATGCGCTGCTGCCGATCGTCACCCTGGCCGGCATCCAGGCCGGGCAGCTGGTCGGCGGCGCCGTGCTGGTCGAGACCGTCTTCGCCTGGCCCGGCATCGGCCGGCTGGCCTTCGACGCGCTGCTGGCGCGCGACTACCAGCTGCTGCTCGGCGTCTTCCTCTGCACCTCGGTGCTGGTGGTGCTGTTCAACCTGGTGACCGATCTCCTGTACCTGGTGATCGACCCGCGGGTGGAGGCGGTGTGATGGCCCGGGCCTTCCTGCGCCACAAGGGCGCCGTCATCGGCCTCCTGTTCCTGGTCGCGCTCGGCCTCGTCGCCGCGCTGGCGCCGGTGCTGTTCCCGTTCTCGCCTTGGGATATGCAGGGCGCCCCCTTCACCCCGCCGGGCGAGGACCAGTTCCTGCTCGGCACCGACTCGCTGGGGCGCGACGTCGCCGCCGGCATCGCCTATGGCGCCTCGGTCTCGATGCTGATCGGCGTGGTCTCGACCCTCGCGGCCGTCGGCATCGGCGTGCTGCTCGGCGCCCTGGCCGGCTATGCCGGGGGGCGGGTCGACGACCTGATCATGCGCTTTACCGAGATCTTCCAGACCGTGCCCGGCTTCGTCCTGGCCATCGTCGTGGTCGCGATCCTGACGCCCAGCCTGGGGTCGATCGTGGTGGCGATCGCCGTGGTCTCCTGGCCGCCGGTGGCGCGGGTGGTGCGGGCCGAATGCCTGTCGCTGCGCAGCCGCGAATTCGTGCAGGCGGCGGAAGTGCTGGGCCGGTCGCACGCCGCCATCATCTGCCGCGAGATCCTGCCGAACGTCGCCTCCTCGGTGGTGGTGCTGGCCAGCCTGATGGTGGCGACCGCGATCCTGCTCGAATCCTCGCTGTCCTTCCTCGGCCTCGGCGACCCGAACCTGATGTCCTGGGGCTTCATGATCGGCAGCGGCCGCAGCGTCATCCGCCTGGCCTGGTGGATGAGCGTCTTCCCCGGCGTCGCCATCTTCCTGACCGTGCTGTCGCTCAATTTGGTGGGGGAGGGGCTCAGCGACGCCCTGAACCCACGCCTGGCGAGGAGGCGGGGATGAGCCTGCTCGAGATCACCGGCCTGACCGTCGCCCTGCCGCCGGGCGGCGACCGGCCGGACGCCGTGGCCGACATCTCGCTGACCCTGGCGGCCGGCGAGATCCTGTGCATCGTCGGCGAGAGCGGGTCGGGCAAGTCGGTCTCGACCGCAGCGGTCACCGGCCTGCTGCCGAAGCAACTGCCGGTCCGGTCCGGCCGCATCCTGTTCGAGGGGAGCGACCTGCTGGCGCTGAAGCCGGAGCAGCTGCGCGCCCTGCGCGGCGCCCGCATCGGCATGATCTTCCAGGAGCCGATGACCGCGCTGAACCCGCTGATGCGGGTCGCCGACCAGATCGCCGAGGTGCTGCAGGTGCACGGGGGCCGTCCCGGCAACCGCGTGGCCGAGCTGATCGAAGCGGTCGGCCTGCCCGACCCGGCGCGGATCGCCCGGTCCTACCCGCACCAGCTGTCCGGCGGGCAGCGCCAGCGGGTGATGATCGCGATCGCCCTGGCGCTGGAGCCGGCGATGCTGGTGGCGGACGAGCCCACGACTGCGCTCGACGTCACCACCCAGATGCAGATCCTGCGCCTGATCAAGTCGATCCAGCGCCGGCGCGGCATGGGGGTGATTTTCATCACCCATGATTTCGGCGTGGTCGCAGAGATCGCCGACCGGGTCGCGGTGATGCAGCATGGCCGCATCGTCGAGACCGGGACGGCGCAGGAGGTGCTGAACGCGCCCGCCCATCCCTACACCCGCGCCCTGATCCGCGCCGTGCCCCGCTTCGAGGGCCAGGCGCCGGGCGGCGCGGCCATCGGATCGGACGTCCTGGTCGCGGCGCGCGACATCCGCAAGACCTACCGCTCGCACGGCCTGTTCCGGCGGCCGGCGACCACGGCGATCGACGGCGCCACGATCGAGATCCGGCGCGGCGAGACGTTGGGCCTGGTCGGGGAGAGCGGCTCGGGCAAATCGACCCTGGCCCGGACGCTGGTGCGGCTGGTGCGCCCCGACGACGGCAGCATCGTGTTCGACGGCGCCGACCTGCGGCCCCTGTCGCGATCCGGCTGGCAGCCCTACCGCAAGCGCATCCAGATGGTGTTCCAGGACCCCTTCGCCTCGCTCAATCCGCGGCGCCGGGTGGGCGAGATCATCGCCGAGGGGCCGATCGCCCATGGCGTGCCGCGGGCCCGGGCCGAGGCGGAGGCGCTGGAACTGCTCGATCTGGTGCGGCTGGACCGCGCCGCCGCCGGCCGCTACCCGCACGAGTTCTCCGGCGGCCAGCGCCAGCGCATCGGCATCGCCCGCGCCCTGGCGATGAAGCCGGAACTGTTGGTCGCGGACGAGCCGGTCTCGGCGCTCGACGTCTCGGTCCAGGCCCAGGTGCTGGACCTGCTGCGCGACCTGCGCCGGCGCCTCGGCCTGTCGATGCTGTTCATCACCCACGATTTGCGCGTCGCGGCCCAGATCTGCGACCGGATCGCGGTGATGCGCCGCGGCGAGATCGTCGAGCAGGGCGAGACCGCGGCGGTCTTCGCCGCCCCGGCCCACGACTACACCCGCGAGCTCTTGGACAGCATCCCCGGCCGGCACTGGACGCCGCCGGCTTTGGCGATGGAGCCGGCAGCATGAGTTCGCCGACCGTCCTCTTGCTCTCCACCACCCTCGACCTCGGCTATCTGGTCGATCCGATGCGCGACGCGCTGCCGGGCGCGGATGTCCGGCTGTGGCCGGATGTCGATCCGGAGTCGGTGGAGATGGCGATCTGCTGGCGGCCGCCCGCCGGGGTCCTGGCCGGGATGCCGCGGCTGCGGCTCATCCATTCGATCGGCGCCGGGATCGACCACATCACCGCGGACCCGACCCTGCCGGACCGGCCGCTGTGCCGGATGATCGACAACGCCATGGCGGCCGGGATCCGCGAATACGTGCTGTGGTCGGTGCTCTACTTCCACCGCGACTTCGACGTCGCCGCCCGCCAGCGCGAACAGCGGCTGTGGCAGGCGCGGGCGCCGGTCCCGGCCGCCGACTGGACGGTCGGGGTGCTGGGGCTGGGCGCGATCGGCCTCGGCGTCGCCGCGGCCCTGCGCGACCTCGGCTATCGGGTGCGCGGCTGGTCGCGCAGCCCGAAGCAGGTCGAGGGCGTGGCGTGCTTCGCCGGGCCGGAGGAGCTGGGGCCCTGTATCGCGGATTGCGACGTGGTGGTGTCGATCCTGCCGCTGACGGCGGATACGCGGCGCCTGTTCGACCGCGAGGTGCTGTCACGCATGAAGCCGGGCGCGGCCTTCGTCAATGTCGGCCGCGGCGAGCAGCTGGTGCTGGACGACCTGCTGGCCCTGATCGACGAAGGGCATCTGCGCGGCGCCGTGCTCGACGTCTTCGAGATCGAGCCGCTGCCGCCGGACCATGCCGCCTGGCGGCACCCGGCGGTGGTGGTGACGCCGCATATGGCGTCGCGCACCGACCGGCGCGACATCGCCCGCCAGGCGGCAGAGAATTATCGCCGCGCCGTCGGCCGACAGCCGCTGATCGGGCAGGTCGAACGCGAACGAGGCTATTGAGGAGGAGGCCCGGATGGACGGACACATGACGGCAGTGCCGCCCGGCATGGCGGAGGCGGAGTGGACGACGCGATGCGACCTGGCGGCGCTGTACCGGCTGGTCGCGCATTTCCGGATGACCGACCTGATCTACACCCATATCAGCGCGCGGGTGCCGGGGCCGGAGGACCATTTCCTGATCAACCGCTACGGCGTGCTGTTCGAGCGCATGCGCGCCAGCGACCTGGTCAAGATCGACCTCGACGGCCGGGTGGTCGCCCACGGGGTCGGCGGCGCCGATGCGGCGATGGACCAGGAGGTGAACGCTGCCGGCTTCACCATCCATTCAGCCATCCACGCCGCCCGCCACGACCTGGTCTGCGTCATCCACACCCACACCGCCGCCGGCATCGCCGTCTCGGCCCAGAAGCAGGGGCTGCTGCCAATCAGCCAGCACGCGCTGAAATTCTACGGCCGGCTGGCCTATCACGGCTATGAAGGCATCGCCCTCGACCTCGACGAGCGCGACCGGCTGGTGCGCGACCTCGGTGACCGCCAGGCGATGATCCTGCGCAACCACGGCCTGCTGGTGGCCGGGCGCACGATCCCGGAGGCGTTCAACCAGATCTACTATCTGGAGCGCGCCTGCCAGGCCCAGATCCAGGCCCTGGCGGGCGGGGCGGAGCTGGTGCTGCCGCCGGAGGAGGTGCGCCTGCACACCGCCGAGCAGTTCCGCCGCGGCGCCACGCTGGAGCATTGCGAGAAGGGGTGGAAGGCCGCTCTGATCCTGGTCGAGGACGGAAAGCCGCCCTACTGGTCGTGAGCCGGGGCTTCGGCCTCCAGCAGCTTCCGCCGCAGGATAACCTCGCCGCCCTTCAGGATGTCCTGCGCGATCCCGCGCCGCGCCGCCGGGCTGTCGCCGGCGCGGATCGCCTCCAACACCGGATAATGATGCTCGATCATCGACCGGCCGCCGGCCTCGTAGAGCTCGGAGATCAGCGGCCCCATCCGCATCCACAGCGGCTTCAGGATGCCGGCCAGCGTCTTCAGCCCGGCGATCGCCGGCAGCGCCAGGTGGAACTGCTCGTTCAGCGCGATCGCGGCGGCGGTGTCGCCCTTGCGGATCGCCGTCTCATTCTGGCGGATCAGCCGTTCCAGCAGCTTCAGGTCCTTCGGCGCCGCCCGCGCCGCGGCGCGCTCCGCCGCCAGCCCCTCCAGCTCGATCCGGATGTCGCGGATCTCGAGATACTGCTCCAGGGTCAGGGACGGCACGCGGATGTCGCGCAGGCTGCGCAGGATCAGCACCTGCTCCTGCACCAGCCGCAGGATGGCGTCGCGCACCGGGGTGACGCTGGTGCCCATCTGCTGCGCCAGGTCGCGGATCCGCAGCCTCTCGCCGGGCCGCAGCGCGCCTTCCATCAGCGCCGCGCCCAGCTTGCCGTAGACGATGTCGCCCAGATTCTCGTGATCGATCGCGTCGAGGCCGGGCACCGGGCGGAATTTATCGGTCGTCGGGGGTGTCGTGCTGTCCATGCGGCGGGGATGGTGCGAAAAGCCTCGATGATGCATCATACATCAGTGACGCCACGGCGGTCGAGGCCGGCCGGCCGTCTTTCGACGAATGGGACGGTGAGATGAAGGTCTTCTGGAACGACGTCCAGCGCAGCCACGCGCCGCAGTTCTTCCTGCAGCGCGGCCAGCTGCGCCGCAACTTCGAGGTGCCGGCCCGGGCCGAGGCATTGCTCGCTGCGGTCCACGACATGAAGCTCGAAGTGGTCGAGCCGCCCGCGGTCGACCGCGCCGCGCTGCAGTCGGTGCACACGCCGGATTATCTCGACTTCCTGGAGCGGGCCTGGGCGGAGTGGTCGGCGCTGCCCGACCACGGGCCCGAGCTGGTGCCGAACATCCACCCGAGCCCGGAGATGTTGGCCCAGGGCGCAAAGCCGTCCGGCACCATCGTCGGCAAGCTCGGCTGGTACACCGCCGACACCTCCTGCCCGATCGGGCCGCAGACCTGGGCGTCCTCCGTCGCCGCCGCCGCCTGCGCCGTCGCGGCGGCCGACGAGGCGGCGGCCGGCCGCGCCGCCTATGCTCTGGCCCGCCCGCCGGGGCATCACACCTATGCGGCGCGGGCCGGCGGCCATTGCTACCTGAACAACGCGGCGCTGGCGGCGCAGCGGCTGCGCGACCGCGGCGGCAGGCGCGTCGCCGTGCTCGACATCGACGCCCATCACGGCAACGGCACCCAGGGCATCTTCTGGGATCGGGCGGATGTCTTCGTCGCCTCGGTGCATGGCGACCCGAACCGCTATTACCCCTGGTATGTCGGCCATGCCGGCGAGACCGGCGGCGGGGCGGGGGAGGGGGCCAACCTCAACCTGCCGCTCGCCCTCGGCACCGGCGACGAGGGCTGGCTCGCCGCGGTCGACCGGGCGGTGGCGGCGGTTGGGCGGGCCGGGGTTGATGCGGTGGTGGTCAGCCTCGGCTTCGACGCCTCGAAGGATGAGCCGCTGGCGGCGCTGCAGGTGACTGAGGACGGCTTCGCCCGCGCCGGCGAGACGATCAAGGCGCTCGGCAAGCCAACGGCGATCATCCAGGAGGGCGGCTATGCCGTCGATGTCCTCGGCCGGCTGCTGACGCGCTTCTTCGACGGCTTCCGCGGGTGATGAGCGAGCCTGACGACAGGCGCCTCTCGCCGGCGGACGCCGAACGGCTTGTCCATGCCCGCTGGGGGATCGAAGGGCGTGCCGAGGCCCTGAGCAGCGAGCGCGACCAGAATTTCCGGATCGAGACTGCGGCCGGGCGGCACGTGCTGCTCAAGATCGCCGACCCGGCCGAGGACCGGCGGGTCACCAACTTCCAGACCGAGCTGCTGCTGCATCTGGAGCGGACAGATCCGACGCTGCCGGCGCCGCGCATCCTGCGGACGCCGGATGGGGCGGCGGAGATCCCGATCGGCGCCGGCGTCCCGCTGATCGCCCGGCTGCTGTCCTTCCTGGACGGGACGCCGCTGGCGACGGTCGCCGCGCGCTCGCCGCGCCAGCGCCGGCGGATCGGCGAAAGGCTCGGCCGCCTCGGCACGGCCCTCGCCGGCTTCCGCCACCCGGCGGACGAGCATGAGCTGATCTGGGACATGGCCGGTGCGGCGCGGCTGCGCGACCTGCTGGGCGAGATCGAGGATGCGGATCGCCGGGGGCTCGCCGAAGCCGGCCTCGACCGGTTCGATCGGGTGGTGGCGCCGGCCCTGCCGGGGCTGCGCCGGCAGGTGATCCACGCCGATGCGAACCCGAGCAACATCCTGGTCGATGCCGCCGATCCCGACACGATCACGGGCATCATCGATTTCGGCGATGCGGTGCGGACCGTGCTGGCCAGCGATGTTGCCGTCGCCGCCGCCTATCACCTCTCCGACGGCGACGACCTGCTGGGCCCGGCCGGCGAGCTGATCGCCGGCTACCACGCCGCGCTGCCGCTGCAGCCGCAGGAGATCGGCCTGCTCTGCGGCCTGATGGCGACCCGGCTGGTGATGATCGTGATCATCGGCGCCTGGCGCGCCCGCCGCCATCCGGAGAACCGGGACTACATCCTGCGCAACAACCAGACGGCCTGGGCGCGGCTGCGGCGGCTTGCCGATCTCGACCCGCAGGACGCCGCCGACCACCTGCACCGGATCTGTCGCGAGGAAAGCCATGGCTGACGACCGCACCGCTGCCCTCCGTGCCCGCCGTGACCGGCTGCTGGGCCCGGCCTATCGCCTCTTCTACGACGAGCCGCTGCATGTCGTGCGCGGCGAGGGCGTCTGGCTGACCGGCGCCAACGGCGAGCGCTATCTCGATGCCTACAACAACGTCGCCTCGGTCGGGCATTGCCACCCGCATGTGGTCGGCGCGCTGGCGCGGCAGGCGGCGGTGCTGAACACCCACACCCGCTATCTCTCGGAGGGCGTGCTCGACTATGCCGAGCGGCTGCTGGCGACCTTCCCGCCCGAGATCGGCCATATGATGTTCACCTGCACCGGCAGCGAGGCCAACGACCTGGCCCTGCGGGTGGCGCGCACCGTCACCGGCGGCACCGGCGTCATCGTCACCGACTGGGCCTATCACGGCGTCACCGTGGCGCTGGCGGAGATGTCGCCCTCGCTCGGCAGCGCGGTGCGGATCGGCGACCATGTCCGGCTGGTCGCGCCGCCCGACGCCTATCGCGAGCCGGGCGATGTCGGCCAAGCCTTCGCCGCGCGAGTAGCCGCCGCAATCGAGGATATGCGCCGGCACGGCATCGTGCCGGCGGCGTTGTTGGTCGACACCATCTTCTCCAGCGACGGCGTCTTCGCCGACCCGCCCGGCTTCCTGGCCCCGGCCGCGGCGGCGATGCGGGCGGCCGGCGGGCTGGTCATCGCCGACGAGGTGCAGCCCGGCTTCGGCCGCACCGGCGGGATGTGGGGCTTCATCCGGCACGGCTTCGTCCCGGACATGGTCACCATGGGCAAGCCGATGGGCGACGGCCACCCGATCGCCGGCATGGCGGCGCGGCCGGAGGTGCTGGCCGAGTTCGGACGCCGCACCCGCTACTTCAACACCTTCGGCGGCAACCCGGTCTCGGCCGCGGTCGGCATGGCCGTGCTGGACGTGATCGAGGGCGAGGGGCTGGTCGCCAACGCCCGCGACACCGGGGCCTTCCTGGCCGAGGCCTTGCGGGCGCTGGCCAACCGCCATCCCGCCATCGGCGACGTCCGAGGTGCGGGGCTGTTCCTCGGAGTCGAGCTGGTGCGCGACCGGGCGACGCGCGAGCCGGACGGTGCGCTGGCCGCCCGCGTGGTCAACGGGCTGTGCCGCCGGCGGGTGCTGGTCAGCAGCTGCGGCCGCAACGGCAACATCCTGAAGCTGCGCCCGCCCCTGGTCTTCGGCCGCGAGCACGCCGAGATCCTGGTCGACGCGCTCGACCGCACCCTTGCGGATCCGGATGGGGCGTAGCGCTCAGAACGCTGCGGCGCCGACCCCGAGCTCGGGATAGAGCCCGTCGAGCACACCGATATCCGACCGGGTCTGGGCGATGATCCAGTCGCGGATCTCCGCCACGGCGGTGCGCATCGGCCGGGCCCGGGAATGCACCAGCTGGCACAGCCGGCCGGTGCGCATCAGGCTGCTTGCGGCAGGAACCAGCGCCCCGGTGCCGAGCCAGTGCGAGGACACCGTCACCCAGCCCAGCGCGATGCCCTGGCCCAGCAGCGCTGCCTGCACCACGATGGCATAGTCGGAAAAGCTCAGCGTGCTCCGTGGCCCGGCGCGGTCGTCGCGAAGGTCCTCGAACCCGTCTGGCCAGCCGGGGTCGGAGCCGGCGAGGTTGATGATGGTGTTGCCGTCGCTCGCCGCCCTCTGGCGCTCGAGATAGGCCGGGCTGCAGATCGGCAGCATGATCTCGCGCATCACCAGCGAGGTCTCGTGACCCGCATCGCCACCGTCGACGAAGCGCATGCCGAGATCGACGTCGTCGACCGGCCCCTGCAGCGGCCCGGCGATCAGCTGGAAGCGCAGGTCGACCGACGGGAACTCCTTCTGCAGCCGGTTGATCCGCGGCATCAGCCAATGGGTGGTGAAGGCGGTGGACAGCGACAGCGTCACCGTCTCGGTGCCAGTGCGCCGGGCCTCGATCTCGCGGATCGCGGCCTCGATGCCGCGGAACCCCTCGGCGATGCGGCGGTACAGCGTCCGGCCGTCCTCCGTCAGCACGATGCCGGCGGCGGAGCGGTCGAACAGCCGCACGCCGAGATGACTTTCCAGCCGGCCGAGCATCCGGCTGACCGCGGGCTGGGTCACGTTCAGCTCGGCGGCCGCGCGGGTGAAGCTGCCGCAGCGCGCCGCGGCCTCGAACACGAAGAGGGCATTCGACGAGGGCAGCATCCGGCGCAGCTGGGTCATGATCTGAGTTTATGGGCCGGCCAACCTTTTCGCAATTGCCTCGCCCGGGGTCGTTTGCTGTGATCTATCCACGACACAAGGATATCGGCACGCGATCGCCCGCCCGGCGGAGAACGACGCGACGGATCCGGTGACGGCCGCTCATGCCGCCATGGCATGCTCGGCGCTCAGGGACAAGGCTCACGACCATGACGCAGCACGGCAGCACGGGCGTCTCGATCCGTTCCGTCAGCAAGCATTACGATGCCTTCCGCGCCCTCGACGATGTCAGCCTGACGATCGCGCCGGGCGAGTTCGTCTCGCTGCTCGGCCCCTCCGGCTCGGGCAAGACCACGCTGCTCAGCATCCTCGGCGGCTTCATCCAGCCGACGGCCGGGTCGGTCCGGTTCGGCGAGCGCGACGTCACCTTCACCCCGCCGCACAAGCGCGACATCGGTATCGTGTTCCAGAGCTACGCCCTGTTCCCGCACCTAACGGTGGGCGAGAACGTCGCCTTCCCGCTGCGGGCGCGGCGCCTGCCGAAATCGGGCTGGGCCGGCAAGGTGGCCGGGGCGCTGGCGATGGTCGATCTGTCCGGCTACGAGAACCGTCGGATCTCGCAGCTCTCCGGCGGCCAGCGCCAGCGCGTCGCCCTGGCACGCGCCATCGTGTTCGAGCCGCGGCTGATCCTGATGGACGAGCCGCTGTCGGCCCTCGACAAGCAGCTGCGCGACGCGATGCAGATCGAGCTGCGCCACCTGCACCGGCGACTGGGCGCGACCATCGTCTACGTCACCCACGACCAGCGCGAGGCGCTGACCATGAGCGACCGGGTCGCCATCCTGCGCGACGGCCGGCTGGTGCAGATCGACACGCCGGAGCGGTTGCATGACCACCCGGCCGACAGCTTCGTCGCCAGCTTCATCGGCGAGGCGGCGCTGCTGCCGGTCACCCGCGCCGGGCCCGACCGGGTGGCGCTGGGCGGCGCCGTGCTGCGCTCCGGCCGGCCGATCCCGCAGAGCGACGAACTGCTGCTGGCGGTGCAGACCGAGAAGCTGCTGATCGACGCCGGCGACGCCGGCGACAGCGCCAACCGGCTGTCCGGCCGGGTGTCGGAGATCATCTATCAGGGCGAGAGCCTGAAGGTGTTCCTGACCCTCGACGACGGCACCGTGCTCAGCCTGCGCCAGCCCAGCCACCACGCGGCGCGCAGCAGTGTCCCGCCGGTCGGCGGCCGGATCGCCGTCACCCTGCATCCCGAAGACACCATCGTCGTCCCGCGCGCGGCCGCCTGAGCCGGCGCCATTCCTCCCGATCCACAATCCGAGAAGCAGATACCCATGCCGTTCAGCGCCTTCAAAGTCCTCACCTTCGACGTCGTCGGCACCCTGATCGACTTCGAGACCGGAATCCTCGACTCCGTCCGGCGGATCGGCGGCCGCGCCGCGCAGGGGCTGAGCGACGACCGGATCTTCGAGGTCTACAAGCGCGGCCGCGACGCCCACCCGTACCGGTCCAGCGAGGCGATGTTCCATGTCTACAAGTCGCTGGCGCAGGAGCTGGAGCTGCCGGCCGACGACCTGGCGGCCGGGGCGTTCCAGCTCGACGTGCTGCGCTGGCCGGCCTTCGCCGATTCCGCCGATGCGCTGCGCCGGCTGCGCCGCCGCTTCCGGCTGGTGGCGATGACCAATGCCGACCGCACCGCCTTCTCCAGCTACGCCAACACGCTGGGCCAGCCCTTCGACGACAGCGTCACCGCCGACGAGACCGGCACGGCCAAGCCCGACCCGAACTTCTTCTCCTTCAACCGCGGCCGGCAATCGGCCTTCGGGTACAAGTTCGGCGAGATCCTGCATGTGGCGCAGAGCCAGCATCACGACATCGGCATCGCCCGCAAGCTCGGCTACAAGACCTGCTGGATCGAGCGGCGGCAGGGGCAGCAGGGCTTCGGCGGCACGCCGGCGGTGCCGACGCTGACCACGCCCGACTTCCATTTCTCGACCCTGCAGCAGCTCGCCGACGCCGTCGAGGCGGCCGAGCGGCGGGCCGCCTGACCGGACGCACGCCGATGATGGCCCTTCCTTCCCCCAGGCCCGGCGTCAACTCGCTCTGGGCCGCGACCGCGGGCCCGACGCCGCGACTGCCGGCGCTGGACGGCGACGCCGCGGCGGATGTGGTCATCATCGGCGCCGGCTACACCGGCCTGTCGGCGGCGCTCCACATCGCGGCAAGCGGGCTCGAGCCGCTGGTGCTCGACGCCAACGCGGTCGGGTGGGGGGCGAGCGGCCGCAACGGCGGCTTCGTCTCCCCCAAGTTCCGCCTGTCGCTGCCGGCCATCGCCGCGGCCCATGGCCGGGACATGGCGAAGCGGATGTACGAGCTGGGCCACGAGGCGGTCGATGCCGTCGAGGCGCTGGTCGAAGAGTTCGGCATCGACAGCGCCGGCTTCGCCCGGGTCGGGCTGGTCAAGGCGGCGCACACCGAACGTGCGCTGGCCGCGGTCGCCGCCGAGGCCGAATGGATGAAGGCGGAGCTGGGCGATGGCCATGTCAGCCTGCTGTCGCGCGACGAGGTTCGGGCGGAGCTCGGCTCCGACGGCTTCGTCGGCGGCGCGCTGACCCGCGGCCCGGGCTGCATCCACCCGCTGAACTATGTGCGCGGGCTGGCCGCCGGCCTGTCGGCGCGCGGCATCCGCATCCGTGAGGACAGCCCGGCCCTGGCGATCCGGCGAGAGCCGGGGGCGGTGGTGGTGGAAACGCCGCGGGGCCGGGTGCGCGCCGCCCAGGCGATCATCGCCACCAACGCCTATTCCGACCTGACCGGCGCGACCGGCGAGATGCAGCGCACGCTGGTGCCGTTCCGCAGCGCCATCCTGGCGACCGCGCCGCTGCCGCCGGACCTCGCCGCCAGCCTGCTGCCGACGCGTCGGATCTGCAGCGAGACGCGGCGGATGATGCGCTGGTTCCGGATCGTCGACGGCCGCTTCGTCTTCGGCGGCCGCGGCGCCTTCGGCAAGACGGATTCGCCCGCGGCCTTTGCGGCGCTGCGCCGCGCCATGGTGGCGCTGTTCCCGATGCTCGCCGACATCCCGGTCGAATACCGCTGGTCCGGCCTTGTCGCCATGACGCTGGATTCCGTCCCGCATGTCGGCCGGCGCGACGACGGGCTGCTGTTCGCCCTCGGCTACAACGGCGCCGGCGTTGCCATGGCCAGCCTGATGGGCCGCTACCTCGCCGCCTTCGTGCGGGGAGAGACGCCGGATGTCGGGCTGCTCGACGCCCGGCGGCTGGCGCCGGTGCCGCTGTATCCGCTGCGCGAGCCGGCGGTCCGTGCCGTCGCCGGCTGGTACCAGATGCTCGACGCCGTCGGGCTGTGAAAATGCCGGGGATCCGGCCAACGAAACAGGGAGACAGGACCATGAGATCCAGGCTTCACCTCCTCGCCGCCGGCCTTGCCCTCGGCGCGCTGGCCTCGGGCACTGCCGGCGCCGAGCAGATCACCTTCGTGTCGCAGGGCGGCGCCTATCAGGAAGCTCAGACCAAGGCCATCCTCGACCCGGCCGCCGAGCTGCTCGGCATCACCGTCAACCAGGACAGCGCGCCGGACGCCTGGCCGGTGATCAAGACCCAGACCACGACCGGCAAGCCGATCTGGGACGTGGTCGACACCCCGACCAAGGACTGTGTCCGCGGCGGCGAGCAGGGCATGATCGAGAAGCTCGATTTCGCCAGGATCCCGAACGCCGCCGGGCTGCCGGACAGCTACAAGACGCCGTATTCGGTGGCCTATGAGTTCTATTCCAGCGTCCTGGCCTACAACACCGAGAAATACGGCGACAATCCGCCCAAGTCCTGGGCCGATTTCTGGGATGTGAAGAAGTTCCCCGGCACCCGGGCGCTGCGCAACCATCCGCTGGCGACGCTCGAGGCGGCGCTGCTGGCCGACGGCGTGGCGCCGGACAAGATCTATCCGCTGGATGTCGACCGCGCCTTCCGCAAGCTGGAGGAGATCAAGCCGAACATCGCGGTCTGGTGGACCTCGGGCGCCCAATCCGCCCAGCTGCTGGCCGATGGCGAGGCCGACATGATCATGGCCTGGAACGGCCGCGTCTCCGCCGTGGCCAAGGAAGGCGCGCCGGTCGGCTTCACCTACAACCAGGGCATGTTGCAGAACACCTCGCTGTGCATCCTGAAGGGCGCCCCGAACGCCGACACGGCGGTCAAGTTCATCAACGCGGCGATCGCCCCGGACATCCAGGCCAACTTCCCGGCCTATATCGACTACGGCCCGGGCAATCCGGAGGCCTACAAGACCGGCAAGATCTCGCCCGAGCGCGCGGCGGAGATGCCAAGCTCGCCGGACAACGCCGCGAAGCAGGTGCTGGTCTCCACCGAGTGGTGGAGCTCTCCGGCCGGCGAGGAGGTGCTGAAGCGCTGGGCCTCCTTCATCCAGCAATAGCCCCGAGCGGTGGAAGCAGGCATGTCCGTGACCATCAGTCCTTCGGTGTCGCATCCGACCATCGGTCCGTCGGTGTCGCGGGAGCGTCGCGAGCAGCGGCTGACGCTCCTGCTGCTGGCGCCCGCCCTGGCGGTGATCGTCTGCCTGCTGATCGTGCCGCTCGGCTGGCTGGCCTGGCAGTCGATCCGCCAGGACAGCGGCTTCACCCTGGCCAACTACCAGCGGTTCCTGACCGACGACGCGACCTGGATGTCCTTCCTGACGACCTTCCGCATCGCCTTCACCGTCACCCTGGCGACGCTGCTGCTGGGCTACCCGGTCGCCTATGTCGCGGCGGCCGTGTCGCCGGGCTGGCGGGTGGTGATCCTCGCTCTCGTGGTGCTGCCGTTCTGGACCAGCGTGCTGGTCCGCTCCTACGCCTGGCTGATCCTGCTGCAGCGGCGCGGCATCATCAATTCGGCGCTGACCGATCTCGGCCTGATCGACAGCCCGTTGCTGCTCGTCAACAACGAGCTCGGGACGGTGATCGCGACGATCCACATCCTGCTGCCCTTCATGGTGCTGCCGCTCTACGCCGCGATGCAGAAGATCCCGCGCGAGCTGACCATGGCCGGCGCCAGCCTGGGCGGATCGCCGGCCTTCGTCTTCCTGCGCGTGTTCCTGCCCTTGTCGCTGCCGGGCGTGATCGCGGGGGCGGTGCTGGTCTTCGCCCTGACGCTCGGCTTCTACATCACGCCGGAGCTGCTGGGTGGTGGTCGGACCTACATGGTGTCGATGCTCGTCTCCCGGAACATCGAGGTCTACAACGAGTGGGGCGCGGCCTCGTCGATCAGTGTCGTCCTGCTGGCCTGCGTGTTCCTGATCTTCCGGGTCGCCAGCCTGTTCATCCCGTTCGAACGGATCATGGGCGCGAGGTGACCATGAGCATCACCCGCTTCTGCCTGTACGGCTTCGTCGCGCTGGTCCTGGTCTGGATGATCATCCCGATCGTCATCGTCGTGCCGATGTCCTTCTCCGGCGCGCGGTTCCTGTCCTTCCCGCCGCCCTCCTGGTCGCTGCGCTGGTACGAGTCCTATCTCGGCAACCCGGCCTGGATGCAGGCGACGAAAATCAGCCTGATCGTGGCGGCGTCGAGCGCGGTCCTCGCCACCATTATGGGGACCGCGGCGGCCTATGCGCTGAACCTCACCAGCTCGAAGCTGCTGCGCGGCCTGCAGGTGGTGCTGCTGCTGCCGCTGGTGGTGCCGATCGTGATCACGGCGGTCGGCATCTTCCTGGTCTATGCCCAGGTTGGACTCCTGGCGACCCTGACCGGGCTGGTCCTGGCCAATGTCATGCTCGGGCTGCCCTATGTGGTGACCTCGGTGCTGGTCAGCCTGCGCAAATTCGACCCGGCGCAGGAGATGGCGGCGCTCAGCCTCGGCATGAACCGGTTCCGCACCTTCTTCGCCGTGACCCTGCCGCAGATCCGATCGGGTGTGGTCTCGGGCCTGCTCTTCGCCTTCATCTCGGCGCTGGACGAGACGGTCGTCGCCCTGTTCGTGTCCGGTGGCCAGTACCAGACCCTGACCAAGCGCATGTTCACCTCGCTGCGCGACGAGATCGACCCGACCATCGCCGCCATCAGCACGCTCCTGACCGCCGTCTCGCTGGTCATCGTCGTGCTGGCCTCCCTCAGCGCCCGGAACGCGGAGCGACGGCGGGCCGCCGCCGGATGAAGGCGGACTGCCTGATCCTGGGCGGCGGCTCGGCCGGCTGCGTCCTGGCCGCCCGGCTGTCGGAGGATCGCTCGGTCATCCTGGTGGAGGCGGGGCGGGACATCTCTGCCGGCAACGCCCCGGCCGACATCCTCAGCCGCTATCCCGGGCGGGCCTATCTCGACAGCACGAACATCTGGGCCTCGCTGACGGCGCTGATGGGCTATGGCCGGTCGAACGCGGCGCCGCGCAGCCTCCGCCGCTACGAGCAGGCGAAGCTGCTCGGCGGCGGCTCCGCCATCAATGCGCTGATGGCCAATCGCGGCTCGCCCGCGGACTACGCCGAATGGGAGGCGCTGGGCGCCGCCGGCTGGGGCTGGGACGACTGCCTGCCGGTGTTCCGCCGGATCGAGGCTGACCGCGATTTCTCAGGCCCGCTGCACGGGTCGGACGGGCCGCTCACCATCCGGCGCGTCGGCGATGACCGGATCTCGCCCTTCGTGCATCGGGTGATGCAGACGCTGGAGCGGCGCGGCCACCCGATCCGGGCTGACCAGAACGGCGCCTGGGAGGACGGCGCCTATCGCGGCGCCATCGCGGTCAGCGACCACGGCGAACGGCTGCCGACCTCGATCGCCTGGCTGACGCCCGAGGTCCGCCGCCGGCCCAACCTGACGATCCTGACCGGGTGCCGCGCCGACCGGCTGCTGTTCGACGGCCGCCGCGTGATCGGGGCGGAGATCACGGGCGCGGACGGCCGGCCGCAGGCGACCGGCGCCGGCGAGGTGATCGTCGCGGCCGGCGCCATCCACAGCCCGGCGCTGCTGCTGCGCTCCGGCATCGGGCCGGCGGCGGAGCTGCAGCCGCTCGGCATCCCGGTGGTGGCGAACCTGTCCGGCGTCGGCCGCAACCTGATGGAGCATCCCTCGATCGCCATCGCCGCCACCTTGCCGCCGGCGATGCGGGTGCGGGACCGCGGCGAGCATCACGAGCAGGCGATCTGGCGCTTCTCCTCGGGGCTGGACGGCATGCCGCAAGGCGACATGCACGCCGCCATCCTGTCGCGCTCCGGCTGGCATTCGGTCGGCCTGCGCATGGGCAGCCTGTTCTTCTGGGTGAACAAATCCTGCTCGCGCGGCGTCCTGACCCTGGCCTCGCCCGACCCGGCCGCGGAGCCGCATGTCGATTTCCGCATGCTCAGCGACCGCCGCGACCTCGACCGGCTGAAGCTGGCGCTGCGGATGGGGGCGGCGGTGCTGCTGGACCCGCATATGGACGGGCATCGCGGCCCGGTCTTCCCCTCCAGCTACTCGCCCCGCGTCGCGCGGATCGCCGTGCCGGGAGCCTGGAATGCGCTGCAGCGCGGCGTCCTGTCGGCGCTACTCGACCTGGCCGGGCCACTGCGCACCGCGCTGGTCCACGCCGCCGTCACCCTGGGCACGACGCTGGACGGCCTGCTGCGCGACGACGACGCGCTGACCGATTTCGTCCGGCGCCATGTCGGCGGTACCTGGCACCCGTCGGGCACCTGCCGGATGGGGGCGGAGCAAGACCCCGCGGCCGTCACCTCGCCGACCGGCAAGGTCCATGGCATCGACGGCCTCCGCGTCGCGGATGCCTCGCTGATGCCGTCGATCCCCTGCGCCAACACCAACATCCCGACGATCATGATCGCCGAGCGCATCGCCGACTTCATCCGGGCCGGCCGGTAGGTCGCCTCACGTTGTCGCGCGCTCGACCAGCTCAGGCTCGATCACGATCGAATGCTGCAGGTTGCGGCCCTCGATCCGGTCGATCAGCATGCGCATGGCGGCGTCGCCCAGATCCTGCTTGGCGACGTGCAGGGTCGACAGGGGCGGGTTCACCAGCCGGGCCGGCAGGATGTCGTCGCAGCCCAGCACGGCGATGTCGCCGGGCACCGCCAGCCCGGCGTCGCGGATCACCGACAGGGCGCCGATCGCGATCAGGTCGTTGTAGCAGATCACCGCGTCGATCTCGGTCCCGGGCTCGGCCAGGCGCTTGGCGGCGGCGGTGCCGCCCTCCAGATCGGGCGTGGACGTCTCCTCCGCCACCAGATCCAGCCCGTGTTCCGTCAGCGCGTCGAGGATGCCGGCGCGGCGCATGCGGCCGCTGTAGGACGTCGGAGGGCCGCCGATATAGGCGATGCGCCGGCGGCCGCGGGCGATCAGCAGCCGGGTGGCGGCGGCCAGGCCGGTGCGGAAGTCGATCTCGATCGTGCCGGCGACGCGGCGCGGCATCGGTCGGTTGATCAGCACCGCCGCGCGGTGCGGCTCGATCGCCTGCTGGAGCCGCTTGTCCTCGAGGCGGGCGCTGCAGACGATGACGCCGTCGACCCGGCGGTCCAGCAACGTCGCCAGCACCTCGGCCTCGCGCTCCGGGTCCTCGACCACGTTGCAGGTCAACAGGGTGAAGCCGCGGGCCCGCGCCGCCAGCTCGGCGCCCTTGATGATCTCCGGGAAAAACGGGTTGCCGATGTCCGGCACCACGATGCCGACGGTGTAGGAGCGGTCGCCCTTCAGCCCCTTGGCGAAGCTGTTCGGCCGGTAGGCCAGGCTGGCCGCCGCCGCCAGCACCCGGGCCCGCGTCTCCTCGCTGGCGCCGCCGCGGCCGTTCATCACCCGCGACGCCGTCATGGTCGATACGCCAGCCGCCGCCGCCACATCCGTCAAGGTGGCGCCGCGGGGCAGGGGCTTCGGGCCGTTCGGCATGTTATCGTTAACAGTCACTCTCGCTGTGCTCTGGCGAGGTTGGGCATTCAATCAAAGGAATACGGAGAACTTCCTTAGGGCGCAAGCGGTATTGACGAACGTTAACGTTAACGATATTGAGTCGGACATAAGGTCGAAGACCAACCAGAGGGAGGACTCCAGGATGGGCGCCGGAACACGCGCGCTGTGGGGCGCGGCTTTGATCCCGATGCTTTGCTTCGCCACCGCGGCTGCGGCCGCCGATTATCGCGAGGCGCCGGTGCTGGCCGCCGAGGTGACGGCCGGCAAGCTGCCGCCGCTGGCGCAGCGGCTGCCGGAGCATCCGCTGGTGGTGACGCCCTTGGAGAAGGTCGGCAAATACGGCGGCACCTGGCGGCAGGGGCTGGTCGGCGGCGGCGAGAGCCTGATGGACCGCACCATCGGCTACACCCGCCTGGTGCGCTGGAACCCGGCCTGGACCGATGTGATCCCCGACGCCGCTGAATCCGTCGACGTCAATGACGACGCCACCGTCTTCACCTTCCATCTGCGGAAGGGGATGAAGTGGTCGGACGGCGCGCCCTTCACCGCCGACGACATCATGTTCTGGTACCAGGACGTGCTGATGGACAAGGAGCTGACGCCGTCGGTGCCGCGCTGGCTCCGGGCCGGCGGCAAGCCGGTGACGGTGGAGAAGGTCGATGCCGAGACCGTCCGCTTCAGCTTCGCCGCGCCGAACGGCCTGTTCCTGCCGGCCATGGCGACGCAGCTCGGCTCCGAGATCCTGGCGGCGTCGCCGAGCCATTACCTCAAGCAGTTCCACAAGAAATACAACCCGGACGGCATCGACGCGCTGGTCAAGGCGGCCGGCGTGCCGAACTGGACGACGCTGTTCCAGAACCGCACCGTCTATCAGAACGGCAGCCGCTGGCGCGATGTCGGCCGGCCGGTGCTCGACCCCTGGGTGCTGACCGTGGGCTACAGCGGCACCAGCCAGGTGGTGGCCGAGCGCAACCCGTATTTCTTCAAGGTCGACCCGGAGGGCAACCAGCTGCCCTATATCGACCGTGTCACCTATGACGTGGTCGGCGACACCCAGGGGCTGGTGCTGAAGGCGATCAACGGCGACCTCGACATGCAGTCCTACGGGCTGGACGGCATCGAGAACCAGGCGGTGCTGGCGCAGCACCGGGAGCAGGGCGGCTACCGCCTGTTCCGCGCCCGGCCGGCCTATTCCAACTCGATGCTGATCTGCCTGAACGAGACGGTGAAGGACGAGAACCTGCAGAAGGTGTTCCAGAACCGCGACTTCCGCATCGCCCTGTCCTACGCCATCAACCGCGACGAGCTGAACGAGCTGATCTATGCCGGGCTGTCGCGGCCTTACCAGGCGGCGCCGCGGCCGGACACCGGGCTGTATGACGAGGTCATGGCCACTCAATACACCGAATACGACCCGGCCAAGGCCAACCAGTTGCTCGATGCCGCCGGCTTCGACAAGAAGGACGGCGACGGCTTCCGCCTCGGCCCCGACGGCAAGCGCATCTCCTTCGCCATCGATGCGCTGGCGTCGCGCAAGTACCACGTCGACGCGCTGGAGCTGATCCGCAAATACTGGCGCGATGTCGGCATCGACATGCAGGTGAAGGCGATCGAATCCTCCTTCGCCTTCGCCCGCCAGCTCGCCAACGACCAGCAGGGCCTGGTCTGGCTCGGCGGCGGCGGCTACGACTTCCTCGGGCTGCTCGATCCGAAATGGTACTTCCCCTACGAGAACCAGTCGGCCTTCGCCTCGGCCTGGGGCATCTGGTACCAGAGCCCGAAGGACCCGAACGCGATCGAGCCGACCGGCCCGGCGCGCGAGCAGCAGGAGCTGTACGAGCAGCTCAAGGCCCAGCCGACCACGGCCCGCCAGATCGAGGTGATGAAGAAGCTGCTGGCCATCACCCGCGACCAGTTCTGGGTGATCGGCACGATGATGGCGCCGGACAATGTCGGGGTGGTGAAGACCAACATGAAGAACGTGCCCGAGGAGCTGCCGGACACGGTCTTCTACATGACGCCGGGGCCGACCAACCCGGAAACCTACTTCTACGAATAGCCGCCACGACACCGAGGCCGCGATGCTTCGCTTCCTGCTGCGCCGACTGACCTACATGGCCGTGACCCTGGCCGCGGTCTCGGTGGTCGTGTTCATCGTCATCCAGCTGCCGCCGGGCGACTTCCTGACCAGCTACGTCGCCCGCTACTCCGAGCAGGGCGGGTCGGTCGACACGGCGATGCTGGAGTCGATGCGGGTCCAGTACGGGCTCGGCCAGCCCTGGTACGTCCAGTACTGGCGCTGGATCTCCAACATCGTCACCAGGGGCGATTTCGGCCAGTCCTTCGACTGGAACCGGCCGGTCTCATCGCTGCTGTGGGACCGTATGGGCATGACCCTGCTCTTGTCCTTCATCACCCTGGTCGTGACCTGGGCGGTGTCGCTGCCGATCGGCATCTACAGCGCGGTGCGGCGCTATTCGTCGCTCGACTACGTCGTCACCTTCCTCAGCTTTCTCGGCCTCGCCATCCCCAGCTTCCTCTTGGCCCTGGTGCTGATGTTCGTGCTGTCGCGCAGCTTCGGCGCCGATGTCGGCGGCTTCTTCTCGGCCGAATACATCAACGCGCCATGGAGCTGGGGCAAGGTCGCCGACCTGGCGGCGCATCTGTACCTGCCGGTCTTCGTCCTGGCCGTGCACGGCACCGCCTCGCTGGTCCGGATCATGCGGGCCAACCTGCTGGACGAGCTGAACAAGCCCTATGTCACCACCGCCCGCGCCGCCGGGCTGCCGGAGCGGACGGTGCTGCTGCGCTATCCGGTGCGGGTCGCGCTGAACCCCTTCGTCTCCACCATCGGCTGGATCCTGCCGGAGCTGGTGTCGGGCACCGTCATCGTCGGCGTCGTGCTCAGCCTGCCGACCGCGGGGCCGCTGCTGCTCGGCGCGCTGCTGACCCAGGACATGTACCTGGCCGGGTCCTTCATCCTGCTGCTCAGCGCGCTGACGATCCTCGGCAGCTTCATCTCCGACCTGCTACTGGCCTGGCTCGACCCGCGCGTGCGGCACGGCTGAGGGGAGAATCATGACCGTCGCCGATCCAGCCGCGATCCCCGCCCCACGCCGAACCACCACGGCGGAGAAGGGGCAGTGGGCGCTGATCTACCGCCGCTTCCGCCGCCACCGCCTGGCGTGGTGGAGCGGCGTGGTGGTGATCGCGATCTATATCGTCGCGGCCTTCGCCGAATTCGTCGCGCCCACCGGGCCGGAGACCTACAGCTCGCGCTACACCTACGCGCCGCCGCAGATGCTGAAATTCGGCGGCCGCGACGCCCAGGGCAATTTCGTCCTGGCTTATGTCAACGGCATCAAGAGCACGGTCGACCCGCTGACGGTGCAGCGCACCTATGTCAGCGACCCGAAGGCGGTGATCCCGGTCGGGCTGTTCGTGAAGGGCGAGCCCTACCATCTGCTCGGCCTGATCCCCTGGGACCGGCATTTGATCGGCCCGGTCGACCCGAAGGCGCCGCTCTACCTGTGGGGTGCCGACCGGCTGGGCCGCGACGTGCTGTCCCTGACCATCCACGGCGCCCGCGTGTCGATGTCGATCGGCCTGGTCGGGGTGGCGATCAGCCTGTTCCTCGGCATCCTGTTCGGCGGCATCTCCGGCTATTACGGCGGCTGGGTCGACGAGGTGGTGCAGCGGACCATCGACTTCCTGAAGTCGATCCCGACCATCCCGCTGTGGATGGGCTTCGCCGCCGCGATCCCGACCAACATCGACCCGCTGATGGTCTATTTCTGGATCACCGTGATCCTGTCGCTCCTGGGCTGGACCGAGCTGGCGCGGGTGGTCCGCGGTCGCTTCCTGTCGCTCAGGACGGAGGATTTCGTGCTGGCCGCGCGGCTCGACGGCTGCTCGCGCCAGCGGGTGATCTGGCGGCACATGGTGCCGTCCTTCACCAGCCACATCATCGCCTCGGTGACGCTGGCGATCCCGTCGATGATCCTGGCCGAGACCGCGCTCAGCTTCCTCGGCATCGGGCTCAAGCCGCCGGTGATCAGCTGGGGCGTGCTCTTGAAGGACGCGCAGAACCTGCTGGCCGTCACCACCGCGCCCTGGCTGTTCATCCCGGGCATCGCCGTCGTCGTCGCCGTGCTGGCGCTGAACTTCCTGGGGGATGGGATTCGCGATGCCGCCGACCCCTACAACTGAGCCGCTGCTGCAGGTCGAGGACCTGCGGGTGCAGATCGGCACCGATGACGGGCTGATCCGCCCGGTCGACGGCGTCAGCTTCGAGATGGCGGCCGGCAAGACCCTGTGCATCGTCGGCGAATCCGGCTCGGGCAAGAGCCTGACCGGCCGGGCGCTGATGAACCTGATGCCGGAGCGGATGCGCATCGCCGGCGGCCGCATCGCCTACCGCACGGCGGCCGGCCCGGTGGTCGACATCGCCGGCCTGCCGCCGCGCGGCCCCGCCATCCGCGCCATCCGCGGGGCGGAGATCGCGCTGGTGTCGCAGGAGCCGATGGCGGCGCTGTCGCCGGTGCACACCATCGGCCAGCAGCTCGGCGCCGTGATCCGGCAGCATATGGGGTTGAGCCGCAAGGCGGCGCGGGAGCGGGCGCTGGAATGCCTGGCCGATGTCGGCATCCCGAAGCCGGCCGAACGGCTGGACAGCTATCCCTTCGAGTTCTCCGGCGGCATGCGCCAGCGTGTCTGCATCGCACTCGCCCTGTCCTGCGGCCCGCGGCTGATCATCGCCGACGAGCCGACCACCGCGCTCGACGTCACCACCCAGGCCAACATCCTCGACCTGTTCAAGACGCTGCAGGCGGAGCATGGCCTGTCGATCCTGTTCATCACCCATGACCTCGGCGTGGTCGCCGACGTCGCCGACCAGGTGGCGGTGATGTATCTCGGCCGGGTGGTCGAGCGCGGATCGGTCGACCAGCTGTTCTACGATCCGCAGCACCCCTACACCCGGGCGCTGCTGCGGTCGGTGCCGACCCTGTCGCGGCAGCGCGTGCATCGGCTGGCGGCGATCCGCGGCATGGTGCCCTCGGCCTTCGACCGGCCGCCGGGCTGTCCGTTCCATCCGCGCTGCGATCAGGCGGTCTCCGGGCTGTGCGACCGGCGCGACCCGCCGGAGACGGCGCTGGGCCCCGGCCGCGGCGCCCGCTGCGTGCTGCTGGAAGAGCCGGCGGAGACGCAGCCGAGGAGCATGCAGCATGCCTGAGCTCGCGCCCGAGAACCTGGTCGAGTTGCGCGACCTGCACATGGCGTTCGCGCCGCGCAAGCGGCTGTTCCGGTCGGGCCTGGCCAATCCCGTCCGCGCCGTCGACGGCGTGTCCTTCGACATCCGCCGCGGCGAGACGCTGGGGCTGGTCGGCGAATCCGGCTGCGGCAAGTCGACCGTCACCCGCTGCATCCTCGGCGCCCACCAGCCGACCGGCGGCACCATCGCCTATCGCGACCCGCAGGGCAGGGTGGTCGATCTGGCCGCGCTGACCGAGGCACAGCGGCGGCCCTACTGCACCGATCTGCGCTTCGTGTTCCAGGACCCGCAGGCGTCCCTGGATCCGCGCATGACGGTGGTCGACCTGGTCGGCGAGGTGCTGCGCGTCAACGGCCTGGCCAGCGGCCGCGAGATCCCCGGCATCGTCGCCGGGCTGATGGAGCGGGTTGGCCTCCGGCCCGAATACGCCCATCGCTACCCGCACGCCTTCTCCGGCGGCGAGCGCCAGCGCATCGGCATCGCCCGGGCGCTGGCCACCCGGCCGCGGCTGGTGATCCTGGACGAGGCGGTGTCGGCGCTGGATGTCAGCGTCCGAGCCCAGACCCTGAACCTGCTGAAGGACCTGCAGGAGGAGTTCGGGCTGACCTATCTGTTCGTCAGCCACGACCTCAGCGTCATCCAGTATATCTGCGACCGCGTGGTGGTGATGTATGTCGGCCAGATCGTCGAGAGCGCGCCGATCGACGCGCTCTACGCCCGGCCGCACCACCCCTACACCGAGGCGCTGCTGTCGGCCCTGCCGGTGCCGGACCCGCGGCGCCAGCGCCAGCGCCGGCGCATCCAGCTGAAGGGCGAGGTGGCGGACCCCGCCAACCGCCCGTCCGGCTGCGCCTTCCATCCGCGCTGCCGCTTCGCCACCGACCTGTGCCGGACCACGGCGCCGCCGCTCAAGGATCTCGGCGGCCATGCCGCCGCCTGCCACTACGCCGAGGAGCTCGACCTCCGCGGCGTCCTCTCCGACCCGAACCCGCAGCGTGCCCATGCCTGACATCATCCGCCGCCACGACAACGGCAACCGGCCGATCCTGCACCATGATGCCCGCATGGCCAGCGTGCATTTCAACCTGGTCAGGCTCGCGCCGGGCGAGAGCTTCGAGACCCGGCTGCCGGAGCATGAGGCGATCCTCGCCGTGCTGTCCGGCACGGTCGACATCGCGGTCGACGGCGAGGCCTTCGCCGCGGTCGGCCGGCGCGCCGACATCTGGTCCGGCCCGGCGGATTCGGTCTATGCCCCGGTCGGCAGCGCCATCCGCATCACCGCAGGCGACAAGCCGGCCGAGGTGGCGATCGGCGGCGCGCTGAGCACCGAGCGCCACGCCGCCTTCCGCATCCCGCCGGAGGAGGTGGTGATGGTCGAGGTCGGCTCGCCGGAGACGCACAGCCGGCGCCGGATCTTCCACATCCTCGGCCAGAACGGGCAGGGGCGGGCGGGGCGCCTGCTGGTCAGCGAGCTCTACGCCGATGACGGGTGCTGGAACGGCTACCCGCCGCACAAGCACGACACCGACGTGCCCGGCCATGGCGGCCCGCGCGAGACCGCGCATGACGAGCTGTACCATTTCCGCTACGACCCGCCCTCCGGCTTCGGCGCCCAGCTGATCTACCAGGACAGCGGCGAGCCGCAGGCCTTCGTGACCCGCGACGGCGACACCTTCACGGTCGACCGCGGCTACCACCCGACCGTGACCTCGCCGGGTCACCGCGCCTACATCTTCACCGTCATGGCGGGGAAGACGCAGCGCGGCCTGGTGCAGTATTTCGATCCCGTGCACGCCCATCTGATGGACCGGATCCCCGGCATCCAGGCGATGCGGGAGAAGTTCCGATGACTCTGTTCGACCTGACCGGCAAGCGCGCCCTCGTCACCGGCTCCTCGCGCGGCCTCGGCTTCTCGGTCGCCGCCGCGCTGGGCCGGCACGGCGCCACGGTGATCCTGAACGGCCGCGACGACGGGCCTTTGAATCAGGCGGTCGTCAAGCTGCGCGACGAGGGCATCGACGCCCATCCGGCCCGCTTCGACCTGACCGATGCCGAGGCCGCCGCCACCGCCATCGGCCAGGCGGTGCAGACCGTCGGCACGGTCGACATCCTGGTCAACAACGCCGGCGTCCAGCTGCGCAAGCCGTTCCTCGACTTCGCCATCGAGGACTGGCGGATGATCCTGGACGTCCACCTGATCGGCAGCGTCGTCGCCGCCAAGGCGGTGCTGCCGGGGATGGTCGAGCGCCAGGCCGGCAAGATCATCAACATCTGCTCGCTGATGAGCGAGCTGGGCCGGCCGACCATCGCCCCCTATGCCTCGGCCAAGGGCGCGCTGCGCATGCTGACCCGCAACCTCGCGGTCGAATTCGCGCGGCACAACATCCAGGTCAACGGCATCGGCCCCGGCTATTTCGCCACCGAGCTGAACCGCGCCCTGATGGACGATGCGGAGTTCGACGCCTTCGTCAAGCGCCGCACCCCCGCGGCCCGCTGGGGCCAGCCGGACGAGCTGGGCGGCGCCGCCGTGTTCCTGGCCTCCGCCGCCTCCGACTTCGTCAACGGCCAGATCATCTATGTCGATGGCGGCCTGCTCGCTGCCGTGTAGCCGTTGGGCGATGGCCTTCCGGATTGTTGAGGAGGCTCGCAACCGTCGTTCGAAAGCAAAGAGAGTCCCCCCTCCCCCTGCGGGAGGGGGGTAGGGGGAGGGGGTTCGCGACGCCAGCGCCGGCCTGAAGTCTGGCCATCCAGCACCGACGGCGCAGCCCGTTCCCTTCGCATTCGCGCGCGGACGCGCGCAGACCCCTCCCCCTAACCCCCTCCCGCAAGGGGAGGGGGGACTCAAAAAGAAGCGGGGCCGGCAATTCGATCTGTGACTCACCCGCTCGCGAGAGCGGAGACCAAGGAGACGCTTGTGACCGCCACCCCGATCCGGGTCGACCTGAACGGCCCCGCCCGCCCGTGGAAGCGGTTCTGGCGCAGCACCGGCTTCTCGCCGGCGGAGCTGCTGCTGGAGCCGGAGATGCAGCAGGCCCTGGCCCATCTCGGCGCCGTGCCGAACCGCGGCATCGAGTATCTGCGGGTCCACTACATGCTCGACCTGGTGAAGGCGGACCGGCTCGGCGCCTATGACTGGTCGCTGCTGGACCAGGCGCTGGACGCCATCATCGGCCACAGGCTCAAGCCGTTCTTCGAGCTGATGGGCAACCCCGGCAAGCTGTTCACCGACCTGAACCAGGATGCGCAGGTGCGGCACTGGCGCGACCTGGTCGAAGCCCTCGCCCGGCGCTGCGTCGAGCGCTACGGCGCCGAGGAGGTGCGGAGCTGGTACTTCGAGACCTGGAACGAGCCGGACATCTGGTGGAAGCTCGGCGGCGAGACCGGCTTCAACAACTATTACGACGCCTGCTCGGAAGGGCTGAAGGCGGTCGACCCGGCGCTGCGCCTGGGCGGGCCGGGCGTGGCGCGGCGGGTGCCGGCGATCTTCCGCAGCTTCCTGGCCCATTGCGACACCGGCACCAACTTCTTCACCGGCGAGACCGGGGTGCGGCTCGACTTCATCTCGGTGCATGAGAAGGGCGCGGTGAAGCATCCGGAGGACCTGACCCCGAACACGGTCGGCATCTGCCGGCACGAGATGGAGGCGATCAGCTATATCCGCGAGCACCATCCGCGCTTCGCCGGGCTGCCTTTCATCAACGACGAATGTGACCCGCAGATCGGCTGGGAGCATTACCACAGCTGGCACGCCATGCCGTATTTCGCCGGTCTGATCGCCAAGGTGATCGACCAGCACCAGCGCCTTCTGGTCGAGGCCGAGGGCGTCGACTACGACATCCTCAGCAACGACAACGGCTTCCTCGGCCGCTGGGGCCAGCGCACCCATCTGGCCTTCTTCGGCGCCCGCCAGTTCGACGCGGCGCAGCGCGACTGGGTCACCGACCTTGCGGCCCTGGCCGACCGGCGCGCCAACCCGGAGCCCTTCGACTACGTCAAGAAGCCGGGGCTGACTGTGATGGAGCTGCTGGCGCTGCTCGGCGACCGCCGGGTCGACGCGTCGGGCGCGCTGGACCCCGACCGCACCGGGCTCGGCGTCATGGCCACGCCCACGGCCGACGGCGCCTCGGTGCTGCTGTACAACAGCGTCGACCGGCTCTGGCGGTCAGGCGTCAGCCCGGTGGCGCTGGAGGTGGCGGGCCTCGCCCCCGGCTGCTATGCGCTGGGGATCTTCGAGATCGCCCAGGACAAGGGCGACCCGTTCTCGGTCTGGGAGGCCCAGGCCGCCGCCACTCCGACCCATGCCGACCAGCTGGCGGCGCTGAGCACGCCGAATGCGGCGCAGCTGGCGGCGATGCGCGCGGCGCAGGAGCCGGCGCTGACCGTGCGCGAGGTCGAGATCGGCGCCGACGGCCGGCTGGCCCTCGACCTCGAGCTGCTGCTGCCCTCGGTGGCGCTGGTGGTGCTGGCGCGGGACGACGCCGGGCGCGAAGCGGCGCCGGCCGCCAACATCCGGGTTCGGCGCGACCGCGGCCTGAACGGCCCCAACCAGCTGCTGTTCTGGGATCCGCCGGCCGGGGAGGGGGTGCGCCTGTTCGACGTGCTGTGGAGCGCGGCCGAGACGGGGCCGTTCGCGGCGGTCAACCCTGTCCGGCTGCTGTCCAGCGCCTATCTCCACGCCGCCGACCGGGGCTTCTACCGCATCCGTACCACAGACCTGGCCGGCCGGGAGCTGTCGGTTTCGCAGACCGTGTCGGCGGGCTGACCCGCAGGGCTCAGCTGCTGCCCGGCTGGACCTCGGGGCCGTTCTCGAAAAAGATATCGGAGTCGAGGTCGATGCCCAGGGAGCGGCAGAGGCGGACCGTGGCCTTCTCGGTGCTGGCGGTGTCGAGCAGCCTGTCGATGTCGGATTCCT